>Ga0307379_10008955_pt1 | contig 13436 bp, 11 predicted proteins | sample UN2MG_FD_202237 | JGI IMG/M metagenome (GOLD analysis project Ga0307379, IMG submission 202237) | Soil microbial communities from Risofladan, Vaasa, Finland - UN-2 | ecosystem: Environmental > Terrestrial > Soil > Coastal area > Acid sulfate soil | place: Finland: Risofladan, Vaasa | collected...
CGGCCTTGCGGACAACCGTGCCGACCATCACGCCGCGAAAGCCTCTCAGGCCGTCCGGCAGCTTGCCCGCGTCTGCGCGCTCGCCTTCGCCTTCGCGCTTGCGCCCCTCCTTGGGCTCGCGCCCTTCCTCGCGCTCGCGCCGGACCTCGCGCGGCTTGTCTCCTTCGCCCTCCTTGCCCTCGCCTTCGCGCTTGCGTCCTTCGCGGGCGCCCTCGCCGAGGTCGCGGCGCAGCCGCACGTTCTGCTCGCGCAGCTCGGCCACCTCGCCCGCCAGGCGCTTGATCTGCGCCCGCAGCTCGCGCAGCTCGGCTTGCAGGGCGCGGATATCGTCGCGGGGGCGTTCGACCTCGCCGCGGCCTTCACCAGCCCGCTTGGCGTTGATGCGCCGGACGAAGCTGTGGTCGTCCTCGGCGACGTAGGCGATCTCGACGAGCTGGCCGGGCTTCAGCGCCTTGGCGGCCGCCAGCAGGTCGGCGCTGCGTCGCGACACGAAGAAGGTGGACGGCTCGCCGCGCTCCTGCTTGACGACGATGCCGACGTACTCCTGCCGGCCGATCTGCTTCTCGGTGAGCTTCACGAACTTGCCGCGAGCCTCGCCCTCCTTACCGTCGGCGCCCTCCACACGGGCGCAGGCCGCCCCCATCACAAGCAATGCCAATGCAGTTGTGTAAACGGTTCTCATGGCCAGTCTCCTTCAAGGGGCAGGACATAGCCCTTCTGCACGGTTCGGCGGGCGCACAGACCCCACGCACGTCCCGAGGCGGTGACACATCCTGTAACCCCGCGCCAGACGCGCGGTTCCGGCAGGGCTACGTGTACGTCAGGTACGCCGTGGCCGCGCAGTCCCGGTCGGCCGTCAGCCGCACCCAGTGCGCGCTGAATCCGTCGGCAAACTCATGATGGACGTACCGCCCCGGCGGCACGGGGAATGTCTCGTAGGTCTTCCATTCGCCGCTGCCCAGGAAGTCCACCTCCACAGTGAAGGCGACCTTCTCGGCCGACTCGTGGCACAGGTGCAGGCATTTCTTGTCGAAGCCGGTCATCAGGTACGGATCTGAGGGCGCGCCGGCCTTCACGTCGGCGTTCCACCACGGCCCGCCCCAGCCGGCCGGCTTGCCGAACCGCCACAGGTCGTCGGTCTTGCCGAACCACAGTGCCGACATCGGCTCGCCGCACAGCACGTTGTCCCCGCCCAGGCAGCTCACGCCGTCGGAGCCGAGCACCAGCATGCCGCGGTAGTTGCAGAAGTCGCCCAGTACCCACAGGTGGGTGGAGATCGGGCGCACGCCCCAGACTCGCCCGCCGTACGCCCACGGCGAGAGCTCGTAGAACATGCCGTGGCAGTCCATCAGGAACCGCTCGTGGTCCACCTCGCGGATTCTCGGCCACTCGGTCTGCCACATGTGGTCGAAGGTGTGGCTGGCCTTCGGCAGGCGGTAGCGGGTCCAGGTGTCGCCGGCCTCGGTGTACACGTTCAGCAGCGCCGACGCGCGGTCCCAGCCGGTGGCGAACATCGTGCCGGCGAAGCCGCCCCGGCCGGCCACCTCCACGTACGGGCTGCGGTCGAGGATACGCCACTCGCCGCCGTCCCACTCGGCCAACCGCCCGGACGACTGCTCGCCACGGAAGTCGCGCTCGTCGTAGCTGTTGTTGGCGACCACGACCCGCCCGAAGCAGCTATACGCCGCCTTGAAGTGCGCCTGCACCTGGCCGCCGGGGACCTGAAGCACCTCCGCCAGCTCGGCCAGCCTGGCCGTCTTCAGCGTGCCGACGTCCAGCTCGAACAGCTCGCCCTCCATGCCGAGCATGTACACCTTGCGATCGGGGTCGGTCAGGTGCGTCATCGTCGAGCACAGCCGGATCTCCAGCAGGCTCTCGATGGTGCGGACGTTGCGCTCGGCGTCGATGACGTGCGGGCCGATGATGAGCTGGTTCGTCGGATAGTGGACATAGCGGTTCGTGTACGTGCCGACGTAGCTTTCCGGGCGGCGGGTCATGCTGAGGCGCTCGTCGATCTCGAAGAGGCCCGTCCCCACGCCGGAGCGGGACTTGCTGGAGACGTACGTGACTACCCACAGCCGCTCTGCGAAGCCGACCATGGCCCCCACGCCGCACTCGGTCCGCGGCGGGCCCAGCCCCGCCTTCATGCACAGGCCGGGGAAGATGCCGTTGATGGACAGGGCATTGGCCGTGTCGCCTTGGTCTTTCACTTCCTGACTCCCTTTCGATTCCCGGCGGGCCCCGCCGCGAACCGGATGCACTCGCACCGGTTACTGCTGCTGAGGCCCTTCCTCCTCATCGAGCGCGTCGGCGAGTCTGTCCAGTTCCTCGCTGTCTTCCCGCGGTTCAACCGCTATTGCGCCGTCAGGCTTGACCTGGCCGCGCAGCTTGCCGTCAACCTTACCGTCAAGCGCGTCGATCTCCTCGGCCCGTGCCAGGAGCTCCTCTTCGCTGACCATCTTCTTATCCAAGAGCACATTGAGCACACAGGCCAGAGTGAGCTTCATCTGATCGACATCGGCTTGAAGCAGCTCGACCTCGTCCGGCTGCTCGCCCCGGTGGCGCTTGTTCATGAGGTCGAGCCGGCGGGCGGCCAGGTCCTCGTACATGCGGTCGCGCTTCCGGACGTAGTTCTGAATCCAAGACAAGGCATTGCCGGACATGGCCACCTTCTCCGTCTTCAGACCTCGGTCACCCAGGCCGTGCTCCTGTGCCCCGGAGCGGCGCGGCCGACGCAGACTGCGCGCGCCATGGTCATTTCTTCCGCCGTCTTCCGCGGCCCGGTGCCCGCCGCACGGGTTCGGGAGTCGGGTGGGCCTTTCGCCGCTTCCGCGCAACGACGCGCTCGGTGACGGCCAGCCCGACGGCCAGCACGATTCCCACGAACGTCAGGACGACTCCCTGTCGGAACTCAGGCGGGTCGTATGTCAGCAGGACCGTCTGCGTGCCGGCCGGCACCGGCACCGACATGAGCTGGTCAAACGTGCGGTACACCCTGACCGCCTTGCCACTGATCTCGCACCGCCAGCCGGCGTTGTAGCCCTCGGAGATCACGAGCTGCGCGGGCGCGTCGATGTCCGTGTGAATCGCCCAGTGCCCGGGGACGGCCTCGATCTTGGTCACTTCCATTCTGGCGGCCTTGGAGTCGGCCGTCTCGGGCGGCGGCGCGTCGTACACGAACGCAGCCTTGCGCGGGTCGAGCTCCACAGTCGCCATCGCGCCGATCGCCCCGGGCGCGGGCGCAATCGCGGGCCGGCCGTCAGGCCCGCCCACGACATAGCCCGCATCCTTCGCGATGGGAGGGACCTGCCGCACCTTTCTGGTAAAGAACGCCGCGGGCAGGCAGGACGGGTTCTCGTACACGCGATAGCGGTCCTCCTGCCATGTCGGCACGATCTGACGCAGCCCCATCTCGTCCGCAGGAAACTGAATAGCGCGCTCCACAAAGACATACCGCAGGCACGCCAGGTTTCGCATGGAGGCCGAATGAGCGGCAAGAGCGGGCCAGCCATCGCGCGGCCGCGAGCGAATCGGGTCGGTGCAGAATCTCAGGAACAGCGACCTCTGGGGCGAATCGACGATTCCGCCGCCGGTGCCCACCAGGTTGCGGAGACCAAATTGCATGCCGCGGTTGGGCTGAATCTGGTCGTCCTGCTTGGGCTTGTTGTCGGCCAGCCAGACGGCGTATCGCTGCGGGCCGAGGTTGGGGTCCTGCCCAAGGCGATGCTGAAGCCACTTCGCCCGGGGCGGCGTGCCCTCGGTCAGCCAGAACAGCTTGTCATACATCACCAGCCCCCAGGACATGAAGAACAGGTCGGCCGCCAGCAGCGCCACGAGCGATGGACAGACCCATCGGGGGGCGGGGACCTTGCGGATCAGCAGCACGCTCATCGCCGCGGCCGACAGGACCGCCGTCGCCACGCCCAGCCAGATGATCGGGTCGCCCATCATCCGCCCGGGCGCGTTCCGGGCGCACCACATCCGCAGCGGATACCACATGTCCTTGCCGATCTGCGGGTTGTCCTCGACGAGCCGCCCGGCCACCTCGGGATCCTGCGCGTAGCCGCGCAGCTTGACCATCGCGCCTACAAGCGTCGCCAGGATGACCACGCCCAGAACGACGCCGGCGATTCGCCCGCGCCGCGTCGAGGCGCCCTCGGCCGGCCGCAACAGCAGCCGCTGAACGCCCACAGCCGCCAGACACGACAGCGCGATGTCCGTCAGCCAGAAGATCCGCGTGGGGTTGCGGAGCTGGCGGAACGGGCCGACGTTGTTGTAGAGGATCTTGTAGAAGGGCAGCGTCTTGCCGGCCCCCAGCGCAATGCCAACCAGCCCCAGCACGACCAGTGCCCACAGGTGCCGGTCGCGCCCGATGGTCATCAGGCCGGCGGCCGCCGCGACGAGGATGATGATGCCGACATAGTGGGCCATCTCGTCGCGGCTGAACTCGCCGTAGTATCCCAGGCGCATGTCGCCGTAGTAGAACGGGACGGCCATCAGCAGGCCCGTCTTGCCCGGCTCGGCGACAGCCATGTTGATGAACTCCCAGCTCGCCTCCTTGCGGACCGAGGCCTCGGCGAGCCTCTTCGCGGGCAGCATCTGGGCGGCGCCGATCATCGCGCCCAGCAGGATGATCGCCGCCACGGCCGCCGGCGGGCGCACGATCGGCGCCCAGCCGGCCTTGCGGTCTCGCAGCCACGCCGCCAAAGAGACGATCGCATGCCAGGCCGCGTAGGCCCCCAGCAGCACGCCCAGAACCAGCAGCAGGTGCACCGCCCCGATCAAGGCCATCAGGCCGATGCACGCCGCTCCGGGCACAATCCATCGCCACTGCCCGCGCTGCACGGTCAGCCACAGGCACAGCATCGACCCGAAGAACCACGGATAGGCCAGGAAGTAGTTCGGGTGCGAGGCGTGACCGAGCGACAGTCCGCCGAAGGCGATGCTCATGGCCCCCAGCAGTCCGGCCAGCGGGCCGACGCCGACGGCCGCCCGCATGAAGAGGTACGCCGCCACCGCGCCCAGGAAATAGTGCAGGCAGATCGTGAGGATGAAGCCCGGCACGTAGTCCATGAAGAACATCGGCCAGCGCCCGGGGTACAGCAGCGCCGGCTGGAGCGAGGCATGAAACGGCGCGCCCATCAGTATGTAAGGGTTCCACAGGGGCAGGCGCCCGGCGCGGACCTCGTCGGCGGCCATCTGGTAGTACGGCTGGTAGATATAGGCCGCGTCGCCGCGGATCATGCTGTCGTGAGGCCCGGGCGGGACAAAGCCCTTCCAGAACACCACGAGCGTCATCAGCGCCAGCACGGCAACGGCCAGCAGGTCGCCGCGCCGGCGGCGGAACCAGCTCTGCCGCCCCGCAGGGGCGCTCGGCAGCTTGGGCATCTGTGAGCGGTCCTTCACGCGTTGCTCCATTTGACGAGCCGCGCTCAACATATCGGCCGCCCGCAGGCCCGTCAAACGCCGAGTTCTGTGCCCAACGGCTTGAAATCGCCGATATATACCGGTACCAAGTGATCCTTCGTCGCCATGCGCGGCGGCCCGGCGAGGCGCGATCCATGGCTCTGATTTCCGTCGTCATCCCGATGTACAACGAGCAGGAATGTCTCGGGCCTATGCTCGAGCGCCTGCTGGCCCTGCCGGCCGACCAGAAGGACCGCTACGAATACATCTTCGTGGACGACGGCAGCACCGACGGCACGTTGGCCATGCTCCGCGAGCTGGCCGGTAAGTCCGAGAAGGTCAAGTACATCTCATTCAGCCGCAACTTCGGCCACGAGGCCGCCCTGACCGCCGGCCTGGACCACGCCGCCGGCGACGCCGTCATCACTCTCGACGGCGACCTCCAGCACCCCCCCGAGGCGATACCCGACCTGCTCGCAAAGTGGCGCGAGGGCTACCAGATCGTCTACGCCCGGCGGCAGTCCGGCGAGCACCTGCCCCTGCTGAAGAACCTGCTGTCCAAGACGTTTTACCGGCTGCTGCGGAAGGCCTGCCCGGTGGACATACCGGCCGACGCGGCGAACTTCCGGCTGATGGACCGGCGCGCGGTCGAGCAGTATCGCCGCCTGCGCGAGCGGAGCCGCTTCGGGCGCGGGCTGGTCGCGTGGACGGGCTTCAAGCAGACGTTCGTGCCGTACGCCGAGGAGCGGCGTTACGCCGGGCAGACCAAGTACAGCACGTGGGCCTCGGCGCGGCTGGCGATCGACGCGTTCATCGGCTTCACGGACCTGCCGCTGAGGCTGGTCTACTGGCTGGCGGCGGCGATGCTGGGGGTCTTCGGCGTGCTGGCGGCGCTGGGGATCGTGGCGATGTTCGTGACGAGCATGTACGCCCTGCCGTACTTCGCCTTCGCCAGCGTGTTCATGGTCGGCGGCGCGGTGCTGCTGGCGTTGGGGCTGGTGGGCTCGTACGTCGGGCGGGTCTTCCGCCAGTCGCAGAACCGGCCCCTCTACATCGTGGCTGACAAGTCGCCGTCACTGCCTCCAGGATTCGAGGGCGCCCGCGATGGCCCAGACAAAGCCGACTGAGGCGTCCCCGGCGCCGGCGCGGCAGCGCCTGCCGGCATGGTGCATCGTGCTGGCGGCTGCGGCGCTCGTCGCGGGGCTGGGCGGCCGGCTGTGGCTGACGTCGCTCGCGCCGCGGTGGGCCTATGTCTGGGACCACTTCGACAATATCCAGATGGGCCGCACCGCGACGAAGCACGGCCTGTTCAGGGTCTACGACGTCGAGCCGAGGAGCATGCCGCAGATCCCCGGCTACGCATACGCCGAGCAGGCCGGCGGGTTCATACCCTACGTCCGCCCCGGCCCGCGGAAGGTCAACTACCCCCCGCTGGGCGTGACGGTGTTCTGGCTGCAAAGCTCGCTGCTTCGGGCGGTGGACCCGCCGGGGCCGAACACGATCCAGGCGTTCAAGCGCGAACGACGCGAGCTGTATCCGGATCCGAACTACGCGCCGCCCGAACCGCCCATGCTGGACGACCTGACGCCGGTCAACACGTTCACCTCGCGGCTGGTGATGTCGATCGCGGCCGTCGCGGCCGAGCTGGTCGCGGCCGTCGGCGTGTTCCTGATCGCCCGGATGCTGGCCGGCCCGGTCTGGGGGCTGCTGGCGGCGGTGGTCTGCTGGCTGATGCCGCCGCTGGCGATGGACTCGTCGTTCTGGGGCCAGACCGACGCGTGGTTCCTCGCGCCGGCGGTCTTCACGATATACATGATGCTCCGCGGCCAGCGGGGCCTGCGGCCGTGGGTGTGGGCCGGCGCGCTGGCGGCTGTGACCGTCCTGCTCAAGCCACACGGCCTGTTCCTGGGGCCGGTGGTGCTGTTCGGCGCGTGGGTCCTGCCGGACCGGGGCCGGGCGCCCGACTGGCCGGTGGTCTTCCGTCGGGCAGGCGCACTCATCGGCGCGGGGGCCGCGGCGCTGATCCTGATCTCCCTGCCGTGGTCGATCGCCAGCGGAGGGGCGTGGGTTCAGGAAGGCTACGTCGCCAACTTTACCAAGTACGGCGACACCACGCTGAAGGCCTTCAACGTCTGGTACCTCGACGTGCTGCTGCTGGACGGAACGATCTTCGATTCGGGCGGCGCGCCGGTCTTCGCGTTGGATTCCAAGGCCACCATCATGGGCATCCCCAAGGACGCCTGGGGCCGGCTGCTGGCGCTGGCGGCGATGGCTGTGGCAGCCTGGCTTGTCGGGCGGAAGTACCGCCATAAGGGGCCGACGGCGCTGGTGCTGTTCTCGGCGCTGTGGGTGTGGAGCACGTTCATGTGGCCGACGCGGGTGCACGAGCGGTACATCGTCTATGCGATTCCGCTGGTGACGCTGGCGGCAGTGCTGCTGAGGCGGCTCTGGCCGGCGGTGCTCGCGCTGGCCATCGTCGGAACGGCCGAGCTGTGCCACAACGTCTGGCTGAACCCCCCGCCGGGCACGCTGCTGGACAAGCTGGGCGTGAGGCGCACGTACGAGCAGGCGATGGCCAGGTACGTCCAGATGGGCGGGCGGAGCTCCCGCTACACCGCGCCCACGATGGAAGCTGCGGAGAAGTACGAGATCGACAAGGCCAAGCACCTCCGCGCGGAATACCTGGAGCAGCGCAAGAGGACCAAGGGGCTGGAGTGGCTGCTGCTGCTGATCTCGCTGGGGGGCTACGCCTGGGCGTTCGCCTCGCCGTTTGCGTTCAGCGTGTCCCAGGCCGCGGCGGACAAGCCGCCGCCGAAGCCGGCCAAGGGCCACAAGCCCAAACGCTCCCGGCGCTGAGGACGCCGCGTCCGGATCGACCGATCAGTACCAGATCGTCACGATCAGGTTCGGCACGGGCGTCTTGCCTTCCATGATGCCGATGACCTGCGAGGCCATCTTCACTTCGGCCTCCTCGGAGTCCAGCCACTGGTTGATCTGGTCCTGCATGTACTCCAGCGAAGGAGGCGCGATCTTCGAGTGGAAGAGCTTGCAGCGGATAGCCCCCTGCCCCGTCACGTTGAGCGGCCGCTTGTACGATTCGGTCCTGGCGGCCAGCCCGTGATCGCCACCGATAGCGCGGACCTTGCGACCGGTGGTCTCACCATCGCCCACCAGGCTGAGCGGCTCGTCGTCCTGATCGCCCGGCAGTGAGATTGGTTCCTCTTCCAGAGGCATCGACGTTTCTTCGGGCATGACAAGTCTCCTGCTCGATACGAGGTACTCAAACCGGAACAGAAATGCACGGGGCCCATTATAGGAGCGTCCGAGGACGAATCAAGGCCGCGGCCTCTGCCGGCCGAACCGGCCCGGCGCAATTGGTGTTGAAGTGGGATGGCCGGTCAGTTAGTTTACGAGCAGGGACAGGCGCCCTCCATGAGGAAGGACAAGCTGATCATATTGGTGGCGTTCGTGCTAGCCGTCGGCGCGGCGGCCGGGCTACAGGGCCTGCGGGGGTCAGGTGACGGCGACGCCCGCAACACCGCCGGTCCGGCCAAGGCGTCGCAGACGGGAGAGTTCCGGGGAATCACCCTTCAGCTTCACAGCAGCGATCCGAAGCACCCGTACGAGAAGCTGATCGACGAGATCGCCGGCACCGGCGCCAACACGCTGGGGCTGGTCGTCACCGGCTGGCAGGAGAACTGCTCGTCCACGAGCATCTTCATCGACCTACGCAAGACGCCCAGCGCGGACAGGCTCCGGCAGATCATCCGCCACGCGAAGAAACGCGGCCTGAAGGTCGTCCTTATGCCGATCGTCCTTCTGGAGAACGGGCGCGAGGGCGAATGGCGCGGCAAGATCAATCCCGACAAGTGGGATGACTGGTGGGAGGACTACAACAGCTACATCGTGCACTATGCCAAGCTCGGGCAGGACAGCGGCGCCGACGTCTTCATCATCGGCTCGGAGCTGGTCTCAACCGAGAAGTACACCGACAAATGGAGATCGCTGATCGCCCAGGTCCGCAAGGTCTTCAAGGGGCGCCTGAGCTACTCGGCCAACTGGGACCACTACACCCCCGTCAAGTGGTGGGACGACCTGGACATCATCGGGATGACCACCTACTACGACCTGACCGGCGGAAAGGAGCCCACGCTTCAGCGGCTGCTGGATACCTGGAAGCCCATCCGCAAGGAGATCCTCCAGTGGCAGGCCAAGATCAACCGGCCGATCCTCTTCACCGAGGTCGGCTGGCCGAACCAGAAGACCTGCGCGCAGTATCCGTGGGACTACTATCGCTCGCCTGACAAGCCGGACCCGACCGCGCAGGCCAACTGCTTCGAGGCCTTCTTCCAGACGTGGGTCGGGCAGAAGGCCACCGCGGGCTTCCTGGTCTGGGAGTGGCGGCACCATCCCGACCAGAAGATGGACGAAAAAGACCCCTCCTATGTCCCCGTCGGCAAGCCGGCCATGAAGGTCATCAGCAAGTACCTCAACGGCCCGACGCGTCTCGCCGACGCCAACGGCACACCGGCGTCCGCCCCGTCGTAGACCGCCGCGTCGGCCGGCAGTCTGTGAGCCGTCCCGGAAGGGACGGGGCGACAATAGCCCAGCAGTTCACTGCTGGGTCCCAGAAAGCCCTCATGGCGAAGAGTCCCGCCAGGGACGATTGACGGCACACCATGGCCCGTGAGCGGCAGGATCAATCGAAGACATATCGGGGATCGCATTCCACCCCGTGGCGATGGAGGAAGGCCAGGTACTCCTGCTCAAACGTCCGCGTGCGATGGTGCTCCTGCTGATTCTCAATGTACTTGCGCGCCTTGCCCAGGCCGGAGACGCTGACCGCGAACGCGCCGTACCCCGCCTGCCACTCGAAGTCGCGGCAGGAAGGAAACGTCTCGCTAATCCACTTCGAAGAGCCGCCTTTGATCAACTGCACGGCCTTCGCTATCGTGACGGTCGCGGGAATGGAGACAAGCACGTGCACATGGTTGCCCGTGCCCCCTACCGCCAGAGCCCTCAGGCGGTTCTGGCGAGCGATCCCGCCGATGTACGGCCAGAGGCGTTCCTGAAGCTCGCGCGCGATCAGCTTGCGCCGCCCCTTGGTGCTGAAGATGTAGTGAACCGGACAGACCACGTATGAGTGTGCCATCTCAGGATCCCCTTTGTTTCATTCGTCCCTACGGGACTCCCGAACCCGATGCCTGACCGGAACCCAGCGGTAAACCGCTGGGCTATCATCGCGCGGTCCTTCCAGGACCGCAAGGGGAGCCTGCCGGATCAACGGCGCCCTCTGGCCCGCGGGCACAACCGAGAGTAGCCCACCGATCCATCCCTGGGGCATCCCCCGGGAAACGCTGGCTTGCGCGTCGCGGCGCGAGCCGCCCCGGAAGGCACGGCCCGACAACAGCCCAGCAGTTTACTGCTGGGACGATGAGCGGGGATCTCGCAAGACCAGTCCCATCAGGACGGCTGAGGGCTGAAAGACCCGTCATCGCGGCAGGCCGCAGGCTCGATGCCAATCGACGCTGTCGATGGCGATCTGCGTGCCGGGGGCGATGCAGGCCTTCGCGACGGAGTTCTCGGCGCCCTCGTGGACCAGCGCGAGCACCTTGGCCTGCCCGCGCTGCTCGATCTGCGCGGGGTTGGTGTGCATGGCCATATCCGAGTCGCCGCGCGTGTGGAGCGAATCGCCCTGCCTCGCGGCAGCCTTGTTAGCCGCGCCGGGATGTGCGGGAGAAGCCTTGAACAGTGACGCCCCCGGCGGTATGCTCCCGGCCATGAAGACGGGGTTGTGCCAGTCTGCTTCCTGTGCCGTTGCGAGCCTGGCCGTCGCGCTGCTGCTTTCGTCCCCGGCCGCAGCCGTTCAGATTTCACTGGAGCGCCCGGGGGAGCGGGAGTTCGTGAGGGACCTGGCCAAGCTGGTCTCGCCGGAAGACCAGAAGAAGATCCGCACACTGTGCGACAAGCTTCTGACCGACAAGGCCACCCCGATCATCGTGGTGACGATCAAGTCGATGGCCGACCACGGCGGGGAAGGCATGCGGATCGAGACGTTCGCGCGGCTGCTGTTCGACCAGTGGCAGGTCGGCCACGCCGAGCTGGCAGGTCAGCAGTGGAACACGGGCATCCTGCTGCTGGTGGCCAAGGGCGACCGCAAGGCCCGCATCGAGCTGGGCGCCGGCTGGAAGCGCGACAAGGACGCCCTCTGCCAGAAGATCATGGACGAGCAGATCATCCCGCCGTTCAAGCAGGGCAAGTTCTCCGAGGGCATCGTCGCCGGCGTTGAGTCGCTGGACAAGATGGCCCGCGGGCTGAAGCTCCCGCGCAAGCGCAGGCCGGCCTGGCACTACCTTCTCGGCATCGGCGCGATAGCGCTTCTGATCTTCACCGTGGTCAGCATGGTCCGCCGGGGCTCGGGCGGCTGGGCCTGGCTGTTGTGGGGCGCGGTCTTCGCGATCGTCGGAGTGCTGCTCTTTTCGCTGCTCCGCGGGGCCGCCCGCGGAGGAAGCGGCGGCGGATTCTCAGGCGGCTCGTTCGGAGGCGGATTCTCCGGGGGCGGCGGGGCGAGCGGTTCCTGGTAAGGCGTGCGAGCCATGCGACAAGCTTCGCAACAATTCAACGAGGAGCATCGGCGGCGGATCAACGAGGCCGTCGTGCAGGCCGAGTCGAAGACCTCCGCGGAGATCGTGCCGGTCGTCGCGACCGCCTCAGGGCGATACGACCGCGCGGAGGACGTCATCGGCCTGTGGCTGTCCGTGGCGGGGCTGGTCGTGGCGGCGATTCTCATGCCCTATCCGCAGGTCGAGGCAGGCGCCTGGGGCGGGCTGTCGGTCGCGCTGTATGTGGCGGTGCTGGCGGCCGCCGTGGTCGCCGGGTTCATAGCCGGGGCGATCATCGGCACGTACTGGCACACGCTGCGGCGGCTGTTCACGCCCCGCGCGCAGATGCGCGAAGAGGTCAGCGCACGAGCCCGCGCCGCCTTCTTCGACAGCAGCATCCACAAGACCGCCGCCGGAACCGGCCTGCTGGTCTATGTGTCGCTCTACGAGCGGAGGGCCTCCGTGCTGGCCGACCGTGCCGTACTCGACAAGCTAGGGCAGGACGCCCTCGACGCCCTATGCCGGCAACTGACCGAATCGCTCACCAAGGGCGACATCACGGCCGCCATCTGCGGCGTGATCGACTCCGCCGGCGAGCAGCTCGGCAAGGTCCTGCCCCGGGCCGACGACGACGTGAACGAGCTGCCCGATGAGCTGGTTACGCTGGATTGACCCCCTGACTTGCGGCGTCCGGCCGCACGCGCCATACCTTACTCAAACTGACCGCTTTCAAGCCCGAAGGGCTGGCCCGACGATAGCCGGGGGCGGAAGCCCCCGGTTGGCAAGCAGTTACGATTGGAGCCCCAGAGGGGCGATCGAACCGCTCCATGTCGCTGAGCTCATGCTGGAATCTCGATCGCCCCTACGGGGCTCCACTCCCAACGGGCCGGCTACCGTGGGCTTCCGCCCACGGCTATCATCGCAGACCCCTTCGGGGCCAGAGCGAACCGGTCAGTGTGAGTACCTTACCTCAGCCCGCAGACGCGATGCCAATCGACGCTGTCGATGGCGGCCTGCGTGCCGGGGGCGATGCAGGCCTTCGCGACCGAGTTCTCGGCGTCCTCATGGACCAGAGCGAGCACCTTGGTCTGCCCGCGCTGCTCGATCTGCGCGGGGTTGGTGTGCATGGCCAGGTCCGAGTCGCCGCGCGTGTGAAGCGAATCGCCCTGCTTTGCACCGGCCTTGGGCGGCTCGATGAGGTACCGGTTCATCACGACGCCGGCGACGTTCAGGCCGGCGGACCGCGCGGCGTGCAGCGTGAGCAGCGTGTGGTTGATCGTGCCCAGCCCGGACCGCGCAACGATCACAACCGGCAGGGCCAGCAGGCGCGCCAGGTGCGCCACCCAGAACTCATCCGTGATCGGGCAGAGCAGCCCGCCGATGCCCTCGACGACGACGCCGGGATCGTCGGCGGCCAGGCGGCGATAC
>Ga0307379_10008957_pt1 | contig 13433 bp, 13 predicted proteins | sample UN2MG_FD_202237 | JGI IMG/M metagenome (GOLD analysis project Ga0307379, IMG submission 202237) | Soil microbial communities from Risofladan, Vaasa, Finland - UN-2 | ecosystem: Environmental > Terrestrial > Soil > Coastal area > Acid sulfate soil | place: Finland: Risofladan, Vaasa | collected...
CCGCCCGAGACGATGAACTCGAGACCTACGTCCCACGGCACCTGAAGAAGGCGTGACCTCGCCGACCTTCGCCGAGATGATGGCCCTCGAGCCGCATGGTCCCGACACCTTCGTCGGCACCGGACCCCGGTATCCGTGGGGTGGCCTCTACGGCGGCCAGATCGTTGCTCAGGGACTGCGCGCTGCGGGCCTCACGGTCGAGGCGACCTATCCGCCTCACTCGTTGCACGCGTACTTCATCAGGCCCGGCGACCATGACGAACCGATCCGGTTCGAGGTCGATCGCGACCGAAACGGGCGGTCGTTCTGTACGCGACGGGTCGTGGCCCGCCAGAGTGTCGGGGTCATCCTCAACATGGCGTGCTCGTTTCAGCTCCTCGAGGACACCGTCGACGTGCAGGCCTCGACGATGCGAACGGTGACCGGTCCCGACGACATCGACGACGACAGCTGGAGCGACCTGTTCGATCGCCATGATCTGCCGACGGGCGACACCGGAGCGGGTCGCTCCGGTGCGTGGCTCCGACTCCGCGAGGACCTCGGCGACGACCCGCTGGTGTCCGCCTGTGCGCTGGCGTACCTCTCCGACGACATGCCGACCGAGGCGGTCTTCGCTCTGCACCCCGATTTGTCGCACCTGCGCGACCTCGCCGACGGCTCGGCGCACGGCCGGGTGATCACCGCCAGCCTCGATCATGCGATCTGGTTCCACCAGCACCCTCGGGCCGACGCCTGGCAGCTGCACGACTTCCACTGCGAGCGACTCATCGGATCGCGGGGGCTGGCTCGTGGGTCGATCTTCACCGATGACGGCACCCATGTCGCCGATGTCGATCAGCAGGTGCTGCTCCGACTCCGGACCTGACGACGCGTCAGATCGTGCTAGAACACGTGCCCATGACTGCGGCCGACACGACCGATGGGCCCACACCAGACGGAGTGCTGCGCGCACCGCTGGTCATCGAGTTCCCCTTCACCCGAACCGTGGGTCCGGTGCAGAGTGCCTTTCTCACCGGGTTGCGTGAGCGTGTCGTGATCGGCGTGCGAGGCACTGATGGGCGCGTCCACGTGCCGCCCTGCGAGTACGACCCCGTCACCAGCGACGAGCTGACCGAGTTGGTCGAGGTCGCCGACTCCGGAACGGTCACGACCTGGGCCTGGGAACCGAACCCGCGTCCGAACCAGCCGCTCGACGAACCGTTCGCGTGGGCGCTGGTGAAGTTCGACGGCGCCGACACGTCGATGCTCCACGCGGTCGCTGCCAGCCACGACGAGATGGAGACCGGCATGACGGTGAAGGTCCGATGGGCCGACGAGCGCGAGGGACACATCCACGACATCGCCTGCTTCGAGCCGGTTCGATGAGTCTCTCGCTCCCCGCGTCGATCGCCGACGCCGAACCGGTGCGCTCGATCCGCACGCCTGCCCGGCTCGACTACGAGTTCACCGCCGGTCAGGCGACGAGCCAGTTCCTCCGCGGCGTCAAGAACAAGAAGCTGATCGGTGGCGGTTGCCCCGTCTGCGGCAAGGTCTACGTCCCGCCACGCGGTTCGTGTGCGGTCGATGGTGTGCCCACGACCGAGCAGGTCGACGTGGCCGACCGTGGCACGGTCACGACGTTCTGTGTCGTCAACGTCCAGTTCTACGGCCAGGGTGTCGAGGTGCCGTACGTGTGCGCCACCATCCAGCTCGACGGGGCCGACCTCGGCCTCTTCGCCATGGTGCAGGAGATGCCGTACGACCAGGTCCGCATCGGGTTGCGGGTCGAGGCGGTGTGGGTCGACGACGACGAGCTCGACACCACCCTCGAGAACATCAAGTACTTCCGCCCGACCGGGGAGCCAGACGTCGAAGTGAAGCAGAACATCCAATGATCCGACTCGGAACGATGGCACGAGGCGAGGCCGACGAGGCACGAGGAGGCCGTCCAGTAGCGGCCTGCGTGGCCGGGGAACGCCAGCAATGAGCCGCGACGTTGCGGTGGTCGCCACCGCACAATCGGTGCATCAGCGTCGGGTCGAGGGCCTCAACGAGGTCGAGATGCTGATGCCGGTCCTGACCGACGTCAAGGCCAAGGCCGGGCTCGACCAGTCCGAGATCGGGTTCACCTGCTCGGGAAGCACCGACTACCTGGCCGGCCAGGCGTTCAGCTTCGTCATGACCCTCGACGGCGTCGGGGCCTTCCCGCCCATCAGCGAGAGCCACGTCGAGATGGACGGTGCGTGGGCGCTCTACGAAGCGTGGGTGAAGCTCCAGATCGGCGAGATCGACACCGCGCTGGTCTACGGCTACGGCAAGTCGTCGCCCGGCTCGGTCCGTGACGTGCTCTCGCGTCAGCTCGACCCGTACTACGTCGGTCCGTTGTGGCCCGACGCCGTCGCACTGGCGGCCCTGCAGGCGAGGGCGGCGCTCGACGCCGGGGTGGTGACCGAAGAGGCGATGGCCGAGGTCGCGGCTCGCTCACGGCAGGTCGCGGCCACGAACCCGAACGCCCAACTGACCTCGTCGGCCGATGCCGCGGCGCTCCTCACAGAGGACTACCTGGTCGAGCCCCTCCGGCTGCACGATCTCCCACCGATCTCCGACGGCGCCGTTGCCGTGATCCTGGCTGCCGGCGACAAGGCACGCGAGATCAACGACCGACCGGCCTGGATCACTGGCATCGACCACCGGATCGAGGCCCACCAGCTCGGGGTTCGCGATCTGACGAGCTCGCCGTCCACGAAGCTCGCAGCCGAAAGGGCTGGAGTCGGAAACGGGTCGGTCGAGATCGCCGAGATCCATGCGCCGTTCACCCATCAGGAGTTGATCCTGCGCGATGCCCTCGGCCTCGGCGACGACGTCGAGATCAACCCGAGCGGGGGAGCGTTGGCTGCGAACACCCTGATGGCGGCCGGTCTGGTCCGCATCGCCGAGGCCGCCGACCGGATCTCGTCCGGAGACGCCGACCGGGCTGTGGCGCACGCCACTTCGGGCCCGTGCCTGCAGCAGAACCTGGTGTGCGTGTTGGAGGTGACGTCATGAGCGAACGGGTCGCGATCACCGGCATCGGTCAGACCAAGCACGAAGCGACCCGAGGCGACGTCTCGATCGCCGGACTCGTGCGCGAGGCAGCGCTCCGGGCACTCGAGGACGCCAACCTGACCTGGGACGACATCGATGCCGTCGTCATCGGAAAGGCACCCGACTTCTTCGAGGGTCTGATGATGCCCGAGCTCTACCTGGCCGATGCGCTGGGTGCGGTCGGCAAGCCGATGCTGCGAGTGCACACCGCCGGCTCGGTGGGTGGTTCGACGGCCCTGGTCGCGACCAGCCTCGTCGAGTCCGGCGTCCACGACCGGGTCCTGACCGTCGCGTTCGAGAAGCAGTCCGAGAGCGAGGCGATGTGGGCGCTCTCGCTGCCGATCCCCTTCCAGCCGCCGCTCGTCGCAGGCGCCGGCGGGTACTTCGCGCCGCACATCCGCAACTACATGCGTCGTTCGGGTGCTCCGGATCACATCGGCATCCTGGTGGCGCTCAAGGACCGTCAGAACGCCCTCAAGAACCCTTACGCGCACCTCCACGAGCACGACATCACCTTCGACTCCGTGAAGGACGCGATGATGCTGTGGGACCCGCTGCGTTACAGCGAGACGTGCCCGTCGTCTGACGGCGCATGTGCCATGGTGTTCACCAACGAGGCGAGCGTCGGTTCGCCGAGCGCGCCGCCGGCGTGGAAGCTCGGGGGTGCGATGCGCTCCGAGCCCACGATGTATCCGGGCCGCGACGAGGTCAACCCCGTCGCCGGTCGCGAATGCGCCAAGGCGGTCTATGCCCAGGCCGGGATCACCGACCCGCGTGCTCAGGTCGACGTGGTCGAGATGTACGTGCCCTTCTCGTGGTACGAGCCGATGTGGCTCGAGAACCTCGGCTTCTGCGAACTGGGCGAGGGCTGGAAGCTCACCGAGGCGGGGGTGACGGCGATGGACGGCGATCTGCCCGTCAACTGCTCCGGCGGTGTGCTGTCGACCAACCCCATCGGAGCCTCTGGCATGATCCGCTTCGCCGAGTCGGCCATGCAGGTACGCGGGCAGGCCGGCGAGCACCAGATCGACGGGGCCAAGGTCGCCATCGGCCACGCATACGGGGGCGGCTCACAGTTCTTCGCCATGTGGGCGGTCGGTTCCGACAAGCCCTGAGGTCCGGCACACCTGCAAGACTCGGGGCATGCTGCACCTGCGCGCCATCGAGGCTGTGCTGGCCGATGTCGGTCCCCGTGTGATCGCCTGCAGCGGCGGGATCGACAGTCTGCTCCTGGCCACCCTCTCGCACCGACATGACGCGGCGGCGACGGTGGTCGCGCACACCGTGACACCCGCTGTGCCCAGCGACGGAACGGCGCGCGTCATGGCGCATGCTCGAGCCGAAGGTTGGCACCTCGAAGTCGTCCGGTCTCGCGAATTCGACGACGAGCGGTATCTGGCCAACCCCACCGACCGCTGCTACTACTGCAAGACCAACCTCTACGACGCTGTGGCCGAACTCGCCGAGACGGCGGCACCGACGGGGGCAGCGGTCCTCAGTGGGGCCAATCTGGACGACCTCGGTGAGTACCGTCCTGGGCTCGTCGCGGCGGCCGAACACGCGGTGCGGCACCCCTACGTCGAAGCCGAGTTGACCAAGGCTGACATCCGCGCCGTCGCCCGCCACATCGGCTTGGCCGAGGCTGAGCTCCCCGCGTCACCTTGTCTCGCGAGCCGGCTCTACACCGGCACCCGCGTCACCGAGGCACGACTCAGGGCGATCGAGATCGGTGAAGCCGTGGTCCGCGCTGCGGGCATGGCGGTCGCACGGTGCCGGGTGAGAGGGAACGAGGTGCTCGTCGAGGTGCCCGAAGCCGACCGGGTCCTCGTGACCCAGCACGTGCTCGACGACGTGGCCGTCGCGATGGGCACCACGTGTCCTGATCTCGTGTCGGTGACGCTCGACGATCGGCCCTACCGGCCCGGCCAAGCCGTGCTCCAGGTCTCCTGATGGAGCCGTACACGGGGACGTGGCAGGTCGGTGACGTGAAGATCACCCGCCTCGTCGAACTCGAGCTTGGGGGGATCGAGTTCATCCTCCCGCAGGCGAGTCCCGAGACACTCCTGCCGATCGATTGGCTGTCGCCCCACTTCATCAGCGAAGAGGGAACGCTCCTGGCAAGCATCCATGCGCTGGTGGTCGAGACCCCGTCGCACAAGGTGGTGGTCGACACCTGCATCGGCAACGACAAGGATCGTCCCCTCCCGGCTTGGACGAACCTCCAACTCCCGTTCCTCCAGGATCTCGCAGCGGCCGGCTATCCCGCAGGTGACATCGACACCGTGCTCTGCACCCACCTCCACGTCGATCACGTCGGGTGGAACACGATGCGGGTGGACGGCGAGTGGGTACCGACCTTTCCGAACGCCCGGTACTTGTTGGCGCGCGCCGAGTACGAGTACTGGGACACCACCGAACCCGACGCCATCAACGTCGGCGTGATGGACGACTCGGTCCGCCCGGTGTTCGCAGCCGGGCTGGTGGACCTGGTCGAGACCGACCACGAGGTGTGCGATGAGATCCGGCTCATTCCCACCCACGGGCACACCCCCGGCCACGTCAGCGTCGAGATCTCCTCGGCCGGTCGGCGGGCGCTGATCACCGGCGATGCCTTCCACCATCCCTGCCAGATGGCGCACGCTGACTGGGCCAGCAGCGTCGACTCCGACCAGGCCGCGTCGACCGCCACTCGGCGCGAGATGCTGGCCGCCTACGCCGACACCGACGTGCTGGTCATCGGCACCCACTTCGCGACGCCGACCGCCGGCCGCATCCGATCCGATGGCCGGACGGGCTACCGATTCGAGGTCGAGTGACCTCGGGTCCTGTCGACGTCGTGACCACCGAGCATCTGACTTCCTTCCGCGACCTCGGCTGGGTGCGCTTGGCCGGTGCACTGGACACCGAGACGATGACGTCCCTCGCCGCCTGGGCCGACGATCTCGAGACGTGGTCCGCACGGGGCGAGCCCGGGCTGCACCACTTCGAGGGCACCGATGCCGGACCCGTCGTCGCCCGCACCGAGCACTTTGCCGACGATCACCCAGGACTGGCTGCATTCGTCACCTCCGGCGTCGTGACCGAGGTCCTGGCGGCGCTCCTGGGCGAGCCGGTCACGTTGTTCAAGGAGAAGCTCAACTACAAGCAGCCTGGGGGTGCCGGTTTCGCACCGCATCAGGACGCCACCGCCTATCGGTTCGTCGATCATCATGTCTCGGTGATGGTGCCGATCGACCCTTCGACCCTCAGGAGCGGATGTCTGTTCTTCGCGCCTGGACACCGCGGCGGGCTGATGCCGACCGACGAACGCGGCCGGGTCGACGCCCAGCATGCCGCGACGCTGATCTGGGAGCCCATCGAGGCCGAACCCGGCGACCTGGTGGTGTTCGATTCGTATGCACCGCATTACAGCGACACCAACCACACCGGTCGGCCACGCCGCGCGCTCTATCTGACCTACAACACCGCAGCCCGTGGGGACCATCGAGTCGCGTACTACGAGGACAAAGCAGCCGAGTTCGGACGCGAGGGCGGGACCTTCGACGATGAGCGGGTGCGGATGAGCATCAACGACGACTTCCTCGGGCGGCCGGTCGAGGCGCCACGTTGAGCGTCGTCGACCAGGTGCTGGCGCTCTTCGCACAACCCGAGGCCGAGCAGTGGTACGACGAGGCAGTCACCGAACGCGACCACGCGTTGCAGACCGCAGCGCTCGCCGTCGCTTCAGGCGCCTCCGACGAGCTGGTGGCTGCGTCGCTCCTGCATGATGTCGGACACCTGATCGTGAACGATCTGCAGCCGATCGAGGAGATGCTTCGCCACGACGCGCACCACGAGGTGGCTGGTGCCCATTTCCTTGCCGAGTGGTTCGGGCCGGCGGTCAGCGAGCCGGTGCGTTGGCACGTCGCTGCGAAGCGGTACCTGTGCGCCACCGAGCCCGGCTACCTCGACTCCTTGTCGGCATCATCGGTCAGAAGCCTCGACGTGCAGGGCGGCGTGATGACACCTGCGCAGGTCGACGAGTTCGAGCGGACCCCCTACCGCGCTGATGCCGTGACACTCCGACGCTTCGACGACAAGGCCAAGGTGGGCGGACTCGACGTGCCACGACTCGAGACGTACGGCGAGCTGCTCGAGCGTGTGGCGCCCGACCGTTCGTAGGCAGCCGTCGCGGGTCGGACCACCCCGAACCCCGGTCAGGCGTCGAACCTTGCTGCTGCTGTGGCCTTGGCCGGCGCGTCGTCGACCCTGTCGGGCCACCATGGCGGCTCGTAGATCTCGCGTTCGTCGCCGACCGGTTCGGCATAGAACTGGGCGTACCACTTCCTGAACTTGGTGAAGGGCCCGTCGTTGTCGGCCAGAGCAGGCCGGACCAGGTGCGCCTTGTGCTCCCAGATCGGCTTGTCCTCGAGGACCTGCTTGTGGACCTCCTGGACAAATGCGTTCCCCACGTTGCGGGTCGTCTCGGCGTCACCCATGGTCTTGAACCGGAAGTTGAACCGGATGATGCACTTGTCGGCCTCGATGGGAGTGGTGACCGCGAAGTTCAGCGTGTCGACGATGCCCGAGAACGACACGAGAGAGATGCCCGGGCCGTACGAGGTCGAATCGATGCGACCCTCCATCACGCCGCGCGGCGTCGGAAACTTCTGGGTCGACTTCATCTGCGACACCGGGAAGCCCGTCTCGTACGACTCCATCACCGGGATCTCCGCGGTGTTGTGCACGTAGCGGAAGTGGGCCGAGTCGACGCCGTTCTCGGCCATCTCCTGGATGGTGGTGTCGACTTCGTACGACGTGCGGATGTCGGTCGACCAGTCGTGGTTGTCGGCGCCGAACTCCTCGACCACCGGCACCTCCCACATCGGTTCGACGTCGGGGTCCGGGTGGTACCACGCCATCACCAGGTCGTTCTCCTCGACGACCGGGAACGTCCGCAGCGTGCCCTTGCGATTGGTTCGCTCGGAGTAGGGGATCTCGGTGTTGGTGCCCTCGGCATCGAACTTCCAGCCGTGGAACGGACAGACGATCTCGCAGTCGTCGACGGTTCCGCCATGCCCGAGGTGGGCGCCGAGGTGCGGACAGAAGGCGTCCTGGACGTGCAGGGCCTCGCGCTCGTCTCGCCAGATGACCAGATGCCGGCCCCAGTAGCGGGCGGGTTTGGGAATGCCGACCGGGAAGTCCTCGGGATACCCGACACAGAACCAGCCGAAGGGGACAGGGAACGGGAAGCGGCTCACGACACAATACTAGAACACGTTCTAGTATTGTGTCGTGCCCAAGAACCTCAACCTCGGTCTCATCGTCGGCTACTGGCCAAGCAGCGGCCCGCCACCGGACGCCATGGAGCAGATCGAGGCGGCGGAGGACCTGGGCTTCACCTCGGTCTGGACGAGTGAGGCCTACGGTTCGGACTGCTTCACCCCACTCGCCTGGTGGGGATCGCAGACCCGATCGCTGCAGCTCGGCACGGCGATCACGCAGATCTCGGCCCGAAGCCCGGCTTCGACCGCGATGTCCGCGATCACGCTCGATCATCTTTCCGGGGGGCGCTTCATCCTCGGGCTCGGGGTCTCCGGACCCCAGGTCGTCGAGGGGTGGTACGGGCAGGAGTACGCCAAGCCCCTGGCGCGCACCCGTGAGTACGTCGAGATCCTGCGCAAGATCTTCGCCCGCGAGGAGGTCGAGTACTCCGGTGTCCACTACCAGATGCCGCTTCAGGGCGGCACCGGCCTCGGCAAGCCGCTCAAGTCGATCGTACGACCTCTACGCGAGGACATCCCGATCTATCTGGGGGCCGAGGGCCCGAAGAACGTGGCGCTCGCCGCCGAGATCTGTGATGGCTGGCTGCCCATGTTCTTCTCACCCAAGGCCGATGACTTCTATCGCGAGGCTCTCGGCCAGGGGTTCGCACGTCCCGGCGCCCGGCGCACCATCGACGACTTCGAGGTTGCGTGCGTCGTGCCCACCATCGTCGGCGACGACGTCGAGGGGTGTGCCGACTTCCTGCGCCCGACCCTCGCGCTCTACGTCGGCGGAATGGGAGCCAGGGACCGCAACTTCCACAAGGACGTGTTCGAGCGGCTCGGGTACGCGGACGCGTGCCAGCAGATCCAGGACGCCTATCTCGACGGTCGCAAGGCCGACGCAGCCGCGGCGGTGCCGACTGCGATGGTCGAGGACGTCTATCTGATCGGCCCCGAGGCCAAGATCCGTGACGACCTCGAGGCCTGGCGCGAGAGCTGCATCACCACCCTGCTCGTGTCGGGCCCGTCGATGATGCTGCGCCAGATCGCCGACATCGTCGGCTGACTGGTCAGCCGGTGTAGTCCTCGATCGGCGGACAGCTGCAGACCAGGTTGCGGTCGCCGTAGCCACCGTCGATGCGGCTGACCGGCGGCCAGTACTTCTCACTCGGCGACCCGGTCCCGGCATAGGCCGCGTCTTCGCGTGAGTAGGTCCGGTTCCAATCAGCGACGAGCAGGTCCTCGGCGGTGTGCGGCGCATGGGCCAGGGCCGAGTCGGCGTGGGCGATGTCGCCCCGTTCGACGGCGGCGATCTCGTCGCGGATCGCGAGCATCGCGTCGCAGAAGCGGTCGAGCTCGGCGAGCCCCTCGGACTCGGTCGGCTCGACCATCAGCGTGCCCGCCACCGGAAACGACATGGTCGGCGCATGGAAGCCGTAGTCGATGAGGCGTTTGGCGATGTCGTCGACGGTGACGTCGGTCGTCTTGGTGATGTCGCGGACGTCGAGGATGCACTCGTGAGCGACCAGGCCCCCGGCACCGGTGTAGAGCACCGGATAGGCGTCGCGGAGCCGGGCTGCGACGTAGTTGGCGCTGAGAATCGCGGTCTCGGTCGCCTTCGTGAGCCCGTCGCCACCCATGAGCCGGCAGTAGGCCCACGAGATCGGCAGGATGCTGGCCGACCCGAAGGGCGCGGCCGAGATCGGTCCGCACCCCGTCTCGGGTCCGGCGTCGGGGTCGAGGGGATGGTTGGGCAGGAACGGCGCCAGGTGCTCACCGACCCCGACCGGCCCGACGCCGGGTCCGCCGCCGCCGTGGGGGATGCAGAACGTCTTGTGCAGGTTGAGATGGCTCACGTCGGCACCGAATCGCCCGGGTCGTGCCACCCCGACAAGCGCGTTCAGGTTGGCTCCGTCGAGGTAGACCTGACCTCCGTATTGGTGGACGAGATCACAGATCTCGCCGATCCGGCGCTCGAAGACGCCATGGGTCGACGGGTAGGTGACCATCAGCGCAGCAAGGTCGTCGGCGTGCTCGACCACCTTCTGCTCGAGGTCGTCCACGTCGACGTTGCCGGCGTCGTCGCACTCGACGACCACGACGTTCATACCTGCCATCACGGCCGAGGCGGCGTTGGTGCCATGCGCGGAGGACGGGATGAGGCACACGCGCCGTTCCCCTTCGCCTCGGCTGCGATGCCAGCCACGGATGGCCATCAGGCCGGCCAGTTCGCCCTGCGATCCGGCGTTCGGCTGCAGCGAGACCGCGGCATAGCCGGTCACCTCGACCAGCATCTCGGCGAGACCATCGATGAGCGCCCGGTAGCCGCGGCTCTGGTCCGCCGGAGCGAACGGGTGGATCTTGGCGAACTCGGGCCAGGTCACCGCGGCCATCTCGGTCGTCGCGTTGAGCTTCATCGTGCACGAGCCGAGCGGGATCATCGCGCGGTCGAGTGCGATGTCCTTGTCGGCCAGTCTCCGCAGGTACCGGAGCATCTCGGTCTCGCTGCGATAGGCGTGGAACACCGGATGGGTGAGGTAGCCGGACGAGCGTCGCAACAGCTCGGGAATGCCGGAATCGGCGGATCGGGTGGACTCCTCACCCACCCCGAAGGCGCCCAACACCCGCTCGACGACGTCGTGGGTGGTCGTCTCGTCGAGCGACACGCCGACGGTGTCGTCGTCGATGTGACGCAGGTTGATGCCGGCCTCGGCGGCTCGCTGATGGACATCTGCGGCCGCGCCGGGCACTCGGACCGTCAGGGTGTCGAAGAAGTGCTCGTTGACCACGTCGATCCCGGCACGACGGAGTGCCGCCGCCAGCGTGCTGGTCTCGCCGTTGACGCGGTCGGCGATTGCCCGCAGCCCGTCGGGTCCGTGGTAGACGGCATACATGCTCGCCATGACGGCGAGGAGCACCTGCGCGGTGCAGATGTTGCTGGTGGCCTTCTCGCGCCGGATGTGCTGTTCGCGAGTCTGGAGCGCAAGACGGAGCGCCGGCCGGTCAGCGGTGTCCACCGAGACCCCCACCAGGCGGCCCGGAAGCGAGCGCTTGTGCGCGTCACGACAGGCGATGAACGCTGCGTGCGGCCCACCGAAGCCGAGCGGAACCCCGAAGCGCTGCGAGTTGCCGACCACGATGTCGGCGCCCAACTCGCCGGCGGGCGTGAGGACGGTACATGCGAGCAGGTCGGTTGCGACCGCCGCCAGTCCTCCACCGTCGTGCACGCGGTCGATGACGGGGGAGAGGTCGCGGATCTCGCCGCTCGAGCCGGGGTATTGGAGCAGGACGCCATAGATCCGTACAGGGTCGAGGTCGTCGCTCCACGCATCACCGACCACCACCTCGATGCCCAGCGGTTCGGCGCGTGTCTCGACCACGGCGATCGTCTGTGGATGGCAATCGCGATCGACGAAGAAGGTCGTGCTGTCGCCCTTGACGAGACGGCCCATCATCGTCATGGCCTCGGCCGCCGCAGTGCCCTCGTCGAGCAGTGACGCATTGGCCATGTCCATACCGGTGAGGTCGCTCACCATGGTCTGGAAGTTCAGGAGCGCTTCGAGGCGGCCCTGGCTGATCTCAGGTTGGTACGGCGTGTAGGCGGTGTACCACGCCGGATTCTCCATGACGTTGCGAGCGATGACCCCGGGGGTATGGGTGTCCGCGTATCCCATCCCGATCAGCGAGGTACGCACCCGATTCTGGGCAGCGAGTTCTCGGAGTTCGTCGAGGACCTCGGGTTCGGTTGCGGCCGGCCCGAGGGCGAGCCGTTCGGAGCTGCGGATCGAGTCGGGCACCGCGGCATCGACGAGATCGTCGAGTGCTGCATACCCGACCCGGGCGAGCATGGTGTCGACATCGTTGCCTCGGGGGCCGATGTGACGATCAGAGAATGCGGCAGCCATCAGGGAAACCTCTACACGGGTCGTGATTCGGGGGTCGTGGATTCGGCGCCCCCCTCTGTCGGTGAACCTGAGAGCTTCGCCCGCAAGCGGGCTTTCCCCTTCGGTGGACCGCGAACGGTCTCTCTCCAGAGGCGACAGATCAGTGCGGTCCGTGGGCCTGAGAGGTTCCGGGGGAGGTTGCTCCTTCGGCGGCCGCCCGCCGCTGGCCGCGGCGTCCGACGCTCTCCCGCATCGATGCGAGTCGCGGTCCAGAGGGTAGCGGTTCGGACGCGCATCGGCCCGGTCTGCGACACGCACTCCGTCTGGTTCCTGCTCGCCAGCTCGAGGCTGGTCGGTGTGGGAGAAACCGGCGGGCGTCGGTCGAGACCGGGCCGATGAAATCCTCGAGCCATCGGGCTCGAATCAGAGTCGAGGCGGACTCCGCTGAGGACTTCGTGTCCGGGGTGCCAAGTTGCGCTTCCTCCTTGCGGATCGACGACAAATCGGCACCTGGCCCGCCAGCCACCCGGTTCGGAGGGCTGGTGCGTCAGGCGTCGAAATGACTTTCGCGCCGCACGCCGGAAAGGTCAATGACCTATTCGGACCATGTGGCGAACCATGCGCGTAGCCTGCGTCCATGGCCGAGGACCTTCGATGCCGGTGGTGCGGTCGGAGGTTCCCGGTCGCCCGCGGACCCGGGCGGCCCAGGGAGTTCTGCAGGCGGTCCTGCCGACAGCGCGACTACGAGGCTCGGCGTCGGGCCTCCGAACTCGGGCTGTCGGAGTCCGAGTTGGTGATGACCCGGGCCGAGCTCGACGAGCTGGGCGATCTGCTGTTCGTCCTCGAGGCTGCGATCGAAGACGTGAGCCGGGATCTGGCCGGGAATCCGACCAAGTCCGACTACGCCGAGGCCGTCGATTGGCTGTTGGCGGCTGCTCGGCCGGTGGTCGGGCGGGGAATCCACGGGGCTCACTGAATCACACGTTGCGGTGCGTCATGCTTGGAATCCCTTTCCGAAGGAGTCGTCATCACAATGCCCGGTCGCCTCGGCGCGCGGTTGCTGCCCCGACCCCGCCAGCTCGTCGACCTCGGCGGCGAGCTGCTCGTCCCTGCGGACGGGTTGGTGGTACTGGCGGTCCCCTCTCCGGCACGGCTGCTCGGTTCAGCGGATCGTCTCGTGGCGGCGAGTGGGAGGGCCTGGGAGATCGTGTCGAGCCCGTCGGTACCGGCCGCTGATGTT
>Ga0307379_10008958_pt1 | contig 13433 bp, 11 predicted proteins | sample UN2MG_FD_202237 | JGI IMG/M metagenome (GOLD analysis project Ga0307379, IMG submission 202237) | Soil microbial communities from Risofladan, Vaasa, Finland - UN-2 | ecosystem: Environmental > Terrestrial > Soil > Coastal area > Acid sulfate soil | place: Finland: Risofladan, Vaasa | collected...
AGTGGGGAGGTCGGACTCAGGTTCTACGACAACTTCATTAAGATTGCTCTAGGTGCGAAAGTGAGTGGCCTGTAGGTAGATTAGGAAGAGATACAATGATGAAGGCAGAGAGAATAAGATACCTGATTATTGGAAACTCCGCCGGAGGAGTTGGAGCAGCAGAGGCTATCCGTGAGGTGGATGCAGTCGGAACAATAGTCATCATCTCCGACGAACCCTATCCTGCCTACTCACGCCCGCTGATATCCGAGTATTTGGTCGAAAAGTGCCCTCTAGGGAGAATGCTGTTTCGTCCGCCTGATTTCTACGAAAAGAACAATATTCAGGCTATTTTGAGCCAGAAAGTGACGGAGCTTAATATCGATAAACATACCATTAAGCTCGAGGACGGCAGAGCAGTAATCTGGGAGAAGTTACTGCTGGCTACTGGCGGCTTACCTATCGTGCCCGAGATAGCAGGTATCGACCTGCGAGGAGTCTTCACTTTTACTACACTTGATGGCGCCAAGGCAATCGACCAGTTCCTGAGCCACTACTTCGGGAGAAAGGTAAGGGCTGTGGTCATCGGCGGTGGCCTCATCGGGGTGAGTGTTACTGAAGCGCTCGTGAGGAGAGGGGTTGAGGTTGCCATTGTTGAGATGAAGGAACGAATTTTAAACACCATCCTCGATGAAGAAGCATCAGCTCTGATGGAGACAACTCTGAAGCAGGCTGGCGTTGAAATCATCACTGGTCATACCGTGGGCAAAGTCGGCAGCTATTTACCCGGCGAAGCCACTGGTGTAACTCTGGATGATAGCCGACCGATAGCCTGCAACATGGTAATTATGGCTATCGGCGTCCAGCCACGTATTGAACTTGTGTCTGGTAGTGGGATAAAGATAAACCGTGGCATCATCGTCGACCGCCGTATGGCTACGTCCAGCCTTGATATTTACGCCTGTGGGGATGTGGCCGAGGCGTATGACTTCATCTACGGCGAGAATCGGCTCACTCCTATCTGGCCCAACGCCTATATTGGGGGCAGGATTGCTGGCTTGAATATGGCTGGTATCCCAGCCGAATATCCGGGGGGGACAGGGATGAACTCCATACGATACTTTGGGGTGAATATTGTCTCGGCTGGCATGGTAACCCCACCTGATGATAGCTATGAGGTAATCAGCGAAAAACACGACCGTGTCTACAGGAAGATTCTTTTGAAGGACGGGCTGATTGTCGGCATGGTCTTTAGTGGCGACATTGAGAAGTCGGGTATCATCTACAATCTGATGAAGGATGGGGTGAATGTTAACAGCTTTAAGGAAGTTCTCGTCGCCGACGATTTCGGCCTGGCTTCTCTCCCTGATGAAATCTGGCGAGCAAGGTTGGCCATCCCAGCCTCATTATTAGCTTCCTCCGTGACCTCCGTTGAACAACCTGAGGAGGTGCTCGTAGAGAGTAGCATTCTTATTCCAGGAGGGACAGTATGAAAGATATAAGAAAGATAAATAATCCCCACAGCGATGATAAAGTAATTGACGCCTGTTCCATATTTGGGGCTATGGATACCTCGGGCAGGAGATTCTCTGGGGAAGGCGTTATCAGGGCTATTGCTAACATGCACGACCGTGGTAACGGCCTGGGTGGAGGATTCGCCATCTACGGCTTATACCCTGAATATGCTGACTTCTATGCCTTACATGTCATGTACCTCAGCCAGAAGGGACAGCAACAGACAGAGGCATTTCTTAAAGAGAACTTTGGCCTTGTTTACCAAGAGGAGGTGCCAACACGACCGACACCAAAGATTGTGAACCCGCCACTGGTATGCCGCTACTTCCTTGAGGTAGGTCAGCGCCAGCCCGAAGAGCAGTCAGAAGATGACTACGTCGTGGAAAGGGTAATGACCATAAATACCAAGCTGTGCGATAGCTTCGTCTTTTCTAGCGGTAAGGATATGGCTGTGTTCAAAGGCGTAGGCTATCCCGAGGAGATAGCTGATTACTTCTGCCTCGAGCAATACGAAGGTTACCTGTGGGTGGCACACGGGCGGTTCCCCACCAATACACCTGGTTGGTGGGGTGGGGCTCACCCATTCTGCATTCTCGACTGGACAGTGGTTCATAACGGTGAGATTTCGTCCTACGGAATAAATCGCCGCTACTTAGAACAGTTCGGCTATCATTGCACGATGCAAACCGATACCGAAGTAGTGGCTTATGCTGTTGACTTGCTCATGCGCAAGCACAATCTACCACTAAAGATAGTAGCTAAGATATTGGCACCACCTTTCTGGAGCGATATTGAGCGCATGCCAGCAGAAGGACAGAAGTTAATGAGGGCTCTACGTCAGGTATATGGGAGCTTACTCTTAAATGGGCCATTCGCGGTAATTGTTGCTCATCACGGCGAAATGATCGGGTTGACCGACCGTATTAGGTTACGGCCGCTAACCGTCGGAGAAAAGGGGGACATATTGTATCTTTCGTCTGAGGAGTCTGCCATCCGCCTGATATGTCCAGAACTGGACAGGGCATGGTTTCCTATGGGCGGCGAACCAGTTGTGGGAAGGCTGAAGGCAGTATCCCAGCCACAACTAACAGTTACCAAGGAAACAGTAACGGCGGAGGCGATATGAAATGCTGACGAAGAGGATTATCCCCTGCCTTGATGTGAAGGATGGCCGGGTAGTAAAGGGGAAAAGCTTTGTCGAGTTACGCGATGCCGGTGACCCGGTGGAGCTAGCCAATTTCTACTATAAAGAGGGTGCTGATGAACTGGTCTTTTTAGACATAATGGCTACTCCTGAAGGACGTGACACCATGGTTGATGTTGTGGAGCGTATTGCGGAGAAAGTGTTTATACCGCTGACTGTGGGTGGTGGGCTGCGCAGCATCAGTGATATGCGACGTATGTTGCGGGCTGGGGCAGACAAGGTCTCAATAAACACCGCAGCTGTGCTTAATCCCAGCTTGATTAGAGAAAGTGCCGATAAATTTGGCAGCCAGTGTATTGTGGTCGCGATAGATGCCAAACGAGTGGACGGAGGGAGCCAACCTAACTGGGAAGTTTACACTCATAGCGGTCAGAAGCCCACCGGGATTGATGCTATCGACTGGGCAAGGCAGGCAGTAGCACTTGGGGCTGGAGAACTATTACTAACCAGCATGGATGCTGATGGACATCGGGCGGGATATGACACTGAACTTACCAGCACCATTTCTGAGGCAGTTAGCGTGCCGGTTATTGCCAGTGGTGGCGCTGGCATCCCAGAAGACCTGTATCAGGCACTGGTTTTAGGCAGAGCGGATGCGGTTCTGGCTGCCAGTATCTTTCATTACGCGACTTACTCTATCGGCGAGATAAAGCAATACCTGGCAAAACGGGGAATACCGATACGAATCTAAGGGGAGAACAGTGAAGACCTATTTGGCACCCAAATTCTTAATAAAACGAGACCCTGAGCGGTGTATCCAGTGTCAGGTCTGCGTCAACCAGTGCACTTTCGACACTCACTACTATGATGCCGAAGACGACGAAGTGAGGAGCCGTGAGGCGAACTGTGTAGGCTGCCATCGCTGTGTGCTCTTTTGCCCTACCCAGGCGCTAACTATTAGCCGAAACCATCTCGACTACCGGGAGAACTATAACTGGCGTCCCGAGGTTATCGAAGACATCATTAAGCAGGCCGAAACTGGGGGGGTACTTCTTACCGGGATGGGTGATGACAAGGGCCAACGCATTTACTGGGACCATCTGGTGCTTAACGCCAGCCAGGTAACCAACCCTTCTATTGATCCGCTCCGTGAGCCGATGGAGCTTACCACCTACCTGGGCAGGAAACCTGACCGACTGGAACTTGCCCCAGACTCCCTAAGTTTGAAAACAGGATTAGCTCCTCAAGTAAAGCTGGAAGTCCCGGTCATGTTTGCCGCCATGTCCTATGGAGCAGTGAGCCTGAATGTGCATGAGTCTCTGGCTAGAGCAGCTACGGAAACGGGTACCCTGTGGAACACTGGCGAAGGAGGGCTTCACCCCAAGCTATACAGCTATGGCGACAATACTATTGTTCAGGTAGCTTCTGGACGCTTTGGTGTTCATGCCGAGTACCTAGATGTGGCTAGGGTAATTGAAATTAAGATTGGGCAGGGAGCCAAGCCTGGACAAGGTGGGCACCTTCCCGGAGAGAAGGTAAGTGCCGAAGTATCGTTGACGCGGATGATTCCCCTGGGCACTGACGCCCTATCGCCGGCACCACAGCATGATATCTACTCTATTGAGGACCTGGCACAACTTATATATGCCTTGAAAGAGGCAACAAACTATACCAAGCCGGTATCGGTCAAGATTGCTGCGGTTCACAATTCAGCGGCTATTGCCAGCGGTATGGTGAGAGGCGGTGCCGATATTGTTGTCCTTGATGGACTCAGAGGGGCTGCCGGTGCTGCTCCCAAGATTATTCGCGACAATGTTGGCATTCCGATTGAGATGGCTCTGGCCTCGGTAGATAGCCGATTACGGCAGGAGGGTATACGCAACCAGGCTTCCATTGTGGTCTCAGGTGGAATAAGAAATATCGGTGATGTGGCTAAGGCAATCGCACTTGGGGCTGACGCCGTATATATTGGGACAGCAGCTCTCATCGCTCTGGGCTGCCATGTCTGCCAGCAGTGTCATACCGGGAAGTGTGCCTGGGGTATCTGCACTACTGACCTACGCTTGACCAAGAGGGTCAATCCAGATATCGGTGCCCGCCGGCTAGCTAACCTGCTCCGAGGCTGGAGCCTTGAGCTGAAGGATATACTGGGTGGGCTAGGTGTCAATGCTCTGGAGAGTCTGCGAGGGAACCGCTTGCACTTAAGGGGCGTCAGTTTAACCGATACTGAGCTTGAAATCTTGGGAGTAAGAATGGCAGGAGGTTAAAAATGGCACATGCTGTCAGAGAAAAAACAAACTCAGTGGTGAAAATCGATGCTACAGGCATTTTGACCCGCGAGCTGAATACGCGCTTGCGGGAAGCCACAGGAAACGGTATCAAGAAAATCGAGCTAAGAAATATTTATGGGCAGAGGTATATTGGCACCGATCTGGATAGGCCAGTAGAGATCGAGATATTTGGCACTCCGGGCAACGACTTGGGAGCGTTTATGAACGGACCAAGGATTATTGTACATGGTAATGCTCAGGACGGCTGCGGCAATACTATGAATGGGGGAGAGATAATTGTTCACGGGCATGCTGGAGATATTACTGGATTATCGGCTAGAGGCGGCAGAATCCTTGTCCGGGAAGACGTCGGTTATAGGGCGGGCATCCATATGAAGGAGTACCAAGGCAAGAAGCCGGTGCTCATTATCGGCGGCACTGCCCAGGACTTCCTTGGCGAGTACATGGCTGGGGGCATCCTGATCATCCTTGGTTTGAATTTGACAGAAGGCGAAATGCATCAAGCTAACTACATAGGTACAGGCATGCACGGTGGTGTTATATATCTCAGAGGAGACATCGCTGATTTCCAGTTAGGTAAAGAAGTAGGCGTGGCTGAGCTTGATGAGAATGACCGCTTGAATTTAGAAAAATATGTGGGTGAGTTCGCCTCTCATTTCGATCATAACGCAAAAGAAATACTGAAGCGCAAATTCATAAAGCTGTTCCCCCTTTACCTGCGACCGTACGGCAGACTCTATGCTTACTAGTTAGGGGTTTTAAAAATGATTGGACAAGAGACACGCGAGGTAGAAAGAAAAATAACAGCAATTCTGAAGGTCCTAAGCGATTCCTCGGAACCTTTAGGCGGCAGAATTATATCTCGTCGGCTTAAGGAACAGGGCATAGACCTCAGCGAGAGGACGGTAAGATACCATCTTAGAATAATGGATGAACGAGGTTTTACTCGTTCAATCGGGTACAGGGATGGCAGGACAATTACTCAGCCGGGACTTGAGGAGTTGAAGAACGCTCTGGTCTGCGACAAAGTGGGCTTTGTAGCTGACAGGCTCGAGTTCCTTGCCTATCTAACCAATTTTGGCCTGTCCGCACAAACTGGGTACATCCCAATTGATGTATCTCTATTTGCCAAGAGCGATTTTACTCGAGCGCTAGAGATAATGAAAAGCGTTTTTGAAGCCGGCCTTTGTTCCAGCAATCAAGTGGCTGTGGCTTCTGAGGGTAAGCGATTGGGACAGACAATTGTTCCTGAAGATAATATAGGTTTTGCCACGGTGTGCAATGCCATGGTTAGCGGCTCATTGCTTAAGGCCGGGATTCCGTTAGATTCCAAGTTTGGTGGCATACTCCAAATACGAAATAGTTTTCCGATGCGCTTCGTTGACCTTATTGAATACGAAGGGTCGACACTCGACCCATTTGAGATATTCATTGCTGGTAGGATGACTTGTGTCATTGAAGCTGCAAGAAGCGGCGCGGGTAAGATACTGGCTAGCTTCCACGAGATTCCAATGCCCTCGATATCAGCAGTTGAAGCAGTTCTGGAAAGACTAAAGACAGCTAAATTTTGCAATTCCGTCACGCTAGGGAAAGCAAACGAGGCGGTATATGAGATTCCGGTAAGGTTTAATAAGATTGGATTGGTGCTTCCCAGCGGACTTAATGCCGCGGCAGCGGCTGTAGAAACCGGTATGAATGTGACAACTAAGGCGATGAACGGTGTTATCGACGCCGGAGAATTAAGGAGCTTTTGGAGCTTGTGACCAACCAATAGCTTGTGAAGGGACCAAGTTGGCACGAGATATTGATAACGGCTAATTAGGTCGAGAAAGCAGTTTAGAGATATTTAGAAAGGAGATTTATGTGTGGTATTGCTGGTTGCTTTGGTGGGCTAGATATTGAGACTGTAAATCGCATGCTTGATGCCTTACCTCATCGAGGGCCTAATGACCGAAGTATTCATGTACAGAATGGTAACGTTTTTGGCCATACCAGACTGTCAATTGTCGATGTGGTCGGAGGCCGTCAGCCTATTCTGACCAACGATGGCAGAACAGGAATTATTTGCAATGGTGAAATCTATAATTTCTGGGATCTGAGAGAGAACCTCTTATCTAAGTACCAGTTCACGACCAAATCTGACACTGAGGTGATTCTTCGCCTGTATCAGGAGAAAGGGCCAGAATTTGTGAAAGAACTGGATGGAATGTTTGCCTTCGCCATATTCGATGGTGACAATTTCATGCTCGCCCGCGACCCCATTGGTATAAAACCGCTTTACTATGGCTATGTCGACGGCAGACTGTACTTTACATCGGAGCTTGGCGCTATGACACTAGCCGCCGTAGATGAGGTCTATGAGTTTCCGTCGGGTCATTACTACACACCTAAAGAAGGATTCGTCCAATACTACCAGATACCAGAGATTCAAGACCATCTACTAACAGACGTGGAAGAGACCTGTAAATTAATTCGGGAAACTTTCATCAGGGCGGTTAAGAAGAGGCTGTTAGCTGACAAGGAAATTCATGTGGGTTCCTTCTGTAGCGGTGGTATAGACAGTAGCCTAGTGGCTGCTATCGCTGCTGAAGAAATACCTCATCTCCATACCTTCGTAGTAGGAATGCGTGATGAAACAGGGGAAGAGAGCGACGACCTCAAAGCATCGCGAATTGCCGCTGCGCATATCGGCTCAACACATCATGAATTACACTTTACCGAGGAAGAGTACTATGAGGCGCTGCCGACTGTTATTAGGAAACTGGAAAGCTATGACCCCTCGCTGGTACGTTGTGCCGTTCCCTGCTACTTCACATGCAAGTTGGCCGCAGAATATGTAACGGTAGTGCTTACCGGAGAGGGAGCAGATGAGCTATTTACAGGATATCACTACATGAAACATTATCCTCTGGAGGTCCTTAATAAAGAAGCTAGGCGCTGCATCGGTAATCTCCATAATATCAACCTGCAGCGTGCCGACCGTATAGGCATGTACTTCGGCCTAGAATTGAGGGTACCTTACCTAGACGTAGAAATGATTGATCTCGCCATGAAGATCCCTCCCGAGTTAAAAATCCGTGAGTCTCAATATGTCGGAGCCAATATTGAGAAATGGATTCTGCGCAAAGCCTTTGAAGGAACTGGTTATCTCCCTGACGAGATACTTTGGCGTTACAAGGTTCAGTATACGCAGGGAGCCGGCTGTGAAAGCCTAGGAGAAAAATTGGCTGAGGCAGAAATAAGTGAGGAAGAGTTTGAACGTATTAAGGCAGAGAATCCCAATGCAGTAATTAATAGCCGTGAGGCAGCCTACTACTTCAAGATTTTCCGTAAGTTTCACCCTCAAGACTCAATCCTTGGTTCCATTGGCATCTGGACGGGATTTGATTTTGCTGAGGAAAGGGAACAGGTTCGAGGCACTGTTGATGGTGACTTGAAACATAAGCTTTGAAAGGAAGAGGTATTAGCTTTGCGCAGAGCATTCATAATAGCTAAAGACGCTGGGGAGATTAGGGAACTGCATTCAGGACTTACCCGCATGGGTTTCACCTGTTCGGTTGCTAACAACGGCTCGAATTTCTCTGAGGAGCTTGTAAAGCAAGCTTGCGACGTGTTGTTCGTTATCATTGATGGTTCAACGGCTTTAGCCCAGACTGAGTCGACATTGGAGCAATTACATAAATTAAGGATGACAAGAAATCTCCCTACCATCGCCCTTATCCCTGGGCAAGAACTAAATTGTCTCGATTCGAACTTGGAGATAGATGATTTTGTAGTTAAACCATGGAACCTGGCTGAGGTAGTGACAAGGGCAAAGCGAGTTATCAAGCGGACAAACAATATACAAAGCAGGGACTTAATAGAATGTGGCGATTTGGTGATAGACACAGCTAAATGCGAAGTGTCCATCAATGGTAGGCTACTCGCCTTAACTTTTAAGGAATACGAATTGCTTAAATTCCTCGCCAGGAATAGAGGAAGGGTCTTTACAAGAGAGGCTCTGCTCAATGAGGTCTGGGGATATGACTATTACGGTGGCGATAGGACAGTGGATGTGCACATAAGGAGACTTAGGGGCAAGCTCAATGACCCTAACAATACATATATTCAGACCGTGAGGAATATTGGATACAGATTCAGCAATGAGGTATAGGTCATGAACTGCCATAATAGGATTCTCTATAAGATTCGTAACATGCTTTTAACATGTCTGTAATATGTTGGTAACAATTGCCGGCTAAACTGATGTCAGGCCAGTAAAAAAGAAAAGAGGTGTGCACATGTCTGTAAATACCGGCGATACTGCATGGTTGCTGATATCGACGGCGCTGGTTTTGCTCATGACGCCGGCACTGGCTTTGTTTTACGGTGGGATGGTAAGAAGGAAGAACGTGCTCTCCACAATGATGATGAGCTTTGCCATACTTGCCTTAGTGTCTATTCTCTGGGTTATCTATGGCTACAGTTTGAGCTTTGGCCCTGACAAAGGGGGTATAATTGGAGCACTCGACTGGATTGGTCTTACAGGTGTGGGTCAAGACCCGTCATCAGTATATGCCACAACCGTACCCCATCTAGCGTTTATGATTTTTCAGGCTGCATTTGCCATAATCACCGTAGCTCTCTGGACTGGCGCTGTAGTGGAGCGCATTAAGTTCAGTGTGTTGCTAGTTTTTTCCACTTTGTGGCTCACCTTAGTCTATTGCCCGATAGCCCATTGGGTATGGGGCAGCGGTGGCTGGCTAGCTAAACTAGGGGCCCTTGATTTTGCCGGTGGCACCGTGGTTCACGTGAATGCCGGAATATCGGCCTTAGCCTTAGCTACTGGTATTTTCGCTACGGCTGCCGTCAATTCAGCCGGGTCTGGTCTAATAGATGGAAATGGCAAGCAGGTTCTGATTCAGCTGGCTGCTATTGCTGTCACCATAGCCTTTGCCTTCAGCATAACCTGGTTCTTGGCAAAGCTAGTCGATGTCACCATGGGTTTACGAGTCACCCCAGAAGAGGAAACGGTAGGTCTCGATATTTCACAGCATGGCGAACGAGCCTATGGAGGGCTGCTGCGATGAAGAAGATAGAAGCTATCCTCAGAGAAGAGAAGCTGGACGCTGTCAGAATTGCCCTCGAGAACCAGAGCTACTTCGGTATGACAGTCAGCGAGGTGAGCGGTAGAGGTCGGCAAAAAGGGCTGACACTACAGTGGCGGGTGGGAGAATACTGCGTGGATTTCCTCCCCAAGATTAAGATAGAGGTCGTCGTCCTTGAGGAGGATGTCCCCAAAGTGCTTAATGCCATTACCGCAAATGCTAAGACAGGAGAGGAGAGGGGCGACGGCAAGATATTCATCATTCCGGTAGAAGGCGCGGTACGCGTTAGAACAGGTGAAATAGACGAGAATGCAATATAAATAAAAATAAAAGGAGAATAGAAATGGCAAAGAGAAGCAAAGACGAAAGCAAGGAATATGTACTCAAGATGGCGAAGGACCATGATGTCAAGTTCATCAGGATGTGGTTCACTGATATCCTGGGATTCCTCAAGAGCTTCGCCATCACTAGTGAGGAATTAGAAAAAGCACTTGAAGATGGCATGGGATTTGATGGCTCATCCATCGAAGGGTTTGCCAGGATCGACGAAAGCGATATGGTGGCTATGCCTGACCCTGACACTTTTCAGATACTCCCATGGCGGCCTCGGGAGCATCGTGCCGTGGCACGGATGTTCTGCGATATCCTCAGGCCTGGTGGCGAGCCTTTTGAGGGAGACCCCAGATATGTTTTGAAGAATAACTTGAAGCGAGCGGCGGATATGGGCTACACGTATTATGTTGGCCCAGAGCTGGAATACTTCTATTTCAAAGATTCGAAGGGGACGGAGATACTTGATGAGGGAGGCTACTTTGACATGGTGCCTCTAGATGCGGCTACCGATCTAAGGAGGGAAACTGTGCTTACCTTGGATGAGATGGGCATTGGTGTGGAGTACTCGCATCATGAAGTAGCGCATAGCCAGCACGAGATAGATATGAGATACACAGATGCTCTGACCATGGCTGACAACGTAATGACATATCGGCTGGTAGTTAAACAGGTGGCTATACAGAATGGGGTATATGCCACATTCATGCCCAAGCCTATATTCGGCATCAACGGCAGTGGCATGCATGTGCACCAGTCATTGTTCAAGGGTGCGAAGAATGCATTCTTCGACCCAAATGATAATTTCAATTTATCTAAGGTGTCCAAAAGTTTCATCGCTGGCCTCCTGAAGCATACGCCGGAAATCACGGCGGTCTGCAATCAGTGGGTGAACTCGTACAAGAGACTGGTCTCCGGTTATGAGGCTCCTGTTTATCTATCCTGGGCAAGACGAAATCGAGCTGACCTGATACGGGTGCCTGAGTACAAGCCTGGAAAAGAAGAGGCAACGAGGATAGAGTTCCGGTCGCCTGACCCGGCATGCAACCCCTACTTGGCCTTCAGTGTGATGCTAGCTGCTGGTCTGGAGGGTATCGAGAAGGGATATGAGCCGCCTAAACCAGTAGAGGAAAACGTTTATGAGATGACAGAGGAAGAGAGGAAGAAAGAGAACATTGGCACTTTACCGGCGAGTCTATACGAGGCAATTCAGCTATGCGAAAAGAGCCAGTTGGTGCGCAAGTCTTTGGGCGAGCATGCTTTTAACGCCTTCATCAGGAACAAGAAGATAGAGTGGGATCTCTACCGGACCCGGGTGACTGACTATGAGCTCGAGAGATATTTGCCAATATTGTGAGTCACAGATAGTGTGCCTATAGGAGTGGATTGATATGCGTCAGTTGCGAATCGGGATGGCTCAGATCAACACTACCGTGGGTGATTTTGGCGGTAACAGGCAGAAAATCCTGAAAGCCGTTAACGAAGCTAAGTCTTTGGGTGTGGACCTTCTTACGTTCCCCGAACTTGCCATCTGCGGTTATCCACCCGAGGACCTTCTGTTTAAGCCACAGTTCATTGCCGAGAACCTACACTCACTTGAAAAGGTGGTTGGTGCTTCCTCAGGACTTGCTATCGTCGTCGGCTTCGTTGATGCCAAAGAAGACATCTATAATGCGGCAGCCATAGTCCACGATGGTAAGCTTGCTGGTGTATATCATAAGATATTCCTGCCCAACTACGGCGTCTTTGATGAGAATCGCTACTTCCGGGCTGGGAGCGAGTGCCTGGTTTATGTCATCGCTGGCATCAATGTTGGTATCAACATCTGTGAGGATATCTGGTACGAGGCAGGGCCAGCTACCACCCAGGCCTACTCTGGGGCTGAGGTCATAGTCAATATAAGCGCCTCGCCGTACCACTTCGGCAAGGGAGGCTTCAGGGAAAGAATGATAGCGACGCGCGCCGCAGACAACGTAGCTATTTTTGCCCTCTGCAGCTTGGTGGGCGGACAGGATGAGCTGGTCTTTGATGGCAACAGCATGGTACTGGACGAGAAAGGCCGATTGATAGCCAGGGGTAAACAGTTTGAAGAAGACCTGATAGTAGCTGACCTGGATGTCGAATCTGTGTTTCGGACGCGTCTTCACGATCCTAGATGGAGAAAGGAGTTACTGCTCCGCGAAGAGCAAGGATGGCGCAATACCAAAAGGGTAGTGATATCAGAGGCGCCATTCAGCACTGAGAAACCGCCATTACCCCCTAGACAAGTCCAGGTGCGGGGCTTACCCGCGGAGGTCTACGATGCGTTGGTGCTGGGCACGCGCGACTATGTCCTTAAGAACGGTTTTGAGAGGGTATTGATAGGTCTTTCGGGGGGAATAGATTCGAGCTTAGTGGCAGCCATTGCCGTTGATGCGCTGGGTAAGTCAAACGTGGTCGGGGTGGCCATGCCTTCCAGATATTCTTCTCCCGGCAGTCTATCAGATGCTGAGTTTCTGGCCAAGAATCTGGGCATCAAACTTCTAACTATTCCCATTGAGAAGGTGTTTCAGGCATATCTGGATATGCTGGCTGAAGCTTTTAAAGGGACAAAGCCCAATGTGGCTGAAGAGAATATTCAAGCCCGCATTAGAGGCAATATCCTGATGGCGCTATCAAATAAGTTCGGCTGGCTGGTGCTGACAACAGGTAACAAAAGCGAAATGGCTACGGGCTACACCACATTATACGGAGACATGGCTGGCGGTTTTGCTGTGATAAAGGATGTACCGAAGACAATGGCTTATGAACTAGCCAGGTATCGAAATTCACTGGCAGGCTCAGAGCTAATACCAGCTACAGTCATAGATAAACCTCCGTCGGCTGAATTAAAACCAGATCAAAGGGATACTGATACCTTACCTCCTTACGAGTTGCTCGACCCCGTATTAACGGCGTATGTCGAGGAAGACAGAAGTGTCGAGCAAATAATTGCTATGGGAATCGATGAAAAAGTTGTCAAACGAGCAGCCCGATTGGTAGAGACAAGCGAATATAAGCGCCGTCAGGCACCACCGGGTGTGAAAATAACCCCAAGAGCCTTCGGTC
>Ga0307379_10008959_pt1 | contig 13431 bp, 13 predicted proteins | sample UN2MG_FD_202237 | JGI IMG/M metagenome (GOLD analysis project Ga0307379, IMG submission 202237) | Soil microbial communities from Risofladan, Vaasa, Finland - UN-2 | ecosystem: Environmental > Terrestrial > Soil > Coastal area > Acid sulfate soil | place: Finland: Risofladan, Vaasa | collected...
CAGATTGGGTCTGAAAAGAACCATCAATCGCTCGATGAAATCAGATTCTGTCACGCTCCGCCGCATTCTTTAGCGGCCTGCTAGCCACGGGCGCGAGCCCGTGGAACGGAACGGCCGTGACCCTTTCCGTTTTCCAGAGCCCCGTTAGGGGCGAATGAACTCACTCGCCCCTGACGGGGCTCCATCTTTCTCTGCCATCATTATACCACGGGCTCGCGCCCGTGGCTACAGGTCAATCGTGCCTGACGGCACGCAAACGACCGCGTGAACCCGGGGATGAATCAGGGTGTCACGTCTTGGGGTGGGCCAAGGGCCTCCACGACACGTTCGCGAGTTGGCTTCTCGATCAGCCCGCGCTCGGTGAGGATGCCGGCGACAAGAGAGGCGGGGGTCACGTCGAAGGCGGGGGAGTAGACCTGGCAGCCGTCGGGGGCGGTCTGGCGGCCGAAGCCGTGGGTGATCTCGTCGGCGCCGCGCTCTTCGATCGGAATCGCGTCGCCGGAGTCGAGCGACAGGTCGAACGTGCTCGACGGGGCCGCCACGTAGAACGGTATGCCGTGGTGCCTGGCGAGGACCGCCACGCCGTAGGTGCCGATCTTGTTGGCGGCGTCGCCGTTTGCAGCGATACGGTCGGCGCCGACGATGACGAGGTCCACCTTCTTCTCGCGCATGACCACGGCCGCCATGTTGTCGCAGATGAGCGTGCAGTCGATGCCGGCCTGCCCGAGTTCCCACATCGTCAGCCGCGCGCCTTGAAGCAGCGGCCGCGTCTCGTCGGCGTAGACGCGAAACCGGCGTCCGAGTTCGTGGGCGCGGTACATCGGGGCGAGCGCCGTCCCGTACTCGGCCGTCGCCAGACCGCCGGCGTTGCAGTGGGTCAGCACGCCGCAACCTTCGGTGATGAGGTGCTGGCCGGCGTCGCCGATCTGGCGGCACATCCGGGCGTCCTCGTCGCGGACGGCCTTGGCCTCGGCGAGGAGCGTTTGCTTGATGGCGGCGCCGCCTTCGCCGCGATGTTTCCCGGCGACGCGCTTCATCCGGTCGAGCGCCCAGAACAGGTTGACCGCCGTCGGCCGGCTGGTCGCCAGGTACTCGGCCGTCTTCTCGACGCGGTCCAGGACGTCGGCCTCGTCGTCGGAGGCATTGCGGATGCCGACGACCACGCCCATCGCCGCCGCCACGCCGATGGCGGGGGCACCGCGCACCCGCAGCACCTTGATGGCTTCCCAGACCTTCTCGACCGCATCGAGGGCAACGATGGTGAACTCGGTGGGTAGAAGGGTCTGGTCGATGATCTCCATCCGGCCGTCGAGACCGCCGACCCATCGGACGGTCTGCTCAGGCATCGGGCGACCTCACCTTCTTGTCGGCCTCGGCCACCTTCTGCGCGAGATGCGCCTTGTGCTGGACGACCTTCTCGCGCAGGTCGGCGTCCGAGGCGGCCAGGATCTGGGCAGCCAGGATGGCGGCATTGACGGGGCCGGCCTTCCCGATGGCGACCGTGGCCACCGGCACGCCGCCGGGCATCTGGACGGTCGAGAGCAGGCTGTCGAGGCCGCCCAGGCTGCTCGTCTGGATGGGCACGCCGATGACGGGCAGTGGCGTCAGGCTTGCCATGACGCCCGCCAGGTGTGCGGCGCCTCCGGCGGCCGCAATGATGACGCCCAGGCCGCGTTCGGCCGCCGTGGTGGCGTAGTCGTGGGCCACGTCGGGCGTGCGGTGGGCAGAAATCACGCGGATCTCGTAGGGGATGGCGAACTCGTCCAGCACGTGGGCGCACGGCTGCATTTTCTCGAGATCCGAATCGCTGCCCATGACGATGCCGACGCGCGGGCCCACGCCAGTGTTATCGCTCACAGAATCGCCCTCCACGAGAACCGCCGCGAGTATAGGATGGCCCGTGGCGGGGTGTCAACGGCGTTGTCCGAGGAAAAATGACCTGGCGATTTGACTTTGGCCGAAAATGTTGTATTTTTACAACGCCGTTGCACCCGGGGATTCGCGGTTCTCCACCTCATTCTGGGGGCCCTGTGGCAAAATCGAAACAACCACGGCGCGACGTGTCGCGCCCGTCTGGCGACTTGAGGGGCATCCGGCTGCTGGCCGAGACGGCGGCCGGCCTGGCGTCCCTCGAGGACCCGGACGCCCTCCAGAAAGAGGCGCTCAAAGGCGCCCTCGACATCTTCCGCTGCGCCAGTGGCGCCGTCTGCCTGTGTGACGGCAACCAGAACCGTATGCGTCTGGGTCTGGCGGCCGGCGCGGCGAAAGGGTTCCGACCGGGGGAACTGCTCGGCATGGCCCCGGTCCGCGAGATCGTCCTTGGCGAGCGGCGGCCGCTGGTCCTCGACGATCCCGGCCTGACGCTGGGTTCCGAGATGGGCGGCTGGCATGGGTTGGCGGTGGTCCCGATTGCCGGGCCGAGCCGTCTGCTGGGTGTGCTGGTTCTGGGCGACCTGGCCGAGGGAGACGCCTTCAGCGCGACCGACGTGGCGCTGATGGCGGCGTTGGGCAACGTCATCGCGGTGGCGGCCGAGACGTCGTTGGTGCACGCCGAGTTCCGGCAGCAGATCGAGCGCCGCCTGAGCGAGGTCGGCGCCGAACTGGCCCACGCCTCGGCGGAACTCCAGCGCCTGAAGACGTTCAACGAGGAACTGTTCCAGTCGGCGCCCGTCGGCATCGTGGTGTTCGACCGGCAGTTCCGCGTGACGTTCCGCAATGCGGCGGCCGAACGCCTGTGGGCCGACGACCGGTCGGTCCTCGACGCCGCACGGCGAACCGACGTGGCGCGCCACGACCCGGAGTGGGCACACGGCCTGCGCGACGTGGTCAACATGCGGCGTCCATGGCTGGCCGAAGAGGTGGTCCTGGAACGCGCGGGCGAGGAGCCTGTGCGTTTGAACCTCTCGTGCTCGCCGCTCCTGAGTGGAAGGCTGGAGGTCGTGGGGGGCGTGCTGATCGTCGAGGACGTGACGCAGCGCGTCCGGATGGAGCAGCGGTTGGCGGTGTCGGAGCGGCTGGCCGGCGTGGGCCGGTTGGCCGCCGTGGTGGCCCACGAGATCAACAACCCGCTCGACGGCATCATGCGGCTGGTGAACCTGGCCCGACGGGCGGGGGGCGACGGCGACGGCGAGCGCGTCGAGCGGTACCTGGCCGACGCCGGCAAGGGCCTGGAGCGGATGGCCACCATCGTGCGCGACCTGCTGGACTTCTCGCGCACGGCCGCAGGTTCCGTCGGGCCGATGTCGATCCGGGAGATCCTGACCGAAGCGGCGCAGGCCATGGCCCCGGCGGCCGAGAAGGGCGGCGTCGAGGTGGCCGTGGCGTGCGACCCCGAACTCCCGACGCTGCGGAGCGGCAGCCTGTACCACGTTGTCCTGAATCTCGTAAAGAACGCCGTGGAGGCAACGCCTTCGGGCGGAGAGGTCCGCGTGGCGGCGCGGGCCGAGAACGATGCCCTCGTGATCGAGGTGGCGGACACCGGTCCGGGCATCCCAGCCGAGGTGTTGCCGCGGCTGTTCGAACCGTTCTACAGTCTCAAGGCCATCGGCAAGGGCACGGGCCTGGGCCTCGTGATTTCGAAGGACCTGGTGGAGAAGCAGGGCGGAACGCTGACGGCCGCCAACCGGCCGGAAGGCGGTGCCGCGTTCACCGTGCGGATACCGTTCGCCACGGCGTAGGCCGGCGAACCGACAAGGAGGGGCTGATGTCCGGTATGCGGATTCTGGTGGTTGACGACGACGAGATCATCCTGACGAGCCTGTCGGAGTTTCTTCGGCTCGAGGGGTATGGCGTCGAGACGGCGTCGAGTTTCAAGGAAGCGTCGGCGCACCTGGCGGCGGGGGCGTTCCAGGTGGTCATCGCCGACGTGTCGATGCCCGAGGTGGACGGCTTCGAATTGCTGAAGGTGACCCGAAACCGTTACCCCGATACGGCGGTCATCATGATCACCGGCTACGGGACGATCGAAAGCGCGGTCGAGGCCATCAAACGCGGGGCGTTCGATTACCTGACGAAGCCGATCATCGACGACGAGATCAAACTCGTGATCGAGCGGGCCCTTCAGCAGCGGATGCTGATGGAAGAGAACCGGTCGCTGCGCAACCAGTTGGCCGAGCGATACGGCCTCGGAAACGTCATCGGGCACGACGACAAGATGCTCAGGATCTTCGACACGATCGAGGCGGTGGCCGACGCGCCGACAACCGTCCTGATTACGGGCGAGAGCGGCACGGGCAAGAGCATGATTGCCCGGGCGATTCACCAGCGGTCGAACCGGCGCGAGAAGCCGTTCGTCGAGGTCGCCTGCGGGGCGCTGCCCGAGACGCTGCTCGAAAGCGAACTGTTCGGGCACGTGCGGGGCTCGTTCACCGGCGCGGTGAGCGACAAGGCCGGCAAGTTCAAGCAGGCCGAAGGCGGGACGGTGTTTCTGGACGAGATCTCGACCGCCACGCCCGCCCTTCAGGTCAAGTTGCTGCGCGTGCTCCAGGACTTCGAGTTCGAGGCCGTGGGCGGCGCGAGGACGCAGCGCGTGGACGTGCGGTGTATCCTGGCGACCAACGAGAACCTCGACGAGGCGGTCCGCCGCGGCGATTTCCGGGAGGACCTCTATTACCGCGTCAACGTGGTCGTGATTCACCTGCCGCCGCTCAGGGAACGGATCGGCGACATCCCGCTGCTGGCCCAGCACCTCCTGGACAACCATTGCCGCCGGACCGAGCGCAAGATCCTGGGGTTCCAGGACGACGCCATGCGTGTGCTCCAGGGACACGCCTGGCCGGGGAACGTGCGGCAGTTGGAGAACGTGATCGAACGGGCGGTGATCCTGACGAAGAACGTGACCCTCGCCGTGGACGACCTGCCGGAGAACATGCGAAGCCTCGAAGCCGGCGGTGACGGCGACGGGCACATCCTGCCATTGAAGACGGCCCTGGAGAAGCCGGAGCGCGAGATGATTCTGCGGGCGCTGCGGACGTTCGGCGGCAGCCGCCAGGCCACGGCCGAGGCCCTCGGCATCAACCGCACGACGCTCTACAAGAAGATGAAACGCTTCAGCATCGAGATGGCCGAGGCGTGAAGCAATTGCGGATTTCGGATTTCGGATTTCGGATTGCCGCAAAACACGCGCGGCTGCCGGGGAGGGCCCGCCATGGCGCAGCGGGCACGTTGCCCACTGAAGGCTTGACTCGCCTTGAAACGTTTGCTACAATTCTACTGATGTCCGCGCTAAGGAGCAGGCAATGGCAAATCTCTCCGGTCCGCAACCCGGCGTGAAGTTCTGCCCCTTGTGCCGGTCGCCCTTGCGCAACGTTGCCCGGCAAGACATGAAGTCACAGGGCTACGTTCGACGCGACGGGTCGGTGGCAAAGGACACTCACACATACGATTGTACGTCCTGCAAGAACCGGTTTGAGATCAACCAGGACCGGTAGGCCACCGGAAATGACGTGCGCGGGTCGGTCGGCGTGCCACACTGTTCGCAGCCCCGGTAGGGGCGCCTGCGCTCTAGCCACGGGCGCGAGCCCGTGGTAAGAAAGACCCACCAACATTCCTTGTTCTTTTCTGTTGAGCCCCAGAGGGGCGACTGAGACGGTCAATCGCCCCTGGCGGGGCTCCGGTTTGGGTTCGGCGGCTCCGGCACCACGGGTTAAGGGATCAGCCTGGGGTCATTTCTTCTTGGGCTGGCGCAGAAGCGCAACGGTCTTGGGTTTTCCAGGCTCACCGGCCATCACCAACTTCACGGCTGCGCCAAGGGCCGGGAAAGACTCGGACTCAACCGCATCTGCCAAGACTTCACCTCTTGGTTCATCTGAGTACTGGCGAAGGTGATGAGGAATGGTTTCCGTTTTGGTTTTGTACTTGAAGGTAACCTCGATACGCTCCAACTGGAACTTGGCCAGGGACCCCTTCCATCGCATGAAATGGGATGCGGATGGAGCAAAGTCGACAAGGACCTTGATTTGTCCTTTCGCCGTTCGCTTCATAGCCTCCTGATCTTGTGCCTTTTTCCAAGCCTTGGCTCCGATGGCATTCCAGTCCAGCACCTGGCCATTTGCGTTGATTACCTCCGTGTTCTGAAGCGTTGGCTTAGAGAAGCCGAGTTTCTGGGCCTCAGCCATCGCCGCTTTCTCATTGAAAGGAATCAGGTGATACCACACATCGCTAGGCCGCTTGGTACTGACAAGCTCAAAGAAGCCGCTTGAAACCCACTTAAGGGCTTGTGCCTCTTGCACAGTGCGGCACTGAATCCCATTCGCCGCAGCCTTCTTAAGTGCCGGTTCCGTGAAACCAGAAGAGGACACGAAGACCTTATCGGTGACTTGGACGTCTTTGGTCTTCGCGGCAAATCCCTCTATCTCAGTAACATCCGTTTTCCTTCGCCTATCCCGCACCTCGAAGGCGATCACAACCCCCCAGGGTAGTGTAATCAGGACGTCAAACTCACGCGTTCGCCCTGTGATCCTGTCGCGGAGGTAACCCGGAGACTCAATACTCGCTTGCTTGCAGGTTGCCAGCAGGCGCTCGAAATGCTGGACAAGTCTCTCCCGCTCTCTGCCCGCCCTTGGCATGATTGGGCACCACCAGCGCTAAACAGGCAACAGGTCGCGAACAGGTGTGCGCTATCGCCCAGCGTGCGCCAACCGGATCATCGGGCGCCGCTCGGCGGGGATCTCGAAGTGGCAACAGACGGCCTCACGGATGTTCTCACGCAGGGCTTCAACCGTATCCGCTTCCGTGAAAATAGATGCCCCTGCCGCGCGGGCCGTGAACCCGCCGTCCGGATCTTCCTCGACCTGAAAGACGATTTCGGTCATTACGTTGCCTCCTGAGTCTCCGCGAGCATTCTAGCACGCGACGCACCTGTAAACAAGCGCGGCGGCCTGGGAAGGCCGCCGCGCGGTTTGTCGTCATGCGTTCTGTCAGCACGTCCAAGCGCCGGCCTAGTACATATCTTCTCCACCCATGCCACCGCCGGCGGGGGCCTTCTTCTTCTCGGGGATCTCCGAGACGAGGGCGTCGGTCGTCAGCAGCAGCCCCGCGATGGAGGCCGCGTTCTGAAGCGCGGTCCGCTCCACCTTCGTCGGAACGATGACGCCGGCCTTGACGAGGTCGCCGTACTCGTGCGCGAGGGCGTCGAAGCCGAACGTCGGGTCGTCGGCGTCCTGGACGCGTTGGGCGACGATGGAGCCGTCCATGCCGGCGTTCTCGGCGATCTGGCGGATGGGGGCATCGAGGGCACGCCGCACGATATCGACGCCGATCTTCTGATCGCCTTTGAGTTTGAGTTTGAGTTTGTCGAGGGCCTTGCGGGCGCGGAGGATCGCCACGCCGCCGCCCGGCAGGATGCCTTCCTCGACGGCAGCGCGGCAGGCGTGCAGGGCGTCTTCGACGCGTGCCTTCTTCTCTTTGCAGGCGCTTTCGGTGGCGGCCCCGACGTTGATCTGTGCCACGCCGCCGGCGAGTTTGGCGAGACGCTCGTTGAGTTTCTCGCGGTCGTAGTCGCTGGTGGTGGTTTCGATCTCGCGGCGGATGGCGTCGATGCGGCCGGTGATGGCGTCGCTCGCGCCGGCCCCTTCGATGATCGTCGTGTTATCCTTGTCGATGGTGATCTTCTTGGCCTGCCCGAGGTCGGCGATCTCGACGTTCTCGAGTTTGATGCCGAGGTCCTCGAAGATGGCCTTGCCGCCGGTCAGCGTCGCGACGTCTTCCATCATGGCCTTGCGGCGGTCGCCGAAGCCGGGGGCCTTGACGGCGCAGCACTGCAGCGTGCCGCGCAGTTTGTTCACGACCAGAGTGGCCAGGGCCTCGCCCTCGATGTCCTCGGCCACCACGAGCAGCGGTCGGCCGGACTGGGCGATCTTCTCCAGCAGCGGGAGCATGTCCTTGATGGACGAGATCTTCTTCTCGTGCACCAGGATGTAGGGCTTCTCGAGGACGGCTTCCATGGCCTCAATGTCCGTGACGAAGTGCGGCGAGATGTAGCCCTTGTCGAACTGCATGCCCTCGACCAGGTCGACGGTCGTGTCGAGGCTCTTGCCTTCCTCGACGGTGATGACGCCGTCTTTGCCGACCTTGTCCATGGCGTCGGCGATCATCTTGCCGATCTCCAGGTCCTGGTTGGCGGCGCAGGTGCCCACCTGGGCGACTTCCTTCGAGGAGGTGACGTTCTTCGACATCTTTTTGAGTTCACCGACGATGGTCTCGGTGGCCGCATCGATGCCGCGCTTCAGTTCCATGGCGGTGGCGCCGGCGGTCACGTTCTTGAGGCCCTCGCAGAAGATGGCCTCGGCCAGGATGGTGGCCGTGGTGGTGCCGTCGCCGGCCACGTCGCTGGTCTTCGAGGCGACCTCACGGACCATCTGGGCGCCCATGTTCTCCCAGGGGTCCTCCAGGTCGATCTCCTTGGCGACGGTCACGCCGTCTTTGGTGACGGTCGGGCCGCCGAAACTCTTCTCCAGGATGACGTTGCGTCCGCTCGGTCCGAGGGTGACGCGGACGGCCTTGGCCAGCATCGCCACGCCGCGCCGAATCGCCTCGCGAGCCTCCTGATCGAATGCAATCTTTTTGGCTGCCACGGTAGGTTCTCCTTTTTGGGTTGTGGCCTCATGCGGGCGAGGCGGGCTATTTCTTCTTGAGGACCGCCAGAATGTCGTCGGTGCTCATGATGAGCATCTCCCGGCCGTCCACTTCGATCTCGGTGCCGGCGAAACTCGAGAAGATGACCTCGTCGCCCTTCTTGACGGTGGGCTTGGCGATCTCGCCGGAATCGAGCGTCCTGCCCGGCCCGACGGCGACGATCTTGCCGCGCTTCGGCTTCTCCTTGGCCGTGTCGGGAAGCACGATCCCGCCCTTCGTCGTGGTCTCGGCCTCGAGCCGCTTGACGACGACCTTGTCACCCAGTGGTTTCAGTTTCACAGCCTGCTCCTTTCAGGTTCAGCACTAGAGTTCCAGCCCCTGAAGCCTCCCCCCGACGGACGTGGTCGAGGTCGGCGTCTCGCTTTCTATCGCGGCCACATGATGATGCGCGTGATGGTCCGGACGATGACCTGCCGATCGACCGGCTTCTCAAGGACGGTCTCGACGCGCAGCGCCCGGACGTCGGCGGCCGGCAAGTCGTCCGGATGGGCCGTCATCAGGACGGCCGGCAGCCAGTACCGCTCGCGGCGGATGATCCGCAGCGTCTGGATCCCGTCGAGGCGCGGCATGTGGAAATCGATCAGAACCACGTCGATCCGCTCGTGCCGCACCAGTTCGATGGCCTCCTCGCCGCAGGTCGCCGCGACGGTGCGGAAGCCCTCGCGGGCCAGCACGTCGCCCACGACGTCGCGCCAGCCGTCGTTGTCGTCGGCAATCAGGACCGACGGGGCAGGGCTCTCGCTTGGATTCGGCCAGGCCACCATCTTGAGAGTCTCGCTGGAGGTACACTCCTCCCGCCAGAGATAGAGCAATCAGTGTGCCAATGAGGGGCACGGGGGAAAGAGTGGTGGGGAGAATCGCTTAAGCGACTGCAATTAAAGGACTTACGTGCCGGTGCTCCTGGGCGTGAGCGCCCGTCGGATTGGGCAAGAGAGCCCTGGCGTGCCAAAATGTCGGCAACGCCGAGCCGTGCCCCTGCCATCGTGGCAGGCGGAAGCCGCTGCGAAGGCGGCATCTCCTGGAGCCTGCGCATGCTTTTGCCTTGTTTGGGCTTTGCCCACATCGTACGATGGGCGACAGACGTGCGGGGGGACGTCGCGATGAGTGTGTTCTACCTTCCATATCTCCTTCTTGGCCTTGCCGGGGGCTTGACTCTCCTGGGCGATGGCCTGAGCGTTGTCTTCTGGCGCCGGGCCCGGCGCGTCTCGCCGCCGCCTTTGTCGGGGTGGTTGGCTGTCCCCATTCGGGTGATAGCGATTGCATACCTTGCCGGGGCTGCTGCCGGGCTCGTGGGGTTCGTCCACGAAGCCGTTGCTCGCGACCCGTGGCTGGTGGTAACGGTTCTGCCAATCCTGTGCTACGCTGTGCCAGCAGGTCTGCTGTTCTGCTGGCCACGGCTCCTGGTGGGCTGGTGTGTAGGGGGACCGCTGCTGGGTTACCTTGTTGCTGCTGCGGTTGCTCACTTGGGGTGGGATGTGGAGGAAGCTCTTTTTCTGGTGCGTGCACTCGCCATCAGCCTGGTGCCGCTGGGGTTTGCGGTCGGCAGCACCGCGGGCCTGCTGGCGGGTTGGTCTTGGTTGCGCCGGGCCGCGAGGGCGAAGAAGGATTCGGCGGGTGGCCCTGCCCATGTAGAGGTGGCCCCCGAGCGCGCTCCCTAAGACAGCATCATCCGAATCGACGCGGCGGCCGCCAGGATGACGATCAGCCAGGTGAACAGCGCCTGGGGAATCTTCGGCAGCAACAGGATACCGAGCACCGCCCCCACCAGGATCGCGGGCACCAGGCAGCCGTTCAGCGTCAACGACCCGACCGTCACGATGCCGAGCCAGGTGTAGACGGGCAGTTTCACCAGGTTGACGATCATGTAGAAGACCGCCCCCGTGCCGACGAACTCCTTCTTCGGCAGGCCCTGCGTCAGCAGGTAGACCGACATGATCGACCCGGCGGCGTTCGCCAGGCCCGTGGCGAAACCGGCCAACAGGCCCACCAGGGCGATGAACCACCATGCCTTCGGCAGCGTCCGATCCAGCCACTCGCCGAGGCGGCCGCGCACCACCCGAAGGCCGATGAGGCTCAGCACCAGCACGCCCAGCACCACCTTCATCGTCTCGTTGTCGAGGTACTTGAGCGCCAGAAAACCCAGCGGCATCCCCGCCATGACCCACGGCAGCAGCGGCAGGACGTGACGCCAGACGGCGTGCTTCCGGTAGTAGGCGACGGCCACGATGTCACCCACGATGAGCATCGGCAGCAGCGCCCCGACCGATTCCCTGGCCGGGAAGATCATGGCCATCAGCGGCACGACCAGGATGTTCATCCCCGCCACGCCCGTCTTCGTGAACCCCAGGAACAGGCCGACAATCACGGCCAGGATCCACTGGGTGGCGTCGAGTTCGGGCACGGGTCGGCCTGCGGCTTTCTGTGCAGTCTCGGGATAGCGAAACGCGGCGGGTCGGGAAACCCGCCGCGCCATCTGTCTGCGTCGGCGCTCAACCGCGCTGTTTCACGGCCTCGATGCGCGTCTTGAACTGCTCGGTCTCTTCGCGGACCTGTTTGACGAAGCCGTTGTCCTCGGCCGTTCCGAGGACGGCCGCCATCTCCTCGTCGGTCGAGTAGGCCATCCGCCGGAACGGGTTGTCGTAATCCTTCTTGCGGGTGACGTAGGTCTGGTCGGCCACGTACTCCTGGATGCGGACGGCTTCACCGAGCGCCGCGGCCCACGCTTCGGGCGTCAGGTCGTCGATGCCGAGCACCTGGAGCAGCGTCGCGAAGGCGTGGCGCTGCTTGGCGAGCGGGTACGCCTCCCACAGCCGGTCGTACGCCTCGTGGATGGCGTCCCACGTGGCGAGGCGGCCGCTCCTGATGTCGTCGCGCAGGGCCGCGACGTCCGGCTCCGCCACGAGTTGGCCGCCCAGGTTCACCCAGTTCCGCTCGCGCGGGCCGGCGAGGGCATCGCACATGGCGGCCAGGTTGGCGTCGGGGTGGGCCTCCATCCAATCGAGCAGGTTCCTGACGGCGTAGTCGTGAAGCATGTCGCGGTAGGCGGCATAGGCGGCGCGGGCTTTGAGGACGATCACGTCGCGGCTGGAATGCTCGACGCCTTCGGCCAGGACCTGGAGGGCGTTCACCTTCTCGGCGGGCCCGGTCAAGAGTTCGCGTCCCACGCGGGCGAGGGCGTCGGCGTCGAGCGCGTCGGCCGGCTCGCCGCTCTTTCGCAGATGGGCCTTGGCGGTCCACTCTTCGAGCAGCGCGCGGGCCGCCACGATCTCCTCGGCCGTATCGGGCGCGAGCGAGTTGAACTCGATGTTCTGGACCTTGCGCTCTCGCTTGTCGCGCGCGCCGAACTTCCGGGTGTTCCGCGCCAGGGCGTACATGTTGTAGAGCCACCAGTAGGCGGGGAGCAGTTGCAGGCGGCCGTTGGCGGTGTCGTTCGAGATGAGGCAGAACGGCAGCGGCACGTCGAGTTCGGCCGGGTAATCGCCCTTGGCAACCAGCGCGAACGAGGCGAACCGGCAGTTGTGCTTGACGCTGACGCACAGGCCCGGCCAGAACCCGCGGCCGGCGTGGATTTCGCCGTCGGGCGCGCGGCTGTTATGGTTCGACCCGATCGTGGCGCACGCCGCGATGTTCGACTGGCCCATCACGCACGCCGCGATGAGGAACGAGTTGTTGTGGTGCTGCTCGTGGGCCGGAAAGATCAGGTTGTTCAGGATCTCGCAGCACGAGACGGTTGAATTGTCGCCCAGGTACGAGTGGATCAGCCGCGCCCCGTACTTCAGGCTCGAGCCCGTGCCCAGGACGAACCGGACGCCCTTGCAACCGTAGAAGATGTGGCACCCGCGCCCGATGATGCCGTTGACGAGTTCGACGCCTTCGCCGATCTGGCTCGGCTCCTCGGCGCTGGAGTTGATCGTCAGGTTCTTCAGTTTGTTGGCGCCCTTGACGTACGCGCACGGGCCGACCTTGACGTCCTTGACGATCCGCGAGTTCTTGATGACGGCGGCGTCGCCGACGGTGCCGTAAAAGCCTCGGCGCGGGTCGAAGGTGTGTTGGGTGATCTCGCCCAGCCGGGCCATCAGGCCGGGGTCGTCGCGGTACTTGGCCCACAGGTAGGCGTCGGCGGCGATCATGCCGTCGAAGGGCATGACCGACCGCCCGCCGCCTTCGTTGATCAGGTCCAGCCAGATCCGCACGTCCTCGCCCTCGCCCTCCTTGACGATGCCATTGCCGAACTTGGCGTGGTTCGAGCAGTGCATCTCGTCGAGGTTCTGCAGGATCACGTTGTCGCCGATGATGTAGTGGGCCAGGTACCGCACGTGGTGGATGGCCACGTTGTCGCCGATGTCGCAGGAGATGATGCGGCTGTTCGTCAGCCCCACCGGCACCGTCAGGTCGTGGTGCCACAGGTACACCGGGTCGAGCCGGCCGATGCGAACGAGGCCGTGGAACTCGCAGCCCCGGACGTGAGTCGGGTCGAAGTGGTCGGTCACGAGGATGGCGTCCCAGTTGTCGCAGTTGTTTCCGTTCTTGACGAGGGTCTCGATCTCGTCGGCCCGCAGGTTCCGCCACTCGCTCTCGTGCTTGTGCGACTGCTCGTTCCGCAGGTAGTACTCGTCCCGGCCCGCGGGCAGGTAAGGGCCGCTGATGAAGTCGCGGCCGAGGGACCCCGCGGGGATGACTTCGATCTCGCTCATCGCCGGATTCCTTGTCAGCCTGGACCGGGACAGGCACGTGGCAGGGCTGTGCCCGAGCGCGGCAGCGCTCGGCGTGGCCGGCGACGCTTCCGAGTCGCTCCGC
>Ga0307379_10008960_pt1 | contig 13431 bp, 13 predicted proteins | sample UN2MG_FD_202237 | JGI IMG/M metagenome (GOLD analysis project Ga0307379, IMG submission 202237) | Soil microbial communities from Risofladan, Vaasa, Finland - UN-2 | ecosystem: Environmental > Terrestrial > Soil > Coastal area > Acid sulfate soil | place: Finland: Risofladan, Vaasa | collected...
AAAAGTCTTGAGGCTCCGGCACCAAATCCATACCGGCTCATTGACTCATTCGCTGTATTAATAATATAAGGATGACCGGCGAGCCCAAGATAATCATTGGATGAGAAAGAGATGTATTCTTGTCCCTTGAGCAAAATCCTCGGTCCCTGGGGAGATTCCCTGTCATAAATCCGTCTCGAAAGGTTTTTTTCTTTTAAGAGATTAAGTTTTTCCGAAAACACAGGAGTATTTTACCACACCGATTTCTCGGTTATATTTTTCGATTTCCGGAGGGGAATTGAAAAATATAAAACCCCTCTTTTATGGTAAAAATCTCTTGACAATCTTTTTTGCGCTGTGATATGCTTTGCTCGCTTTTCTTAAACTTCTTGAGGGAAGGTGAACGATGTTAGAATTCAACAACTGGATTTTTGTCTTATTTATTAATTTTATTATCCTCCTCTTTATCCTCAACGCAATTCTTTTCAAACCGTTGCTTCAGATCTTCAAAGAACGTGAGGATTCTGTCAAAGGCGACCTCGATGCCGCCAAGGACATGCGGGAAAAGAGTGAGGAAGGGATCGCCAGACTGAACAGGGAACTGGCTGAATCAAGGGGCAAGGCAAAAGAAATATTTGAAGCTCTGAAGGCTGAGGGATTGAGTAAACAGAAAGAAGTGCTCTCAGCGACTGAGGCCGAAGCCTTTGCAACTCTTGAGAAAGCCAGAGCAGAGATCAAATCTGACGCGGAAAAGGCGCGGCAGTCATTAAGGGCTGACGTAGATAAGTTCTCTGATGAAATCGTAAGAAAGCTGGTGAACGTATGAAAAACATTCCAGGCTATTTGAAAATCCACAGAAAGAAAATCATTCAAATACTCGCATTCACTGTCTTTAATCTTGCCGTAGCCTCTTTTGTCTTTGCCAGCAGTGGCGGGGGAGAGGGAGCAGAACCCGCAGCGCCATGGTGGAAAGATTATATATGGAAGATCATTAATTTCCTGCTTCTGTTTATAATCCTTTTCAAATTTGCCAAAAAGCCCATGCAGAATTTTTTCCAGAAGAGAACCGAGTTAATTGAAAAGACCCTTAATGAAGCGAAAGAAGCCAAAGCTCTATCATTGAAGGCGTTACAGGAGGTCGAAAAGAGACTCAAGGCCAAAGATGCAGAGATCCAGGCAATCCTTGCTGCATCCAAAAAATCCGGAGAGCAGGAAAGGGGCAGCATTATTGTCGAGAGTGACAGGCTGAAGGCAAAAATACTGGAACAGGCAAAAACCAATATCGAGTACGAACTGAAACACGCAAAAGAGGTAATCAAGGCCGAGGCAGTTGAATTAGCCATGGAACTTGCAGAGAAAAAGCTTAAAGAAAAACTGACCAAGGAAGAGCAGGAAAAGCTTTTTGAAGACTCTCTTATGAAGATAGGAGGCAAAGGTTGAAGCCGGCAAAACAAGCGAACAGATACGCAAAGGCATTGCTGAGGAACATTGATCTTGAAAATATCCCCAAGGCACTTTCAGAGCTCATTGCAATTAATGACCTCATGGGAAAAAGTAAAGAGTTCAAGAGTCTCCTCGTCAATCCACTTTTCACTCATGATGAGCGGACAAATGTCATCAAGCAACTGACAGGCACGCTGAAACTCTCGGACTATATCGTGAAATTTATCATGCACCTGTCAAAGGTCGGGGTGATAAAAGCCCTGCCGAACATCATCAGGATGGCAACCAGTCTCTACCTCGAAAAGAAAAAGAAGGCAAAAGCAGTTGTCATGACGCCTCTTCCCGTAACCAGGGAGCAGGAAAATAAGCTCAGAGTATCCCTGAAAAACATAACTGCCAGGGAACTTGATATAGAGTATACGATAGACCCTTCCCTTCTCGGCGGTATCCTCGTCAGGATCGGAAGCACTATGTATGACACAAGCATAAAAGGCCAATTAAGGCTTTTAAAAGATGAGTTAATAAAGGGGTGAAATTATGCCAGAGATCAAGACAGAAGAAATAAGTGAGCTTCTCAGGAAACAGATCACAGACTTTGAGAAGAAGGTAGACGTCAGTGAAATCGGCACAGTCACCTATATCGGTGACGGTGTCGCAAAGGTTTACGGCCTTGAAAACTGCATGGCCGCAGAGCTGCTTGAGTTCCCGAACGGAGTTTTCGGTATGGCCCTGAACCTCGAAGAGGAATCAGTCGGTGCGGTTCTCTTTGGCGAGGACAAGCTGGTTAAGGAAGGGGATATCGTCAAGCGTACCGGTAAGGTTATGGAAGTCCCGGTCGGTCCGGAACTCAGAGGCAGGGTCGTCAATGCTATCGGTCAGCCGATTGATGGCAAAGGCCCGATCAACGCGAAACAAACGAGAAGGGTTGAGATCGTTGCCCCGGGTATTATCAGAAGGAAACCCGTTCACGAGCCGCTCCAGACAGGAATCAAGGCTATCGATGCCATGATACCGATCGGCAGGGGACAGCGTGAGCTCTGCATCGGTGACCGTCAGATCGGGAAGACCGCAATCCTTATTGATACCATTATCAATCAGAAAGGCGGCGATGTTACCTGTATCTATGTCGCCATAGGCCAGCGCCGTCCGGCTGTCGTTAACACAGTCCAGAAACTTGAAGAAATGGGTGCTATGGAACACACCATTGTCGTTGTTGCAACAGCGAGTGAACCGGCACCAATGCAGTATATAGCTCCATACACCGGATGCACGATGGGAGAATATTTCAGGGATAACGGACAGCATGCCTTTATTGGATATGATGACCTTACCAAACAGGCACATGCCTACAGGCAGCTCTCCCTGATCCTGAGACGTCCGCCTGCACGTGAGGCGTATCCTGGTGATGTCTTCTATCTCCACTCACGCCTCCTCGAGAGAGCTGCGAAAATGAGTGATGCAATGGGAGCCGGGTCATTAACGGCTATCCCGGTTATTGAGACACAGGCCGGTGACGTTTCCGGTTACATTCCGACAAACGTTATCTCCATTACTGACGGTCAGATATATCTTGAGCCTGAACTCTTCTTCGGCGGTATAAGGCCGGCAGTGAATGCAGGTCTCTCCGTCAGCCGTGTCGGCGGCGCAGCCCAGATCAAAGCCATGAAACAAATTGCCGGTATGCTCAGGCTCGACCTTGCACAGTTCAGAGAGCTGGCAGCATTCGCACAGTTTGCTTCAGACCTTGACAAAGCCACCCTTGCACAGATCGAGAGAGGAAAGAGAATGGTCGAACTCCTGAAACAGGACCAGTTTGTTCCGATGTCTGTTGATGATCAGATTATCGTCATCTTTGCAGGAACACAGGGATTCATGGACGATATTCCTCTTGATGCCATCAGACCATTTGAGGAAGGGTTAATGAGATACATCAGGGCCGAAAAGCAGGCCATCAAGAAAGAGATCATGGAAAAGAAGGCACTGGATGATGAACTGAAAGCAAAGATTTCTGAGGCTATTACAACTTTCAAGAAGACCTTCTCGGCATAATATGTGCGGATAGGAGAACATACATGCCAACGTTAAGGGATATACGAAAAAGACTAAAAGCAATACAGAGTACCAAGAAGATCACGGCTGCCATGAAGATGGTTGCGGCTTCCAAGATGAGAAAGGTCCAGGACAGGATGCTGAATTTCAGGCCTTATGCATCCCGGATGCAGACAGTCCTGTCTGACCTTGCCCGGGTATCCGCGAGAGAGATCCATCCGCTTCTCTACCTGAGGCCGAGGAAGACCGTTGAGGTTATCATCCTGACATCCGATAAGGGACTCTGCGGAGCTTTCAATACGAATGTTTTGAAAGCAGGTGCAAAATACATCAACAGTCTTAAAAAAGACGGTGTTGAGGTGAGTGTCAATGCTGTGGGAAGGAAGGCGAGGGATTATTTTCGCAGAAGAAATGTCCCGCTGAGGAAGCAATGGCTTGGTCTATCCGGACGAATAACGTATGCCAATGCCCAGGAGATCGCAAGTGACCTCAGCGAAAATTATATCAATGAAACGTTTGATGAGGTAATTGTTATCTATAACGAGTTCAAATCGATGATTGCCCAGAAAGTTACCTCAATGAAGCTGCTTCCGTTAGGAAGCATAGCAGGTGAGGGCGAACAGAAGGGGGAAGCTATGACGGCTGATTACCTCTATGAGCCAACGCGGGCAGCGATATTTGAGAGATTATTGCCAAAATATATTGAAATACAGGTATACCGGGCATTGCTTGAGTCCTCGGCAGCAGAAGAGGCATCAAGGATGACAGCAATGGAAAATGCTACGAAGAACTGTTCGGAGATGATCACGAAAGTGACACTTCTGGCGAACAAGGTAAGACAGGCCGGGATTACCAAAGACTTGATGGATATCGTCGGCGGTGTTGAGGCATTGAAGGAATAGAGAACACAGGGAAAGGAATTTTTAATATAGTCAGGGGGTAATAAAATGAATGTTGGAAAAGTTTCACAGGTAATAGGTGCGGTTGTAGATGTCGAATTTGAGAAAGAGTTACCGAAAATACGCGATGCTGCCAGGGTAGATCATCCGGGAGATGCGTCAAAAGGTATTCCTGAACTTCATATTACTTTAGAAGTTGCTATTCACCTTGGTGAAAATAAGGTGAGGACTCTTGCCATGAGCGCTACAGAAGGACTCGTCAGGGGTATGGAGGTGATTGATACAGGAAAGCCTATAACGATGCCGGTTGGTAAGGCAGCACTGGGAAGGATATTAAACGTTATTGGTGAGCCTGTTGATGAATTGGGTCCGGTACAGGCGGACGAAACAATGCCTATTCACAGGCTGGCACCCGAATTTGTCGAGCAGGAAGCAACAACCCAGGCATTCGAGACGGGTGTTAAGGTCTTTGATCTCCTCATCCCGTTCGTCCGCGGTGGTAAAATGGGAATGTTCGGTGGTGCCGGTGTCGGTAAAACCGTTATCATCATGGAGATGATCAACAACATCGCCATGGTTCATGGTGGTATCTCTGTTTTCGCAGGCGTTGGTGAGAGAACAAGAGAAGGAAACGACCTTTATCTGGAAATGAAACATTCAGGCGTTCTCCCCAAGGCAGCTCTCATCTATGGTCAGATGAATGAGCCACCTGGGGCAAGGGCAAACGTTGGTCTGAGCGCCCTTACCGTTGCAGAGTACTTCAGGGACCAGGGCCAGGACGTTCTGTTATTCATTGATAACATCTTCAGATACACACTCGCATGGGCCGAGGTTTCCGCACTTCTCGGTAGAATGCCTTCCGCGGTCGGTTATCAGCCGACGCTCGGAACAGACATGGGTGCACTCCAGGAGAGAATTACAACAACACACAAGGGCGCTATTACATCCATGCAGGCAATATATGTTCCTGCGGACGACCTTACTGACCCGGCGGTCGCAACAGCATTTACCCATCTTGACGGAACTGTCGTTCTCTCGAGACAGATTTCAGAGCTCGGTATCTATCCTGCGGTTGACCCGCTGGATTCTACATCGAGGATCCTTGATCCCAAGGTAATTGGAGATGAGCATTACGCTATTGCAAGAGCTGTTCAGAAGACCCTCCAGAGGTATAAAGAACTCCAGGACATCATCGCAATTCTTGGTATCGAGGAACTTTCGGAAGATGACAGGCTCATCGTTGCGCGTTCAAGGAAGCTGCAGAGATTCCTGAGTCAGCCGTTCCATGTTGCGGAAACTTTTACCGGTCAAAAAGGAAAATATGTTAAAACTGCAGATACCATAAAAGGATTTAAGGCCATTATGGACGGTCAGTACGATGATGTGCCGGAACAGGCATTCTACATGGTTGGCCCGATTGAAGAGGTTGAGGAAAAGGCTAAGAAAATGGGCTGGAGCAGGCAGGCATAGAGATATAAAGGCGAAGATTAAGGCAGGAGAACTATGGAAAAAGAAGGTAAATTAAAATTTGAGGTTGTTACCCCGTATGGCCTTATTTTGAGTGAAGATGTCGATGAAGTTACCTGCTCGGGAAGCGAGGGTGAATTTGGAGTTTTACCGGGACATGTTCCTTTCTTTACAACCCTGAAGATTGGGATGCTTTCGTATAAAAAAGGCAATACCGTTAAATATGTTTTTGTGAACTGGGGCTATGCTGAAGTCGGGTCCGAGAGAGTTATGGTTCTTGCCGACAGTGCAGAGAAATCTGAAGACATAGATCCTGAGAGGGCAAAGGCTGCCATGAAAAGGGCAGAGGAAAGACTGAAAAAAGCAGAAGAGTTCGATTTTGCCCGGTCAACCTCCTCTCTTGAGAGGGCAGTGGCGAGGGTGCAGATAGCAGAGAAATTCAGATAAGAAATACAGGTTGATGGAGAGTTCAAGGCCATGCTTCACGCATGGCCTTTTTTTTCAACTGCATTCTATGCAATTGCTTACAATTGCATACAGATAAAAAAATATGTCACAGTAATATGGTATGTATATAATGCATCTGTAAGGAGAATCACAGTTCATGGAAAAAGAAAAAATACTGGTCATCGATGATGAAGAGTTGATCCTGGACATCGCCCGGGAAATACTGATCAATATCGGCTATGATGTGATAATAACATCAGATGGACATGAGGGCATAGCAATGCTCTCGAAAGAGAAATTTGCCCTTTTATTAACTGATATAAGAATGCCTGATATAAACGGACTGGAAGTTATTAAACATGTTCGAGATTACAACAAAGAAATACCAATTATCATTATTACAGGTCATGGTACTCTCGATGTCGCCATCAAAGCGCTGAAATTGGGTGCACAGGGTTTTCTTTTGAAACCGTTCACAACTACAGAACTCCGAACTGCTGTTACGGAAGCACTCGAAAAGACACGGTTACTCAACGACAATATAAGAATGCGAGCTCTCATGCCGCTTTTTGAGGTGAGTAAAGAGATTATCAGTGAAACCGATACAAAGAAGCTCCTTACATTAATTATCGAGATTGCCGTGAGGGAGACGCGGGCAGACAGGGCGTGCCTCTTCTTAACCGATGAGACAACAGGCAAGATTGTTATGGCAGAGGATTACGGATTTTCACCTGCCTCCATCACTGATTTGAGAGAAAAACATCTTGAAAAATTATCCTCAATGCTTATGAAAGAAAACAGACCTGTGCTGGTCGTCCCCGGATTACCAATGCCTGAAGGATTCGAGGAGATACCGGGGACAAAAGAATACTCCAGTATTTACATGCCTCTTACGGTTCGTGGAAAGGGCATCGGAATCCTCTCCCTGAGCAGGGCTGGTGCGGAACATCCTTTCTCTCTCCCGGATGTTGAACTTGTGTCGGTCCTGGGCGGTCAGGCAGCAGCTGCCATAGAGAATGCCCGTCTCTATGAGAAACTCGAACAGTCTTATATGTCTACGATCGTTACCTTGTCAGGTATTGCTGAGGCGAAGGATTTCTATACCGACAAACATATGAAAGATATCGCGGAATATTCTGTTGATATTGCGAGGAAACTCGGACTGTCTGAGGCCGATGTAGAGAATATAAGAATGGCTGCTCTCTTGCATGACCTCGGGAAAATTACGGTCCCGGATGATATCCTGAAGAAACCCGGAAGACTCTCTGAAGAAGAAATGGAGGTCATCAGAAAGCACCCGGCACATGGTGCAAAGATGATTGAGTCTATTGAACCAATGAAAGATGCACGGGAAATCATACGACATCATCATGAATATTATGATGGTTCCGGATATCCCGATGGCCTGAGAGGACAGGATATTCCCCTCGGTGCAAGAATTATTGGTGTGGCAGATGCATTTGACGCAATGACAAGCAACAGGCCTTATAGAAAAGCACTCCCCATGGACAAGGTAATAAAGGAGCTGAAGGACTTCTCAGGCATTCAGTTTGACCCTGATATTGTCGAAATATTGATATCAATCCTTCGCGAAAAAGGTATTCTGGAGCATGATTAGATCTTCGAATTTGGACCCGTTCGTGTCATATGGATGTTACGCTTGACAGCATCCGTGACATCAGGCTGTATCAGCCGAAAAATGGATACCGTTTTTCTGTTGATTCCCTGCTGCTTTTTGATTTTGTCAACCTCAAGAAAGCGAATACCATAGCAGATCTCGGAGCAGGGTCCGGCATTATTGGCATTTTGCTTGCAAGAAAATATCCCGATGCAGCTGTAGATCTCTTTGAGCTGCAAGACAACCTTGCCGGCATTGCTGAGAAGAATGTCATCCTGAATCGCTGTGAAGACCGGGTTCGCGTGATCAAATGCGATCTCAGAGAACTGCAAGCCGCGCCGTCAGCGCATCCCCGGTATGATCTTGTGGTATCAAACCCGCCCTTCAGGCGGTTAAAGAGCGGCCGTCTGAATATTGAAGAGGAGAGGGCCATTGCGCGGCATGAAATCACACTACGCTTGCACGAATGTATCAATGCAGCTTCAGTTCTTCTCAGAAACAGGGGAAGATTGTGCATGATTTATCACCCCTGCAGACTCTCGGAACTCCTCAATGTCATGAGGGGAAAGGGGATCGAGGCAAAGAGAATGAGGTTTGTTCATTCGAATCCGTCGTCAGAAGCGAAGATGGTCTTGCTGGAGGCCGTTCAGGGAGGGAGAGTAGGATTGAAGGTTGAAGAGCCGTTGTATATATACCGGGAAGACGGCAGGTATACAGAAGAGATGGAGAGGATGTATCGTACATAGGATGAAAAATACTAAAACTTATGGAAATAATACAAGCTTTTCTCACATATCTCACGGCTGAGAAGGGGCTGTCGAGAAATACGGTTGCCTCATATCAACTTGATCTGAAAAAATATCATGCATTCCTCACTGCAAAAAATACGGATTTTCTTTCATTCTCAAAGGCTGATATCGTTGATTTTATCCAGAAGCTCAGGGATGAGAACTACTCGGCTGCAAGCATCTGCCGGTTTATCTCCACAATTAAGGGCCTCTGCAAATATCTTCTTGTGGAAAATCGTATTACAGAAGACCCGTCAGAAAATCTTCAGTCACCGAAGAGGTGGGAGAGGCTTCCGAAGGCTATCAGCATTGCAGACGTTAAAACATTGCTGGAATCAGGCCATCCCAATAATCTTTCTGAACCTGTTGTAAACAGGGACTATGTCATGTTTGAACTTCTCTATTCTTCCGGTCTGCGCGTCAGTGAGTTGATATCCCTTAAACTTGAAGACATCAGTTTCGATGCCGGCTTCCTGAGGGTCATGGGGAAGGGATCAAAGGAGAGGATTGTTCCGCTCCATATGAGAGCACTTGGGAGGTTAAAACGGTATGTAAGCCTAAAAAGGCCTGAAATCCTCCGGAAGAAGAGTTCTCCTTACCTGTTCATTACACGGAGAGGAGGCCCGATGACACGGCAGCGTTTCTGGCAGACAATGAAAAATTTAGGCAGGAGAACCGGCCTCGATATATCACCCCATACCATGAGGCACTCATTTGCAACGCATCTTCTTGAGGGCGGAGCCGACCTTCGGTCATTGCAGAAGCTCCTTGGACATGCTGACATATCAACAACGCAGATATATACAAAGGTCACAACGGACCGCTTGAAACAGGTTTATACAAAACACCATCCAAGAGCATAGAGACAGTAAACAGGAGATTGGCAACGGTGACAAGAAAAAAGATTTTGTTATATACTTCTTAGGCGTCACTTATTCTGCGGTACTAAAAGAAAACGGAGGTTGCGTATGCCGGAAAAACTGCGTCATGAGGAGTTGTATGGGTTTTGTGACCCTTCTGTCTTTGCCTTTACTACAACGAGTGATCTGCCGGATTTTAAAGAGACGATAGGCCAGGAAAGGGCTCTGCATTCCCTTGATTTTGGTTTGAGCCTGGAGAGTTCCGGTTTCAATATTTTTATTCTTGGAGAGCACGGAACCGGCAAGATGACAACGGTCAGGTCATTCCTCAGTCAAAAGGCTATGAACGAAACTGTGCCGGAAGACTGGTGTTATGTCTCCAATTTTAAGGATCCCGATGCTCCCCTGGCAATTTCTCTTCAACCCGGGCAGGCGGTCAATTTTCAGAAAGATATGGACGAGATCATCAAGATACTGAAAATTGAAATTGCCAAGGTCTTCGAATCAAAGGAATATGAGAAACAGAGAAATAAAATTGCAGAGGAGGCACAGAGGAAGCAGAAAGAACTATTTACCAGCCTCGAGGAAGAGGCCCAGGAGAAAGGTTTTTCGGTACGCAAGACCGTCAGCGGATTGATCATTGTTCCCGTTAAGAAGACCGGGGAACCATTGACAGAAGAAGAGTATGAACTCCTTGAAGAAAAGACGAGAAAGAGGCTTGAAGAGATCGGCAAGCATCTCCAGGAAAAACTCAACGACGTCGTGCGCATGGTTCGGGAAAATGAGAAACTTGTCAAAGATGTGATCGGGAAGCTTGAAAAAGAGGCTGCGCTCTCTGCGGTCGGACATCTCATCGATGAATTGAAGAGCAAATACAAAGAATACGAAAAGATCATTGTATACCTTGATGAAGCAAAGGAAGACATCCTTGAGCATCTTGACGATTTCAAGGTTCAGGAGGAACAGTCCCCGCAATTGCCGTTTATGAAACTCCAGAAGGCGGAACCGACATTCACAAGATATACGGTAAATGTTCTCGTCAACAATAAGGATTGCAAAGGGGCTCCCTGTGTGTTTGAGAACAATCCGACGTATTACAACCTCTTTGGGAGGATAGAGCACAAAATACAGTATGGGCTTGCTTTGACGGATTTCTCGATGATAAAGTCAGGATCCCTGCACAAGGCGAACGGGGGTTATCTTGTCATCAACGCACTTGATCTGCTGCGCAACATCTTTGCATATGACGCGCTGAAACGGGCGATCAGGCACAGAGAGATGAAGATAGAGGATGTATGGGAACAGTACCGGGCGATATCAACAACGACTCTCAGACCTGAAGCGATACCGCTAAATATCAAGGTGATACTGGTTGGAAATCCGTATCTTTACTATCTCCTCTATAACCTCGATGAAGAGTACCGGGAGCTGTTCAAGGTGAAAGCTGATTTTGACAGCAGGATGATGAGAAATGAAGAGAACATTCACAAGTATGCTTTTTTCATCGCTACTCTTTGCAGGGAAGAGAATCTGTTGCCTTTTGACAGATCAGGTGCTTCGAAGGTCGTAGAGTTCAGTTCACGGCTTGCAGAGCACCAGAAGAAACTGTCAGCACGGTTCAGCGATATAGCGGACATCCTGCGGGAAGCCAGTTACTGGGCATCAAAAGCCGGCGGTACCGTTGTTAACGGGGAGCATGTGCAGATGGCAATTGATGAAAAAATATTCAGAACGAACCGGATTGAAGAACGCCTGCGCGAAATGATTTTAGAGGGAACGATCATTGTCGAAACACACGGGGAAAAGGTCGGGCAGATTAACGGGCTGGCTGTCCTTGATCTGGGTGACTACAGTTTCGGAAAACCTTCAAGGATAACAGCAAGGACCTATGCCGGGAAGGCAGGGGTTGTAAATATCGAGAGGGAGACAAAGATGAGCGGGAAGATACATGAAAAGGCCATTCTCATCATCTCCCACTACCTCGGCAGCAGATATGCAGCCAGGAAACCGATAAGCCTGACTGCATCCATTACATTCGAGCAGTTATATGACACGGTGGAAGGTGACAGCGCCTCGTGTGCCGAGCTGTATGCGCTCCTGAGCAGTATTGCACAGGTGCCCTTGAAGCAGAATATTGCGGTTACCGGGTCCATGGACCAGAATGGCGATGTCCAGCCTGTCGGAGGGATCAATGAGAAGATCGAGGGATTCTTTGACCTCTGCCGGGTGACCGGACTTGATGGAAGTCACGGTGTGATTATTCCTGTACGGAATGTCAAAAATCTCATGTTGAAAAAAGATGTCGTTGACGCTGTGAGGGACGGCAAATTTTTTATTTACCCCATCCAAAAGGCTGATGAGGGGCTTGAGCTCCTCACGGGCATGAAGGTTGGAGAACCCGCTGATGACGGGACCTATCCGGAAGGCACAATTAATTACCTTGTTGTAAAACGTCTTGCGGAAATCTCAGAGTCGATGGCAAAGAAGAAGGAAAAAGAAGAGGAAAAAGAAGAGGAAAAAGAGGAAGAGAAAAAGGAAAAAGAAAAGGATAATGAAAAGAGCGGTATGGCTGATTGAGGCAGGGCTATCGATAATCCTGTCCATACCGATTGCAGTCCTGCCATTGCAATGGGCATTAAAGGCCGGGGAAGTTCTCGGCCTTTTGCTTTTTTATCTGTGGGGAAGCAGGCGGAGGATTGCCATAGAGAACCTGACAAAAACTGTGGCAGTTCATGCCCTCATAATCCAGAAACCGGTCGAAGGAATTATCAGGGATAACTTCAAAAATCTCGGGAGGTCCTTTGCAGAGGTCATCAAAATCTACTACGGATTAGGGCGAAAGATTATCGACTCCGTTCAGGTTGAAGGCGTCGAATACTTTCATGCGGCACGAGCAAAAGGCAAAGGGATTCTCTTCATAACGGGACACTGCGGCAACTGGGAGCTGCTTGGAATTTCCTCATCAGCAAAGCTTTCCTCTCTCTCCATTGTCGCGAGACCGATCAACAACCCCTTCATCAACAATCTCGTCGAACGGGCAAGAAAGAAATACGGCAACAGCATTATTTACAAGAAGGGCGCCCTCAAGCCTATTATGCAGGGTCTCAAAAATAATGAATGCATAGGCATCCTCATGGATCAGGCGGTTATCCCTGAAGAAGGATACGTAGGAGATTTTCTCGGAAGGGCTGCGTGGACAACAAAAATGCCGGCCCTCATTGCCAGAAAAACCGGCGCATCGGTTCTTCCGGTTTTTATCCACAGAGAAAATCATGGACATAGAATCAAGTTCTACCCAGAGGTAGAACTCTCTCCTGCTGATGATAAAGACGAAGCTCTTAGAGCGGATACAGCGAGCTTTTCCGGTTTTATCGAAGAATATATACGGGAACACCCAGCAGAATGGCTCTGGATACACAGAAGGTGGAAGCGGGTGAACGACTGAGTCCATCTCTTGTGACTTTTTAGGAAACCGGCGAAGTCCTTACAAGAGAAACCAATGCTAAACGTATAGCCAAAAGCGTGACTCCCCTGGATTCTTACAGTTTGCGAAAATCGTTCATATAATGTATCCTTATTGTAAGGAGGTAAGGAATAATGCTTGCTAAGAAGACATCGAAAAACCAACTAACGCTGCCGAAAGAGATCGCCAGGGCATTCCCAGACGCCGAATACTTCGATGTTTCGGTGAAGGACAGGAAGATAGTCCTTATGCCAGTCAAAATAACCCCTGCCGATATGAACCTTGAGGGAATAAGGGACAAAATGGAAAAGCTGGGGATTACCGAAGGCGAAGTTGGAGAGGCGGTTAAGTGGGCAAGAAAGAAAAACCGGTAAAAAAAGTTGTTCTTGATACAAATGTCCTCATTTCGTCAATCCTC
>Ga0307379_10008961_pt1 | contig 13431 bp, 10 predicted proteins | sample UN2MG_FD_202237 | JGI IMG/M metagenome (GOLD analysis project Ga0307379, IMG submission 202237) | Soil microbial communities from Risofladan, Vaasa, Finland - UN-2 | ecosystem: Environmental > Terrestrial > Soil > Coastal area > Acid sulfate soil | place: Finland: Risofladan, Vaasa | collected...
AAAGGGTTCCCTCGAAGCAGACTAAAATGCAGATATATGTACAGAGCAGAAAGAGACCGTCGGTTGTAGACCATTATTTTTATCTTGCCACCAATGCGTGTAACACGCAGAATTTCTTCTAATGCCCTAATAGTATCAGGTGTATGGTGTATGACGCCCCAGGAATAAACTAGATCAAAAGTGTTGTCTGAATATGGTAAATTTTCAGCATCTGCCACGCTGAGCCCTTCAGCCTTTAATCCATATATTTTAAGTCGTTTCCTTGTATGTTCTACAGCTTCTTCTGTTAGGTCCGTCCCGTGTGCCTTTGCTCCAGCTCGAACCCATTGGATAAAGTCCGTTCCAGTTCCAATACCTACTTCTAGGATTTTTTGGTGTCGAAAGCGTGTAAACTGAGCAAAGGAGAATATCTCAGGTTCTATACTGTATCTGTATTCTTCGATTTCTTCAAAATATGGGCGCGAGAACTTTGTAGATACTGCTATTCCTGCTCCACAACTTTCCTTGTTCCAGTGATCGTGGACTTGTTCCTTCAAGCTTTTCTCGTACATTCAAATCTCCTATTGCCTCTATAATCCCCCAAACTCAACAGGCAACTTTTGAATCAAAAACCGGTATTTCCCGCTTTGGGTTTGGGGAATGGTGTCAACAAGGCGAATGCTTATGTCTACGCTTTCACCAAATCTTTCACATAATGCCCTTTTAATATGTTGAGTATCCTCCTCGGTATATCTACCCTTTTTTACGACACTGAAAACTACTCTTCCCTTTTCATCTTGATAAAATTGGAACTGCCTTACATTGTCAAAAGCAAAAGGTATTTGCATATCTCCCAACGAAATTAAGTGACCATCTTTGGCAACGATGAACTCCTGTAATCTTCCCTCCACCCCTTCTAGCAACCGGTAATTCCTTCCGCAGGAGCATGTTCCCTGGGCATACCTGGCTAAATCCCCTGTTCTATACCTGATAAAGGGCATCGCATGGTTAATGAACCCTGTACCTACTATCTCTCCCACTTCTCCTTGGTGATTCACAGGGCTTCCATTGCTTCCTATCAGTTCTGTGATCCCATACTCCGGGAATATATGATACCTAGTGTCTTTATCGCATTCTCCAGCCAGTACAGCCGTTTCCGTATGACCATACCAACTAAAAACCCTGCATTTGAAAGCCTCCTCTAACATCTTCCTTTGAGAAGCGTACATGTTCTCCGAGCCACATAGAATAGCCTTAATAGAACAGGCAAGTTGTATATCATGTTCTTTGAGAAAGCGTGCTAAGACTGTTATGCCGGAGGGAAATGCCTGGATGAATTTGGGTTGAAACTCATTCAGCTTCTCCACATATTTGACTAAGTTCTCTTGGGTCATATCGTGCAACGACAAGACCAGTAATCTGTCAACAGGGCTATACTCCCACCAGGCTGGCTTATTTCCCTCAGTTCTTCGTATTACGTTTCCCCTTAGCACGGCACATTTGTCGGTAAACCTGTACCCAATCCAGCCTCGCATTCGCCAATGAAATGCCAGTTCACGCGGACCAGTTACTCCTCTTTCCCTGTAAAACCACAGTGGGATGCCTGTTGAGCCGCTTGTAGAAACATATTGAAACCTTGACTTTGGCAAGTTCTTGGCCATTAAATCGTTAAGGTTGTTTCTTACATCTTCTTTCGTCAAGTATGGTAATTTCCTCAAATCGTTGAAATTCTGGATATCCTTTGGCTGCAAGCCTCTTTCATCAAACACTTTCCGATAATAGGGAACATTTTCGTAGGCATCACTTAATAATTTGCTTAGTTGCTGCATTTGATATTCTTCTAATTTCTCCCGACTCCACCACTGCGATTCCTGAAGGAAATTATAGGTTTCCCAAAAAACCTTCCCATAGCGGATGGAAGGTGGAATAGCCCCGTAAATATATCTAAGGGGCTGCTTTATAGGATAAGGCAAGTGCTGGGCAAACTGTTTCAGGCCTTCAATCATGCTAAACCCTCATAAACCTTCTGTAGAATCTTAGCCGACTTATCCCAGGTGTAATTGCCGGCCACGGTTTTTCTAGCATTCTTGCCCACCTGAGTGTTATCCGTATCTAATATTTCTATTAGCGTCCCCTTAAAGCTATCCAGATTCCCTTTCTGGAAGAGATATCCGTTTTGCCCATGTTTTATTATCTCAGCGATGCCGCCGACATTGCTTCCTAAAACTGGTTTCTCCATAGCCATAGCCTCAAACAGTTTTAGCGGGGTTAGAGTTTCCGCTGAGGTGGTGGAGGGGCGAGGGATAACGAAGACATCACACATCTGGTAGTAAGTCGGCATCTCTTCGTAGGGTACCGTTGATAGGAGCTTCACATTCCGGGGATGCTCTTTAGATAGGGCTGCCAATTTGTTTTCCTCTGGACCATGGCCAAGAAAGACGAAGTAAAGCTCTGGTCTTTGCCGAATAATGTGGGGAATAACTTCGGCCAGGCCCGCTATGCCATTTATCCTGTCCATAATGCCAGCATACATAACAACTTTGCCGCTAGTGCCCAGCGTCTCTTTCAGCTTCTCTGCCTTCAGTCTGTGCTCATTCTTTGGAGAGAAGCGGTCTAAATCAGCCCCGTTGGGAATTACCGTTATTTTGCTCTGCGGTATGTTATGATAATTAGCTATCCATTCTTTCAGGCTTTGAGTTAAGGTGATAGCATGGTCGCAATAGCTCAGAAGATTTCTGTCAACTCGCTCAATATATGAAGCTTTGACAGGTCCGAGAACACCGGCTGAAGATTCTTCGCTTAGCCCGTGCAACTCAAGGATGAAAGGCTTATTGAGCTTTCTGCTTACCTGTTTTGCAACTTCCCCAAATGTTAGTGAGTTGTGAGCATGGACAATATCAAACTGTTCCTTCAGGGCAAACTCGGTGAGTACCGTCGAGCGACGATAAAGGGTGTGAGCATAGCGTAGAACCGGGATGCTCTGTGTCACGCTGCCAGGTATAAGTGGAATCCTATTGACTTTTATATTGCCAAACTGCTCTTCCTTTTGGATTATAATTTCACCTCTAATAGTCCTGTCTGAAGTAAGAATCTGCACGTTAAAAGGCAGCCTGGTCGAGAGATTATACAACCTCGTTGTTGTCCCGCTGTATTCGGGGAAGAAGTGTTTGGTTAAATGCAAAGCCTTCAATTTAAGTTACCTGGCCAGGGGGCTAATATGTGAGCCCCGCCGTTATTGTAGATCAGGTTTTCGCTATCTATTAGCCGGTACAACTCCGGTAAGGCATCAAAGTTGATGTGCTTAAACTTTATATGTTGCGTATGCATGAACATGAATACAGCCTCATTCTTTTCTATGTTCCACGTACCAAGGTAGATGTAGGTCTTTTCTGTCATCTGCTCAGTGTCAGATGGGAATGCTCCGAACCGGCTATAAAGAATAATATTTCGTGATACCAAGGCATACTGGTCGCCGTATATTGGGGTCTTGTCATCGACTACACCTGGTAACCATTCATGGGCGGCGTGTTCTCGGGCGTTACAAGACTTCATATCTATTCTGTGGCTGCTTAAAGCTTCGGAGGAGGGGGTATCTACAACATTGTATTGCTCGCTCCTGGTAACCTCGAAGATAAAGCCGGTATTGAATAAGAGATAGGGTATGAGCACAGCCAGGGCGAGAAACTTGAAATAGCCAGGGTTACTTCTGTCTGCAGGCATGTTATCCGAACTGGCTGGCTCCAGGGTCTTCTCCTTGTCTTTGAGCCGTGGCGAGGTGCGGTTGAATAATCTGGATAGACCTTGCCACATAACCTCACCGCCCAGGATGCATAGGGGCGAGAGGAGGAAGAGGGTAATGTGGTAGAACCTTTGCACCTCCAGGTAGCCTGAGAAGTTAGGTATGACAATGCAGGCAAGCAGGATTAGAGCGCATCCCATAGCCAGGGCGATATACTCTGCCCTGAATTTGAAACCTTTAGGCTTTAGAAGCAGCCTGATAAAGCCGAGAATAATAAAAAGCTCAGTGATAAGCTGGAAGATTCTGAACCCTTTTCCCTGTGCTGACGCTGAGAAGAAGTCAAGCCCAAGAGCAGTGAGCACCAGGTCCTCTCTGGTTGCAGGGTCAAGGAATGCGCTGGTTGCTGTTGGTTCGGCTGGCGTTGGTTCGGTCAATAAGGTGAGCTCTGAAGATAGAAGGCTGTACTGGCCTTGTCCAATATATCGAATGGCACTTAATGCTCCACCCCCACCGATTGCACCGTACCAGCCTAGCATGAAGACCAGGTATATGCCGATGATGACTGCCATCGTTTTTGCTGAGAAGGCTCTGTCTGATATCAAGCTCTGGGGTAAGCCGCCAAACTTGCGAGTCAGCCATTCCCAGATGATTCTTGCCTTGCTGTGTATCAAAGCTACTATGACCCAGCTACCAAGCAAGTAAGCTATGCAGATATAGCCCACGGCATAGTGGGAGACTATCAGTGACAAACTAAAAACAATGAATAGGCTAAATCTCTGGCGCAAGGCCAGTTTCCTGTCAATCATCAGCAATATGAGTAGTGCGAAGAATACTTCGGCAATCAGTTGCCTGTTTAGTTCAACTATGTCGTGAAAGAAGACCAGCATTGACATAAAGAAAAAGGCTGAGAAGAAGGCTCTTCTGCCGCCGATTTGCTCACGGTAGATATGGAATAGAGCCAGAGGCACCAGGCAGAAAAACAGTGGATATATAATCTTGAATACCCACACTGCGTCCATATTAAGTATCACAGAATATATCGGGCATAACATCACGATGCTGAGTGCCGTGTTTACCTGGCCAGAAGTTGTCAAATTCCAGTAACCGCTTTGAGACACGAGGTTCTGATAGTAGTATTCAGCTTGAATATCATATCCTGTCAAAAATGAAGAGAAGAATGATGTGTGATACAGGAGTGCAATAGCTATCATTGTTATTGCCAGCGGATATACTTTTTCTGGTATAAATTTGCCGAAGGCAACCAGCCCCACAATAGCAGCCACGGCGAGAATGAAAATAAGCAGCAGGATGTTGTTCTGGTAGTAGTTAGCCAGGAGCGCTCCCAGGATAGCCAGGAGAGGCAGCAAGATTAGGAACAAATAAGGAGGTGAAAGGAATCTCGATTTCTCTCTGACATTGCGAGGAGCATGAGTGATGAAGCAATCCCTCGCTGTAGCCAAAAAATCCTTATCCCGCTTGTAGGCTGCAGCGCAAAGTATCAGGGTGAAAGCTGTAAAAGTGGCTGCAATGGGCATGGCTGAAATAGGATGTGAAATTCCAACCAGGGGGAGTGCAAAGTTGGCAAGAACGCCGGCAAACATGGTAAAGGCGAGGCTCAAGCCTACTGAATAGACTAAGCTTTCTATTGCACTTATGTTATGGAGTTTGAGGATTCTGAGGATGAGAATACCGGGGACAAAGGTTAAGGAGATAAAGCCGACAATCTGCCTCAAGATTGGGATGTCAAAACCCAGGGAAGCCAGGCTCACCAGCCCGAGCATAGCCAACTGAATAGCCAGAGCTATTAAGATAAGTTTCTTTATTTCCAGGTCGTTTAATATCTTCATCCCAAATGAGCGCCCTCAATCCGTGAGTGCAAATTTCCCTTTTGTCATTGCGAGCCCTTCTCTTTATTGTCATTGCAAGCGGAGCGAGGCAATCTCTAAACATGTAGTGCGACCTTTTAAGGTCGCCTGGGGTGGCGATGGGCGAGGCTGGGTTGCTTCGCTTCGCTCGCAATGACATTCCTCGCACTACATGTTATTCGCTCCACCGGGATTGCCTCGTCGCTATGCTCCTCGCAAGGACACCTGGATTCGTAGATTCATCTATGATACTACCTAGAAGCTGAGCCTCTTAAACCTGTATTCATGGATTATGGAGCGACCTCAGGTATTGTAACTGTTCAGGGTGTTCTTATATATACTTTCTACGCGCTCAGCTATTTTCTCCCAGTTAAATTTATCACGCACCAATAAATTGCCTCTCTCACCGAAATCGCGTCTCATTTTGTCATCACTCAGCATGTGGAGAAGTGCATTTTCTATTTGTTCTTTGTCGTGGGGAACGACTAGCCCTGCTTGACCGTCAACTGCAGCAGCTATGCCACAGCGGTCAGTAGTTATTACTGGTATACTACAGGCCATTGCTTCAAGAAGTGTTATGCCAAATATCTCGTAAGACGATGGTAAGACATATACATCGGCGTCAATATAGGCGCTTAATTTCTCCTGCCCGTAAAGTGGACCGGTAAAGAAAACTTTATCGCTAATTTCTAAGTCGGTTATTAATTTCTTTAGAGAAGATAGATACCCATTATCAGGACCGGCAATTACAAGTCTGGTGTCACTGAGCTTCTTTGATAGCCCAGCGAAAGCTTCTGCCAGAAGGTTAAGCCCCTTGATTCTATCAATTCTACCCAGATAGAGGATTATCCTCTGCTTGCTGTCTAGGCCATACTTTCTTTTAAAATCTCCCCTCTCAGGCAAATTATCGAATTCAGACAGGTCAATTCCATGGGGAACAACCTCAATTTTATCGTTGTCTGCTCCCAGGCTCTGGTATTGCTCAGCTTCTATTTTGGTGACGGCAATTACTCTTGCGGCATCCCTTAAAATTCTATACCCCCATAACTCATCAAAGGTTCTCTTCAGCCATCCTTTCTGAAAGAAGGTTGTTGCTGAACCGTGAGCCTGCAATACATAGGGTATGTCATATTCTCTGGCATAGTGAGCAATAACCAAATTTTGAAAGCTTCTATAATTGTGCATATGGATTATATCGAACTGCCTGGTCTCTTCCCTTGCCCTGTTTATTATGCCCGGTGTCATATAGAGGTTAGCCCAACTCGACCAGGTTTTGAAAGGGTGGACTTCTACCCTGGGAATAGAGCTTATATAATCCTGGCTTAATTTATAGTCGCTGGTATAAATAGTAACTTCATGTCCTCTTTTGGCCAGTTCCTTCGACAGGTGATAAGGAACCTCGGCAGAGCCACCATGCACCGGTGAGAAAAACTGAGTTACCTGCAGGATTTTCGTCGCTTACCTCGAACCAACTGTATTTCTCAGGTAACCGAGAATTATTTTGACTACTTTCGAGGAGACATCTCTTTCAAGGTATTCCCTTGGCGGTTCCCATTTACATTTCTCGTTCAGCACAACTTCTACAGATTTCAGCATTAGATTTGGCGAAATGCTGGCTAGCATATTGCTGCCACTTTCAATCGTTTCTGGTCTTTCAGTTACATCTCTAATAGTGATATTAGGGACCTTCAAGATACAACATTCCTCCTGAACTGTCCCACTATCAGTGATAACACAAAGGGCATTCTTTTCTAAAGCAATGAAATCAAAGAAACCAAAGGGTGTTGAGAAGTGGAGGTTATTATTGGTTATCTTTAACTTGAACTGTTCAATCTTGCTCTTTGACCTGGGGTGTAGACTACAGATAACGGGAAAGGTATATTTTTTATTTATCTCATCTAGACCAATAAGAAGGTTCTTGAGTCTATCTTTGTCGTCAACATTCTCTGCTCTATGCATCGTTACCAGAAAATATTTCTTTGGCTGCACGTTCAATTTATCCAGTATTTCACTGTTCTCTATCTCTTTTGAATAATGCTCGATGACCTCATATATAGGATTTCCAATGACATAAATTGCCTCATGGGCAATTCCTTCCTTAAGTAGATTCTCCTTGCTTCTGTAGGTGTAAGGCAAAAGTATAGTGCTGGAGTGGTCAATAATTCTTCTGTTAACCTCCTCAGGGACTCGGTCATCGAAACAGCGGTTCCCCGCTTCCATATGAAAAACGGGGATCCCCATCCTTTTGGCTACAATAGCTGCCAGTCCGCTGTTAGTATCACCTAATATAAGCACCCGATCAGGTTTTTCCTTTAAGATAACCTTTTCGGCCTCTATAATTATTTTTCCTATTTGTTCGCTGAAGCTGTCGCCTATTATCCCAAGATAATAGTCTGGCTCTCTCAAGTCTAAATCGCTGAAGAAAATCGAGCTAAGGCTATCATCAAAATTCTGGCCTGTATGTACCAGAACATGGTCACAGTATTTGTCCAATTTCTTAATGAGCAAACTTAATCTAATAATCTCGGGCCTTGTACCCAGTATGGTCATAATTTTCATTTTTTTCTCAAAGCTCCAATAGTCCTTCGCTCTCTAAAAAGGCTTTCAGCTCGCTTCTACTCATCAGACAGTCAGCAGAGGAAAGCTCCTTAGTTAAGGCAGGTTTTTTGATTTTGTCCTTCCGGAGCTCCGGCAGAATAGGGCAAATCACAAAATAATTACCTTTTTTGATTGTCCTCGGTATTTCCTCTTCAGAAAGCAGTATCTCATGGATCTTCTCACCTGGCCGTGTCCCAATGTATTCGATGCCGATTTTCCTGTCTCCAATCATTATTTCTGCTAAATCCATTATGCTAATGGAATGAAGAATTGGAACATAGGTGTCACCTGCTCTGCCAAAACGAATCGCATCGAAGATGATGTCAGCGGCAGTATCCAGACTTAGCAAGAATCTTGTCATATCTTTGGTGGTAATAGTGACGGGGCCTCCAATTTTTATCTGTTCCTTAAAGAAGGGAATGACCGAACCCCTCGATGCCGCCACATTACCATATCTGACACAAAGGAATCTAGTGTTCTTGTAATTAAGGTTTGCCTCTACCACCAACCGTTCCTGTAATGACTTACACATTCCGTAGAGATTGATTGGCTTGCAAGCTTTATCAGTGGAGACAGCGAGGACTGTTTCGACTTTGTTTTTACTTTCCTTAATGGCGCTAAGAAGGTTCTGCGCCCCTAAAATATTTGTCTTCACTGATTCATAGGGAAAGTATTCACAAGCTGGAACTTGCTTCAGCGCTGCAGCGTGTATTATTATCTCAGCATCCTTGATAGCTCCGAGCACCGATGCATAATCTCTGACATCGCCAATCTGAAAGTCGAGTAACTCCTCAGCATTGTGATAAAGCACGTCATCGGTTGCCACTTTCATATTCTTCCATTCAAGTCTCATTGAATACTGTTTGTCTTCATCTCTTGAAAAGATGATAACTTTTCTAGGTTTACCTAACTTGCCAGTCATGATTCGACGAACCAAATTCTTCCCAAGGGAACCAGTACCACCGGTGATCAGTATTGTTTTGTTATGAAAAATCATCCTAGCTTCTCCATTGCTGATATTGTAGTGCATCTTCAGCAAATTCATCAAGCATTTGTGTCCATGAAAGAGGCTCAAAATCAGTTTTGTTCCGATAAAGTGTTGAGTCTAAACTTCTGTTACAGGGAGAATCAAGGTATTCTTTGATCTCAATGTCAAGGCCGGTTTTTTCTTTGAGGAGAACGAGGAGTTCGAACTTGCTAATTGGGGCAGACGATATATGATACACACCGCTAAGGTTGCGATGCTTTGTAATTAAGTCAGCGATAATCCTAGCAAAATGAAGAGTAGGAAAACCGCTGAAGATAGTGTTACTGAAGCCATTAACTTTGCCCCCTCGGTTGGACAAAAACCATTCTACTAGCCCGTTGGTGGTTGACAGTTCCCTGCCAATGAGCGATGTCCTTGTGGTCAGGCCGCCTTCCCCCTCTACCTCCCCTAGATACTTAGTTTTCCCGTATATGTCCTCTGCATCAGAGGGATCATCTTCCTGGTAATTTCCCTTTCTGCCCGAAAAAACGCAATCCGTGCTAATATGGATCAGGCGTATATCCTTATCTTTGCAGATTCTATACAGCTGGTGTGGGAAGAGTGAATTTATCCACACGCTGAGTAGCTTGTCCTGCGCTTCCTTCACCTGTTTTATTACCCCGATGCAGTTGATTACCACTTCAGGGTTAACTTTTCTAATTATCTCCTCTACACGATCAATCCTTAGAGCATTGATATTGCTAACTATGGCTGATTCCCGGAAAAAGCCATATCGCCTGATATCACTGTAATCCCCCTTGATAGTGCCGATTACATCAAAGGTTGGCATCAGCACCTGATACAGTTTGTGTCCCAACATTCCGTTAACACCCAAAATTAGGATCATCACTACTACTCTAAAATCAAAATATACCTTGAATCACGCAGATATAGCCTTAAGAATTTAGAACTTGTGGTGCACACCTGTTCCGAATACATTTAACTAGCTATCTCTTGTTACAGACGCCTCCTTCATGAATATAGTTCGACTATTGCCTTTTTATAAGCGAGACAGTGAGCCTGCAAATACATTATCAATCTCAAATATCTCATTCTCAAGCGCTAATTTATCTACCAAGTGGGAACCAATAAATCCAACCCTACCGCTGACAAATATATTTTCACCTTTGAACTTATTCAGATATTAGTCCACTCCGTTTTTCCCTAATAGTCTCCTCCAAGATGTTCTCAAACTCGTCGGCAATTTTGTCCCAGCTATATCTCTCGACAAAGCGCCTTGCCTTTAAGCCAAGCTCTTCCACGCAGCCTTTTTGAACTAGTTCGATGGCTTTTGCAATAACATCCTCAGGCTGGTCAACATAGACAACGCCGTTCTCCTGTCCAAATTCCCTCATTACTCCGGGGAGCTTGGTTGTGATAACCGGCTTCTTCATTGCCATGTATTCATACATTTTCGCCGGGAGACCATCCTGCATGACTTTTTCTCCAGGGTAAGCTGGCAAAAGGCAAATATCAGAGGCGGCAATAAAGCCGGGGGTTTCCAGATAAGGCTTCTGGCCAGCGAGAATAACTTTATCTTGTAGATCATAATTCTGCCGTATTTGCTGAAGTTCATCAAAGGCATCACCTTCGCCAACTATGAGGAATTTAAGATTGTCGCATTCTGTTTTCGCTAATTCCAAGGCAACCTCCTTCAAACCAGCGAAGTTATAAAGCCAACCCATAAAAAACAGAACAATGTCATCTTCCTTTATCCCATACTGCTTCCTAGTTGCCGCCCCATCAATAGCTGGATTAAATTGCCTGAGAGAGATTCCAGACTTTAGTACTTGAATTCGTTCTGGAGAGGCTCCAAGTACTGTTACAAAATCTTTAAGCTTATCACTGACTACCAAGACTTTATCTGCTTGCTTCAGAGCTCTACTTTCTATCATCTTTCCAAAAGCCTGAAAGGGCTTAAAAGGTATGAGCCAGTGGAGCACATCTAGCCAATGGTAGATAAATGGCAAATTGTATTGTCTAGCTGCTTTTTGTGCTAGGTAGCTATTTAAAATACCAAAACCAACAATTACATCTGGCTTAAATTCCCGTATTTGCTGAGCGATTTCTCCTCTATGAGAAAATGCCAGTGAGACGTAATCAAGACAGGGAATTTTGATGAGCCAGGGACGAATCACAGTAACCTTTGCGCCATCATAGATTTTGGATACACCGCTGAAGACTTGTCGTCTTGAATAAAGTTCTCTCTTACCCTGTGTTTTCCATAGAATCTCATAATCAATGACGTGAATCTTATGCCCGCGGAGAGATAGCATCTCGGCTAGATGATGTTGTTGTAGTGGATTTCGCTTGAGCCAGTCAGTTTCCTGTGTAATCAGTATTCTCATTTGAAGTTGTAACCCTTTGTAATCCATTCAGATGAGTATCTTAGCCATGACTCTCCTTGTGCGTTCAATGTTCTACGTTCAAAGTTCCAGGTTGAGTGCCTTGAGATTTGGAATGGGAGCGTAAGTAGCGGGCAAAGCCGCTGATCAAGTTCTTGCATTTGGTAGTGCTCGCAAACAATGTGTCAAATTCTTGGTCGCTGAGATAATTCTGATCTAGAGCCACTATCGAACCCCTCAGCAATGTTAGCCATAATGGATACTGTAGAGCGCTGCACTTGGTCTCGCAAGCCAAAATCTTTAGCAAAATCGCCAGAGTAGGTTATACCGTAAACCTGCTGTGATATTTCTCTAGCTACTTTCCAAGCTTCGATGTCTTCGAATCTTTCTATCTTTGCCATGATTACTTAGATTGTTCAAGTTTTAGTGTTCGATGTCTAAGATTGACGTTGAACCTTGAACTCCTTAACCTTGAACTCTTGTCACTATTTTGACAATCTTTTCGCCTGCCTTTCCATCACCGAAAGGATTTATCCAATTGTTCTTCCGGCTGAGCATAAGCTCAACACACTCGAGTATTTTGTGTGGAGAAGCCCCTGCCAGAACGTTGGCAGAGACCTCAATGGTTTCTGGCCTCTCACTATTATCTCTTAAAGTAACACAGGGAACATTAAGGATGCAAGCTTCCTCTTGAACACCACCGGAGTCGGTTAGAATAAGTCTGGCATTGTTCTCAAGTTGAAGAAAGTCTAGAAAGTCAACAGGCTCAATTAGCTTAAGGTTTCGTGGCTCAAGGTCAAACCTGGTCATCATTTTCCTAGAGTGGGGATGGATTGGATAGACTACGGGCAAATGAAATTCAGTGGCTGCCTTGTCTAAGCCTTCTAGGATTGAGGCAAATCTTGATGAGTTGTCCACGTTCTCTTGGCGGTGAAGAGTTACCAGAAAGTATTCTCTCGGATTGAGATGTAAGGTATTAAGGGTTTTGCGTTGCTCTCTTGCTATCTCCAAATTCTGGTAGACGGCGTCGACGATAGTATTGCCCGTGACAAATACCTTGTCTTTGTGGATACCTTCACTAAGCAGGATTTCCTTTGCTTTTTGGGTGGGGGCAAATAAATAATCAGAGCAATGGTCAGTTAGAATTCGGTTGGTTTCCTCGGGCATTTGCCTATCATAGCTTCTTAAACCGGCCTCGACATGCCCCACCCTTATATGGAGTTTCGATGCTGCAAGAGCACCGGCAAGCACGGAGTTGGTATCGCCTTCAACCAAGACAATATCAGGGGTTTCTGTCTGCAAGACGTTTTCCACGCCGATGAGTATTTTCGCCGTTTGTTCCGCATGAGAGCCTGAGCCAACTTCCAGATTGTATTTGGCAGGTGGTAGCTTCAACTGCTCGAAGAAGACCCTGTCCAAATTGTACGAATAGTGCTGACCGGTATGAAGGATGAAGTAGTCCTCCCCCTTTTTCCCTGACTCTTTTATCACCGGGGCCATCTTAATTATTTCGGGGCGGGTTCCTACAACTATAGCAATCTTCATTTGTCAAAGCCCCTTTCGATTCTGCGACACTCAAAGATTACCGTTCCTCCTTCGGTGTAAGGTTCTCCGGGGTCTACACACTGCATATAGGCGTGGTCTGGGTCTTGGCGTGTTGTTAATCCGAGCTTCACAGGGCACCAATCGTGCTCCAGCATAGTAACGTAGTGGAGTAAAGTTGACAGTGCATGAGTGCAGAGTGCATCTGTTTTGTCCAGCAATATCTTGGGGTCGTCTAAGTCTTTTCTAATCCAAGAATGAGCCTGAGAAGAAAGAGCCTCAGGCACCTCGGTTTGTATGTCGAGAGATGTGTTGAAAGAGATTGGAACGTGCTTT
>Ga0307379_10008963_pt1 | contig 13430 bp, 11 predicted proteins | sample UN2MG_FD_202237 | JGI IMG/M metagenome (GOLD analysis project Ga0307379, IMG submission 202237) | Soil microbial communities from Risofladan, Vaasa, Finland - UN-2 | ecosystem: Environmental > Terrestrial > Soil > Coastal area > Acid sulfate soil | place: Finland: Risofladan, Vaasa | collected...
AGGGTCGGCCACCCACGCGTTCAGTAGAAATTCTGAAGCAACTGGCGATAGTTCACATCCGGCACCGGGTTATATGGCGGGAAGAACCCACCATGTCGCGAATAGAGTCCGATGACATAGGTGAACGGTTCGTTGAACAGCCGCCAGGATATCTGCTCGGGAACTTCCGGCGCCCAGGTCATCGTGAATGGGTCCCTGGCCTGAATGTCTTCAGCATCGTAGACGTTCCCGTCGGGGTCGAGGCCGATCCAGCGGGCATTCGAATCGACCAGGATCCACCCTTTCCCGGTCTTCACTTCGGTTAGTGCGTGGGAGTCTGTACGCGGCGTCATCAGAGCGCGCAAAGGCCCGTGTTCGCGGGTTGAGTAAATTGCCAGGTGACGGTTCTCAAATCCGAGGCTGGTCAGAATCTTTTCGATCGTCCGGCTGCGATCGAAACAAATCCCCATGCCTTCGGTCAGCACATTCTTTGGCTCGCGCGGACGGCCGTGGGCGAGTCCCTCTTCGATTGGCGTCGCCTTGAGCACCGCATCCTGGACCGCGAGGATGGCGACGATCTGATTGTCGAAGATGTTCAGATCGCCAAATGCGTCGAGAGCCGGATCATAGCCGGCCCGCTCGAGAATTTGTGCGCCATAGAATCTGTCTTCGTCGGTCGCTGCCGTCTCGACATTGTGAACAGCGGCCACCCCGACCAAGAAGCCGGTGAAGCCAAGAATCGCAATCGTTCTGTACTTCCCCATGTTGGCGCTCCGGTGGAAAAATATATCTCCATGGTATCGCCGCGAACCTGATGCGGCAATGGCGTGCGAATTTGTGATCGCGAAGGCTGTGCCAACATAATCAGTTAACTGGCGTCGAATTTGCGCACGCAACGACAATATCCGCAAGTTAGCTCGTATCGATTACCCCGCCTTCGGCAGCCGTAACAGCGTCGAACGCGAGTAGGAACGCACGCACGGCACCTTGCTTTCTCTCACCAACCATTGTCTGCTCGCGCGCATCACGAACTGGGCGCAAGCACTCCGCGCGCCGAATCGTGCCGAATCGTATCGTCCGTCAAAACGGATCCCAAAATTTTTGACTTCCGCTGCCGATCATTTTCAGGCTTAAATTCCCCTGGATGTCATTGGGGAAGTCAACTGCAAGGACAAGCAGGAGGTCGCCATGGTGTTGACAAGCGTAGCCGGACAGTCGGGTCTGCCACGTTGGTTCGAGACGTTCTTTTCGATCCTGCAGCGGCTGGAAGCCGGTGCGATCGAGGTCGCATTGCCCGATGGCCGGGTCTTTGCCGCAAAAGGCGAGGAAATCGGCCCAACCGGCCGGATCGATGTCGCCAACCCCGAGTTCTTTTCCCGCATGGCCCGCGACGGCGAGATCGGTTTCCCGGAGATGTTCATGGAGGGGTGGTGGGACACACCTGACCTCCAAACCCTGCTCGACGTGCTAATGATGAACAACAAACCCGTGGTGCATAGTTTCACCGGCGCCGCGCTGGTCCGCGCCTATGAGCGGTTGCGCCACTGGCTGCGCTCGAACACCAGGCGCGGGTCCAGGCGCAACATCGCCTATCACTACGATCTCGGGAACGACTTCTACCGGCTGTGGCTCGACGATACGATGACCTATTCCTCGGCATTGTTCTCGGGGCAGGGCGAGACGCTGAGCGAGGCCCAGCAGAACAAATACGCCTCGGTTTGCGACCGCATGGCGCTCAAGCGCGGTGATCATGTGCTAGAGATCGGCTGCGGCTGGGGCGGGTTCGCCGAATATGCGATCCGCGAGCGCGGCGCCCGGGTCACGGGCATTACGTTGAGCCGCGAGCAGCATGACTACGCCCAAAAGCGCCTGTTCGACGCCGGTCTGGCCGAGCGGGCCGAGATCGTGATGCGCGATTACCGGGATGAGACCGGCCTCTACGACGGCATCGCCTCGATCGAGATGTTCGAAGCTGTCGGCGAGAAGTATTGGCCCGCCTATTTCCACACCGTACACGAGCGACTCAGGCCCGGCCGGATTGCGTCGCTGCAGGTCATCACCATCGCCGACCGCTGGTTCAACCAGTACCGGCGCGGCGCCGATTTCATTCAGAAGTACATCTTTCCGGGCGGCATGTTGCCCTCGCCGACGGCGCTGCGCAGCGAAGCCACTGGCGCCGGGCTTGAAGTTCTCGGCTCGATGGAGTTCTCGGACAGCTATTCGCGCACGCTGCGCGAATGGCGCGCGGCGTTCAATTCCAACTGGGACGAGATCGCCAAACTGGGTTTCGACCAGCGGTTTCACCGCATGTGGAACTTCTATCTGGCCGTCTGTGCCGCCTGTTTCAACGCCCGGACAACCGATGTCACGCAAATTTCCTTGCGTCGAACCACCTAATTAAGGCAATATCCTACAGTACTGACTTCAACAATCGTGTGAAGTTGCGTTCTGCAATTTGATCTGCCAATTCGACGAGCCGTGTCGAAAGGCCCACGATGCCAAAAGGAAACAAAGACGGATGATTGTCTACCGCTTGATATGCACGATTATGGTTGCCTGGGCAGTCAATGTTGTGCTTGCGCGCCCGGAGGCGGCGGAACTGATCGGAAACGTGCCGGAGTTTACGTACATCGGACCGATCGCTGGCGCGATAACCGGATTGATGATCCTCCCCAGGAAACAGGGCGATGGCCAAATGGTCGCCACCCTCAACGGGGCCTGGGCCGGAATTCTGACAATAGGACTGGCCGCGTTCTTGTACCTGACAGCGCAGATGTGGAGCGCGGTCGCGCATGGCTTGATCAGTGATTTCGAAAATTTCTTGCGGATCCTGGGTACCGAAAGTAAGCCGCTGATCGAGGCTATGTCCAATTTCCGGTTGATCGGGTTGATCATTGGCGCTGTGGCAGTCGCCGGATTCGTCAGCGAGTTGGTGTCTTGGTTCATGCGGCTTATTCGCCGGCTCCGCGGCATTGAAGAACCGGTAAGTGAGGCCAAATCCACTGTCGCCAAGGCAGGTGGCCCACTAAGCTGAACTCAATGCGATTTTGGTGCTGAATTTCCAGCCTTCGGGCTGGAAATTGGAATGCTCGCCATTTCCGCTGTTGAGCCACGGCCTAGGGAATGCGACACACGCGCCCTAACTATCAATCCGAATGGTGGGTGGTGCCGTGAGCACGATCTTCTTCTACGGCAGCCTGCGCGACCACGAACTGCTCGAGATCGTTCTCGGGCGTCCGGTTGATCAGTCGCATCTGGAACTCGCCCAGGCTGCAGGATTTGCCGCCCTCCATCTGGCGACCGAGGCCTATCCGATGCTGATTCCGGTGCCAGACCGCCAGGCCGAGGGCGTGCTCTTCCGGCACGGCTCCGAGGCCGATATCCTTCGGTTGACCTTCTTCGAGGAGGCCGAGTATGACCTCGCGCCGATCACCGTCGTCGCTGCCAGCGGCCAGTGCGAAGCGCGCTACTTCCGGGCAACAGACAAACCCACTGCCTCGACTGAGGACTGGGATTTTGCTGCCTGGTGCCGCGATCACCGGGCTGTCGCGATCGAAGCGGCGCGCGAATACATGCACCACTTCGGCCGATTGCCGGTCGCTGAGATCAACACTATCTGGCCAGGCATCAAGATCCGCGCCCATCAACGCGCCCGGGCATTGGCGGCGGCGCCGAAGCTCGGCGCTCTCAGGACCGATTTCGGAGCTGGCGACGTTGACTTTCTTTTCCGGACCCGTGGCTACACCAGCTTCCTCGCAGTGCAGGAACAGCGCGGCGCGAAGCAACCGAGGAGGCCGGCCTGAACCTTGGCCGTATTGTCGAGATCGCCGACTATTATCCGTCTCCCGGGCTCGCCAGCGAGCATATTACTGCCTTCGTGGGTGAGGCTGATCTGGTTGGAGCCGGTGGGCTCCACGGACTTGCCGACGAGGGCGAGGATATTCGCACCGTTGCGCTCGACTTCGACGAGGCCATGGCTGCAATCTCGACTGGCGCCCTGAACACTGCCATCGCTCTGATCTCGATCCTGTGGCTCGCCGCCAACCGCCAGCGGCTCCGCGACGAATGGCGTTGAGTTCGGGGGTTGAGGCAGGTCGTTCATCGCACTAGGTGTAAGCTCTGCGATATACCAATATAGGATCGTGAAACATGCGTATCTACAAGGATCTCCCCGACGCCGTCGGCAATACGCCGCTGATCCGCCTGAACAAGGCGTCTGAAATCACCGGTTGCGAGATCCTGGGCAAGGCAGAATTCCTCAACCCTGGCCAGTCGGTCAAGGACCGCGCGGCGTTGTGGATCATTCGCGACGCAATTGCCAAGGGCACGCTGCGCCCCGGCGGCACCGTCGTCGAAGGCACGGCCGGAAATACCGGCATTGGGTTGGCGCTGGTCGGCGCGGCGATGGGCTTCAAGACGGTGATCGTAATCCCCGACACTCAAAGCCAGGAGAAGAAGGACATGATCCGCCTCGCCGGGGCAAATCTGGTCGAAGTTCCGGCGGTGCCTTACCGCAACCCCAACAACTACATCCACTATTCGGGCCGCCTGGCAGCGAAGCTGGCCGAGACCGAGCCGAACGGCGCCATCTGGGCGCAGCAGTTCGACAATGTCGCCAATCGCCAAGCCCATATCGATTCGACCGGGCCGGAGATCTGGGAGCAGACCGGCGGTAAGGTCGATGGCTTCATCTGCGCTGCTGGCTCCGGCGGCACACTGGCCGGCGTAGCGGCCGGGCTGCGGACCCGCAACCCGAACGTGAAGATAGGTCTTGCCGATCCGATGGGTGCGGCGCTCTTTAACTACTACGCTCATGGTGCGTTGAAGGCCGAGGGCTCGTCGATCTCCGAAGGCATCGGCCAGGGTCGCATAACTGCCAATCTGGAAGGGCTGGAGGTCGATTTCCCCTACCAAATTCCCGATGCCGAGGCACTGCCGGTGGTCTTCGACCTCCTGCAAGAGGAGGGGCTGTGTATGGGCCTCTCGACCGGCATCAATATTGCTGGTGCCATCCGCTTGGCGCGCGACCTCGGCCCCGGTCACACCATCGTGACGGTGCTGTGCGACTATGGCAGCCGCTACCAGTCGAAGATATTCAACCCGGCCTTCCTGCGTGAGAAGGGCCTGCCGACACCGCACTGGTTGGAAGATGGTGCCGGCCGCCCGGTGCCGACTGTCTTCGAGCCAGTGTGAAATTGCCCCCAGTCTTGCGTTTGGTTTTGCTGGCAGGCGCCGCCGGGCTGGGTTAGGACGGGGCTATGCGATTGCTCCGACTTCTCATCTTCCTTGCCGCTCTGTTGGCCGCCGGTCCCAATCCCGGCTTGGCACAGACCGCCGAGGGCGCCGTGGAGACCCCGGCGCTCCAGCTCGATCGTTGGGATGCCGAGGCGGTCCTGATCGAGAAATTGCTCGAACGGGACACGCATGATTCCAGCGAGATCGACGCCCTTCGCGCCACCCTTGAAGCGCAGCGCGCCGCAGTCCCCGCAATTCTCACCCAGGCAAAGGCAGAACTTTCCCCACTGCTTGAGCAAATCGGGGCGCTTGGCGTCGCGCCCGATAATCCTGACGTCGAGGACGACGCGGTCGTCGGCGAGCGGGCGCGGCTGGCGGAGCGTATTGCCGCCACCGAATCCCGCCTGAAACGCGCCGGTCAGGCGGATGCCCGCGCTGCAGCCCTGCTGACACGGCTCTCCGAGCTTCGGCGGCAACTTTTCACCCAGGAATTGCTGACCCGCGGTCCGGCCATCTATGAGGCCGGGATGCCCGGTCGGGCAAGTGCCTCAATCGGCCGTCTCGTGGTGGCGATAAAAGCCGAGATCGTCGACCGGGTCGCCGCGAGCCGGATGGACGGCCCCGTCGCGGCCCGACTGCTGATGATGCTGGCGCTGATTGGTGCGGCCTTGTTCCTGGTCCTCGGTCTCAAACGCGTTGTCACGCGCCGGGTCATGCGCCCGGCCGGGCCGGAAGCGCCGCATCGGCGCCGCGTCATGGCCGGCATGATCGTTACCCTGGTTCGGTTGCTGATGCCGGCGATCGCGCTGTTCCTGATCCTTTTCGCCGTGTGGATCAGCGGCATCCTCGGGCCCCAGAGCGAAAGCGTGCTGCGCGGGTTGGCGCGAACGGTATTGGTGGTCATCGGCGCCTACGCCCTCGGCGGCGCATTCTACTCGCCGCACGCACCGCAACTTCGTCTGTCGGCGCTTCCGGAGGCGGGGGCAGTTGCCGCGCATCGCTGGCTGATGGCGCTTGCGGCGATCGTCGGGCTCGACCGGGTGCTGGTGGTGCGGGGCGAGGCGCTGGGCCTGGCCATCGAGGCTCTGTCGCTGCTGAATGCCGGCCTGCTGATCCTCGGCGGCATCGCCGTATGGGGCTTTGTCGGCCATCTGGCGGCGGGCCCAAAGCTTGACGCCGATCTCGCAGTCGGGCCGAGCGGTGATGAAGGCGACGTGGTGGCCGACAGCGACGAGCAGCCGACACTGGTACCGGTGCTGACCGCCGGCCTTCAAATCCTTGTCCGTGCCATAGCGATCGTGGCGCCGGCGATCGCGCTGATGGGATATTTTGCCGCTTCGCGCTTCATCTTCTTCCCGGCGGTCTTCAGTGGCGTGGTGATCGGTTTTTGCATCCTTCTGTTCTACGCGGCCCAGGATATGGTGGACCATCTGGTTGACCCCGAGGGCGACGATAAGGAAGTCAAACAAAGCCGCATCCGCCTGATCCCTGTCGCCCTCGCATTTCTGTTGATCTGTGCCGCAATTCCAGTGCTGGCGCTGATTTGGGGCGCCGATACGACCGACCTTTTCGGCGCCTGGCGGTCAATTTCGGAAGGCTTCAAGATCGGCGATGCGGTGATCTCGCCGCTCGATTTCTTCGGCTTCCTGGCTGTGTTCTCGATCGGCTATGTGCTGACCCGGATTATCCAGGGTGTCCTCAGGCGCTCGGTTCTGCCGGTGACCGGGTTGGATTCCGGGGGCCGGGCGGCGATCCATGCCGGGGTCGGTTACGTCGGGCTTTTCCTCGCTGCGATGTTGGCGATCTCGGCCACCGGGCTTGACCTTTCGAACCTCGCAATCATCGCAGGCGCGCTGTCAGTTGGCATCGGTTTCGGGCTGCAGAACATCGTCAACAATTTCGTCTCCGGGATCATCCTGTTGATCGAGCGGCCGATCAAGGCGGGCGACTGGGTCGAGCTTGCCTCGGGCTCGGGTTACGTCAAACAGGTCAATGTCCGCTCGACCGAGATCCAGACATTTGATCGCGCCTCATTGTTCGTGCCGAACTCCGAGCTGATCTCAGGTGCGGTCACCAACTGGACCCACTCGGACATGAACGGCCGCCTGATCGTGCCGATCGGCGTCGCCTACGGCACCGATTTGAAGCAGGTCGAGACGATCCTCGTCGAGATCGCCAAGGCGCAAACGATGTTGCTGCGCCGCCCGGCGCCTTATGTCCTGCTTCGCCGGTTCGGCGCCGATGCGGTCGAGTTCGAGATCCGTGCCGTCCTGCGCGACGTCAACTGGATCCTCAACGTCACCTCCGATATCAATTTCGAGATCGCCCGGCGCTTCGCCGAGGCGGGCATCGAAATCCCCTTCGCCCAGCGCGACCTGCATCTGCGCAACGCTGGCGAGCTGGGCCGCGCTATTGGCGATGCCGTCAACGGCGACGGGCGCGATCCGGTGAAGGTGGCAAAACCGAAAGCCAGCCCAGCCAAACGCCGAAAACCCAACCCGTCCGAGGCTGCCGGAACCGAACCGGACGGCGATACCTGAGCCGGCCTCGACCGACACCAGACACGCCGTCGATTTTGAAGGATTGAGCCTAGATGACCGAGCCACTTTACCGCGACCAGTCCTACCTGCGCGAATGCCCCGCCACTGTGATAGCCATCAACGACGGTGGCGGCATTACCCTCGACCGCTCGGTATTCTACCCCACCGGCGGCGGTCAGCCGGGCGATTGCGGCGTGTTGGTCTGGGATGGCGGCGAGACTGTCATAGCGACCGCCGTCAAGGGCGAGGCTGCCAATGAGGTGGTCCATGTCCCCGCCGAGGGCGCATCCTTGCCGTCGCTTGGGGCCAAGGTCATGGCCCGCCTCGATTGGGATATCCGGTACCGGTACATGCGGGTCCATACCGCGCTGCATCTGCTGTCGGTGGTGATCCCGCTGCCGGTCACCGGCGGCTCGATCAGCGCCGAGAAGGGGCGGCTGGACTTTGATATGCCCGAGGCGCCGGAGGACAAGGAGGCGCTGGAACATTTCCTCAACGAACTGATCGCCGGCGACCACGCGGTGACCGAGGAATGGATCACCGACGCTGAGCTTGCCGCCAATCCCGGCATGGTCAAGACCATGACCGTCAAGCCGCCGGTCGGGCAGGGCAGGGTGCGCCTGATCCGGATCGGCAGCGGCACGGCGACCGTCGACCTGCAGCCCTGCGGCGGCACCCATGTCGGCTCAACCGCCGAGATCGGCCGCGTCAGCTTCGGCAAGATCGAGAAAAAGGGCAAACAGAACCGCCGCGTCTCAATCCTGATCGACTGAGGGCGCGCGGGCGGAGCGGGTGTGAGAGACGTGTCCAGAACTGGACAGGGGATTAAGTATTTGATTATAAACGATTGTTGAAAAATGGGGTTGAATTCTTAGCCGCAGGATGCCTGCTCGCTGAACACCGAGCGTTTCTGCAGCCGCCCTACTCAGCGGCCACGCCGGGCACGCCTTCGTTCCGAGCAGCGGAGGCAGCGATTTCCTCGGTTCCCGCTGGCGCCGACGCGATCCAGGTTTCGATCATCTCAGTCAACTTGGCGGTCGAGATCGGTTTGGCGAGATAGTCGTCCATGCCCGCTTCGAGGCATTTCTCGCGATCTCCGTTCAATGCATGTGCGGTCAGACCGATGATCGGCGTGTGGGGCAGGTTCTGCTCAACCTCGATCTCGCGAATTTTATGCGTTGCGAGATACCCGTCCATCACCGGCATGGAAACGTCCATCAGGATCGCCCTTGGGGCGTTCTTCCTGAAGGCTTCAATCGCCTCAACTCCGTTCGTAGCGGCCACATGGCTCAGGCCCGCATTGAGCAGTGTCTGCTCGGCGACGATACGGTTTACCTCGTTGTCTTCGACCAGGAGAATATCGATCCGGCCATTCGGTGCCGCGCCGCGCGCCACGCCGGTGGCGAATGCGTCTTCATCGTCCAGCGGTGCAGCAGCCACCGCCTGATTGCTTAGGATATCAATGATCGTGTCGAACAATTGCGAGGCAGGCGCCGGTTTCACCAGATAGCCCTGCGCACCGAGGCCTTTGTAGATGCCGGCCGACCCGGCCTCGTCTATTGAGGTCGACATGATAACTGGTGTGGCCTCAATCCCGAATGCCCCCCGGATCGCGCGCAGGACATCGGCGCCGTCCATCCCTGGCATATGGTGGTCGAGGATCACGATATCGAACGGCCTGCCCTGGGCGGCGGCGTTCACTAGCCGCTGCATGCCCTCGTTGCCGGAGGCCGCCGAGGCCTCGTCGATCTGCCAGGCGGTCAATAGTTCGTGCAGAATGAAGCGATTGGTCTCGTTGTCATCGATTACCAGCGCGCGCTTTCCGGCGATGTCCACCGGAATTCTGGCCGGTTTCTCGAGCGTTTCTGTAACGAGCAGCGCCACAGTGAACCAGAATATCGAGCCTTCGCCCGAAACCGACGTCACGCCAATCTCGCCCCCCATCGTCTCGACAAGACCCTGGCTGATCGAAAGGCCGAGCCCGGTCCCCTGATGCTGCCGGGTTGATGATGCATCCACCTGGTTGAACTGGTCGAAGATTCTTCCCTGCTGCTCGGCAGGGATCCCGACGCCGGTATCGCGAACCTCGACACGCAGCGAAAGGACATGAGTGCCATCGCCGATGTGCTCCTCGCCCGAAACATCGATCACAATCTGCCCACTCTTGGTGAATTTTATCGCATTGCCGAGCAGATTGGTCACGACCTGCCGGACACGGCCAAAATCACCGATCACGGTCTGGGGCAGATCGGGCTGCACGCGAACAAGCAGCTCGAGCCCTTTCTTTTCGGCGAGATGGGCAACCAATTGCGCCGGCTCGTTAGCGATCCGGGCCAATTTGAACGGCTGGGCCTCCAGCGTCAGCTGCCCGGCATCGATCTTGGAGAAATCTAGAATGTCGTTGATGACGCTCAGCAGCGATCCTGCTGACGAACGGATGATGCCGACGAACATGTTCTGGCGGTCACTCAGCGGGGTGGTCGCCAGCAACTCCGACATGCCGATCACACCGTTCATCGGGGTGCGGATCTCGTGGCTCATATTGGCCAGAAATTCCGATTTTGTGCGATCGGCGCTTTTGGCGTGAACCAGGGCGGTTTCCAATTTCTTGTTGGAGCTACGCATTGATCGGACAAAATGAAAAGTTCCTGAAATTGCCAGAATGCCAACTAATCCGGATGCGATCAGAACACCAAGAAGAAGACCATTCGCTTGCTCTATGCGTATGAACGAGGATTGTGCTGCCCGTTTTGCTGCGTCATCTGCGCCTGCGCGAATGGGTTCCAGGACTTCCCGTGCCAATCGCAAATGTTTCATGATTTGAATTATGTGGAAGCTTTTCTCGAAGTCAGACATTTCCTGATTCGGATCGTTTCGGACCTCTTCCCAACTATGCAGAATGTCGTCGATTGCATCGGATAGTTTAGCCTTGGCAGCATCAGTGAATGTTATTGAAGCGTTGCGTTTAAGATCGTCGACCGCTTGCTGAAGTCGAACGAATTGCAGATCAGTATCCTTCAGAACGCTTGCGCGCTCAGTGTCCGACAATTCAAATGCGATTGCGGTGAATGTGGGCAATACGTTGCTGGCGATTTCCAGGACGCCAAGGGCCTGATTGGCTCCTGAGGCATTTCTTTGGATATCAGCAACATGGCCACGCAGGACAAAGAGCAGACTAATGCTTATGGCAGCTGGTATGACCGCAGCTACCAAACTCAATATGCAGACAGCAAGCAAGAACTTGCTGTTTTGAAACAGTTTCAGCACGTCCATTGCCAGTCAATAAACATCTTAAGCAGGATCAGTCTTCCGTAGATCTCACAATTTCAGCAGTAATCGGGTTGAAGTAGATTTCGATCCGAACCCCAGCGGCGTCCTTGCCGTAGATTTCGTAACAATTTCCGGCTGTCTTCTTGAGAACCGAGATTTCGTGGCCCATGGATTGAATCTGTTCACGGAACTCTGCTTCCGGCAGCCATTTGCTTTCCGGCTCATCGGTGCAATGCGGTCCGGCCAAAGCAGGGGAGCTGATTAAAACTGCGGCGATCGCCAACAAAATTCTCATAGCGGGTTCCTCGTGTGAAAGAAATCTACCGCGCATCTTGATCCCAAAACCCTTAACAGCCGATTGATCGGGAAGGAGATCAATCGCAAATAATGTCTGCGTGAAATGGTTGGTCCATTCCCCGACCACCGGATGGCCTTTCCCCGTGAGTTGCGATTGCTCTTCAGGCACCCGTCTCCCGGAGTGTGGGTATCTGATTGAGGAATTTGGCATGGTAAATGCCGGTTCTTGGTGCAATCAGGAAGCGTGGCCGCCCGCGGCCTACCCGCCCAGCACCGCCGCTTCCGGCGCTGTCCGCCCGAGGATGATATCCGCCGCCTTCTCGGCGATCATCAACGTGGCGGCGTTGAGGTTGGCCGAGATCATCATCGGCATGATCGAGGCGTCGATCACCCGCAGTCCCGTCATGCCATGCACCCGCAGTTGATCGTCGACCACGGCACTTGGGTCGCTGGCCGGTCCCATGCGGCAGGTTCCGGCCGGGTGGAAGGTGGTGGTACCGCGCTGGCGGGCGGCGTCGATCAGCTGATCGTCGGTCTGGACGTCGGGGCCGGGGAAATCCTCGTAGTCGTAATAGGGCTCCAGCGGCTTCGAGGCCAACAGCTTGCGCGCCAGTTTCATCCCGGCCAGCAGCACCTGGCGATCCGAGGCTTCGGCCAGATAGTTCGGCTGGATGATCGGGGCCTCAAACGGGTCGGCCGAGCGCAGCCGCACATAGCCCCGGCTGTCGGGCCGCTGTTGCCAGGCGGCGATGGTCATCCCCGGTTCGGTCTCGAGCTGGCCCTGCACGCCTTCCTTGTAGCTGGCCGGGGTGAAGGTCATCTGCAGGTCGGAGTTTTCGACCGAGGGGTCCGAGCGCCAGAAGGCATAGATCAGCGTCGGGCTGAGGCTGAGGATACCCTTTCGCCGCAAGGCCCAGTTCGCCACCTCCAGCCCCAGCCGCCAGCCGCGGGCGCGCTGGTTGATGGTATCGATGTTCTTGACCCGGGCCGAAAAACGCGGCGCATAATGGTCGCGCAGGTTCTCGCCCACGCCGGGCAGCGCGTGTTGGACCGCGATACCCTTCGAGCCGAGCAGCTCGCCCGGCCCGATGCCGGACAATTGCAGCAGTTGCGGTGAGTTGTAGGTGCCGCCGGAGACGATCACCTCGCGCCGCGCTCGTATCTCGACAGGCCGACCGCCGCGTCCGCCCTTGTTATAGCGCACACCCACCGCCCGCTTGCCCTCCAGCACCAAGGTGGTCGCATGGGCATGGGTCAGCACGGTCAGGTTCGGGCGCTTCATCGCCGGGCGCAGAAAGGCGGTGGCGGCGCTGACCCGGCGGCCATTGTGGATGGTGCGCTGCGAGTAGCTGATGCCCTCCTGGATGGTGCCGTTATAGTCCGGGTTGCGCGGGATGCCGTGTTGCACCGCGCCCTCGATGAACGCCTCGCACAGGGGGTGGTGCCAGTCGATATCGGTGACGGTCAGGTTGCCCTCGCGGCCCCGGAACGTATCCTCACCACCGCCGATCCGCCGCTCCATGCGCCGGAAATAGGGCAGCACGTCGGCGTATCCCCAGCCCAGGTTGCCGCGCTGGGCCCAGTTGTCGAAGTCCATTCGCTGGCCGCGATTGTAGATATGCCCGTTGATCGAGCTCGACCCGCCCAGGGTCTTGCCGCGCGGCGCGAACACCCGCCGCCCGCCGGTCCATTCGGTCGGCTCCATGCTGTAGCACCAGTTGATCCGGGGATTGTAGAAGGTCTTGATGAAGCCCGCCGGGATGTGGATGAACGGATGCCAGTCACTCGGCCCGGCTTCCAGCAGCGCGACCGTGGTGCCGGGGTCCTCGCTCAGCCGGTTGGCCAGAACCGAGCCCGCCGATCCGGCACCGACGATGACATAGTCGAACGTATCCAATTTCCCGGTCCCTCTCGGTCTGGTCCAGTGTCACGATCCGCCAGAAATAACCCGAACGCCGCGCCGGGCGCCAGCCGTCAGCCATCCGGGTGCTGATTTCTTGCTCGTTCACTTGAGTCGGGTTATCTTGGACGCCGGTATTCTAACGCACAAAGGAGCGTCCCTATGGGAATCCAAACACCCGCCCGCACCATTCAGGACGCGCGCCGTAT
>Ga0307379_10008965_pt1 | contig 13426 bp, 12 predicted proteins | sample UN2MG_FD_202237 | JGI IMG/M metagenome (GOLD analysis project Ga0307379, IMG submission 202237) | Soil microbial communities from Risofladan, Vaasa, Finland - UN-2 | ecosystem: Environmental > Terrestrial > Soil > Coastal area > Acid sulfate soil | place: Finland: Risofladan, Vaasa | collected...
CATTGCCCCAAGCCGATAGACATGATCACTACCAATACCGTGGGTGAGCAACAGCCAGCCGTACCGAGTCTTAAGTGGCGGCGAACCAGCGCCGATCTTCGTCGCCTCCCAGGCGTGTCCGGATGCTTATCGGGCGAGTATTGTCTGCTCTTCTCCGGGCCACGGGCAGTGCAGGTGGAGGGAGAAGCCTATCCAGATGTCTGGCGTTATTCGGTGGAGCATAGTGAACTTCCCGTTGAACCGCTCAGGGAATAGCGCGGCATTCTTGTTTGCGGTCCCGGGAAATACCAGGCCGTGCCTGCACCACGCTCCCCAGCGATAGCTCAAGAAGTCATCTACGGGAATAGAAGCCATGGCGATCTGAGGAGTGAATCCGTCGTAGGCGGTATAGAGCATATAGATGTGGTCATTAATCAAGGTCAACCGGGGATCCTCGCACCCCATCGCTTCGCTCTTTACCTTTGGCCCGAATATTGGTGTCTCTAACCTTTGGTTGAACACAAGCCCATCCTCACTGACGGCCAGTCCGAGCCGTGAAATGCTGTCCTCCCCCACAGCTCGGTACACAAGATAGATCTTGCCGTTCAGCTTGATGACACCTGGATTGAGTACATACTTCGATTCCCAGGGATGATCCCTGATGGGTCTGAGAATAGGATTTCCAGTGAAACGCACCAGGGGTACTGCTTCTGGATGTTCGGATGCAGCGACTCCCTGATGTGAGGCCTTGTCAACTGCCTTCCCTTCAAGTACCCGCAATTTGTTTCCTCTCTCTCTCCACTGGTGTTGCGCTATTGACAGCTCGGGATCTGCTCCTGTTTTCCCTGCCATCCACCGCCCAATCAACTCACGCATCAGGCGTGATGCTGGCGCACTGCATATCGTCGTGTTTGGTGCTCTCTGACGTCCGCTATATTCTGCCCAGTATATGGAGCATTAGACGTAAACTATCCTACTTGCCCCGAGTTAGATATGGGTTGGCGAACGGTAGAAACTCGGCAGGAAATCGTAGCGACTCAAACGTCGACAGCAACGAGAGTAATGACAAGCCACGGGAACATAAGGATAAAGGGATGTCAACCGTTCTGTTCAGTGGCTTGCACAAACTACTATGTTGTTCAATGATTCCCTGTTTCTGCTTAATTCTCTTACTTCATACAACTATGCTTGCCCTTGTAGTATAATGCGCGCAAGGATGAGTTTTTGCTGATGAGGAAAATACAGAGTAACACAGAGTCGTTTTCTGGATATATACACGCCATTGAGAAAAAGCTGGCGCAAGGTGACGCTACTGAGCATACACACCGTGCGGCGCTTCAGGCTTTTATCGAGCTCTTAACGACATTTGTCACCATCAGGCTGAGAGGGCCGGCACAATGACCAGCACCACCCGTGAGTCCCTTGTTGAGACAGAAGCGGCACCGTACATCGTCTACGTGTCTACGTTTCCCCCGCGTAAGTGCGGGATCGCCACCTTCACCGCAGACCTGACTCGGGCAACGGGCCAGATGTTCGGCCAGTCGGCCAGGTTCCGGATTGTGGCGATGAACACCAGCAGCGTCATCCGCCACCATTACGATAGACAGGTCATCTTCCAGATTGACCAGGACAACCTGGATCACTACGCGGAGGCGGCCGAGAAGCTCAACGCCATGGATAAGGTCAAGCTGGTGGTTGTCCAGCACGAGTTCGGCATCTTCGGCGGCCGATACGGCCTGAACATCATCGGCTTCCTTGATGCTCTGAACAAGCCGAAGGTGGTCAACTTCCACACGGTGCTGCCCGACCCGGCGGAGGAGCTTCGTGACGTCGTCTGCTCGCTGGCTGCGAGCTCAGACGGAGTAAGCGTCATGACGTATCGTTCGAAGAAGATACTCACCCAGGATTATAGTATCCCGTCCCGGAAGGTCCACATCATCCCCCACGGCATTCCCGATGGTCCCTACACCTCCAGTCGGCCGGCCAAGGCATCACTGGGATTCTCGGACAGGACGGTCCTCTCGACCTTCGGCCTGCTGAGCAGAGGCAAGGGCCTGGAGTACGTCATCGAGGCGCTTCCGGGAGTCGCCAACCGGTACACCGACTTCACTTACCTCATCATCGGTGCCACGCACCCCGACACCCTGCGGGAGGAGGGCGAATCCTACCGTAACTCCCTGATCAGACGGATTGATGAGCTTGGTCTGCATGACCACGTCAAGTTCTTCAACCGCTACCTGCCCGCGAACGAGCTCATGCAGTTCCTGAAGGCCACGGACATCTATGTCTCAACCTCGCTCGACCCCGACCAGGCGGTCTCGGGGACCCTGTCCTACGCCCTCGGCACGGGAAGACCGGTCATTTCGACCGCTTTCGCTCAGGCCCGGGAAGATGTCACCAGCGACGTCGGCCTGCTGGTCGATTTCAGGAGTCCGGAGGCCTTCACCGATGCTATTCTGAGGCTCCTCGCAGACGAGGCATGGCGGACCAGCCTCGGCAAGAATGCCTACTTCAAGACACGCAACCGAACGTGGCCTAACATCGCCGTCAAGTACTCGAAACTCTTCGCCGAATGCGCCCCCGAGCTCAGCGCCATCGTCGAGCGTAAGAGATTCCCAAAGGTGAAGCTTGACCACCTGATTCGCCTCACCGACCGCTTCGGTATCATCCGGTTCGCCGATCTCTCGAGGCCGGACGTCTCGTCAGGCTACACGCTGGACGACAACGCCCGGGCACTGATGGTAGTAGTAAACTACCTGGACAGGCAGGCATCGGGGGCCACGGGGGGCCTGGTCGTACACCGCGGGAAGCTCCTTGAGCTGGCCGAAACCTACCTGTCCTTCATCGAATTCGTCTCCAAGCCTGACGGCTGGTTCGACAACGTCGTCAGCGCCGACAGGACCATCGATTCTCGATCTGAGCGTGCTGGAAGCCACGAGGAGACGACCGCCCGGGCACTCTATGCTCTAGGCTTGATGTCCACCGCCCGTCGCGTCCCCAAGAACCTGCGCGACAGGGCCTCTGCAATCCTGTGGGACAAGCTGGCGGAGGCTCTGGTGCTCGAGTCGCCTCGGGCTGTCGCGTGGTACATCAAGGCCCTGTGCATTCTAGCGGAGAAGGGAGGCGAAGCCGGCGGGGTCAATCTCGAACAGTCCCTCCGTGCCCAGTGTGACTGGCTGGTCAGGTGCTACGAGAAGACACACGCACCGGACTGGGAGTGGTACGAGGAATACCTGACGTACTCCAATGGTGTGATGCCGGAGGCACTGCTTCGCTGTTACCGGGTGACGGGAAAGGACATGTATCTCAAGGTTGGGAAGGCGACCCTTGACTTTCTGGTGCACAAGGAGTTCCGGGGCGGTACCTATGTCCCGGTGGGGCAGAACGGCTGGCACCGGCAGGGCACCGAGCGCAGTGACTTCGACCAGAAGCCGGAGGAGGCCACGGCGATGGTACATGCGCTACAGGCGTGCCACTTTGCCTCCGGCGACCAGCAGTACGCCACCCTCATGCGCCGCGTCTTCAACTGGTTCCTGGGAGACAACATCCTCGACGAGACACTCTACGACCGGAGCACCGGCGGCTGCTACGATGGCGTCGGCAAGAAGAACGCAAATCTGAACCAGGGGGCAGAGGCGACTATCTCCTATCTCCTGGCCCGGTTGATGTTCTGACACGATGCCGTCCGGTCCGGATGGGCCAACCCTCTCCGTACGTTACGGAAGGGCTCTCAATCCCTTACGTGCTATAATGGAGCAGGCAATGAACCAGAAGAAAGCATTCCGCCACGTCAAGATAGTATGCACCCTGGGTCCTGCCAGCAGCTCTCCTGAGACGATTCAGGAGATGTTGAATGCCGGCATGGACATCGCACGCCTCAATCTGTCCTACGGCACTATTGAGGAACATAGCCGGCTCATTTCTGAGGTCCGGCTGCTCAGTCGAAATCTAGGAATGGCGGCAGGTGTCCTCCTTGACCTTCCCGGGTCGAAGCGCCTGGCAGGGAGCACCAAATCTGTCTTTGGCCAACACATGGAGTTCGCTCTCTCACAGAAGGCTGACTTCATAGCCCTGTCTTTCATTACCTCGGCTCGTGAGGTAGAAGAAGTCAGAGAGCTTCTGAAAGAAGCGCACTCTGACATAGCGGTCATCGCCAAGATAGAAAGAGGACAGGCTCTGGAACAAAGCAGCGCCATACTCGAAGTATGCGAAGGACTGATGGTGGCCAGGGGCGACCTGGCGCTTGAGATAAGCACGGAGAGGGTGCCAATGGCTCAGAAGTATCTCATCAAGGAAGCCAATCGCCGTGGCAAGCCGGTAATCACGGCCACTCAGATGCTTGAGTCAATGGTCAGGTCAGTGATACCGACCAGGGCAGAGGCAACTGATGTTGCCAATGCCGTCCTGGATGGCAGTGACGCCTTGATGCTCTCCGAGGAGACGGCGATAGGAAAGCACCCTGTTGAGGCCATTAAGATGATGGTCAGAATAGCTCTCGAGGCGGAGATGGCATTTCCCTATGAGCAGCTACTTGCCGAGGGGCGCTGGGATATTCTGCATGAGGTCAACGATGCTACTGCCAGAGCCGCCTGCCAGATAGCCCACCAAGTGCAGGCCAAAGCCATCATAGCTTTCACCACCGGGGGAACGACAGCCCTTCGAGTGTCGAAGCATAGGCCTCGGCAGCCGATTCTGGCCGTGACCACGTCTGACAGCGTTGCCGCACGCCTCGTCCTGGCCTGGGGAATCCTTCCCGTAACCAGACCTGGTCCTCGCAGTCTGGAGGAGGCCTTCGAGTTGGCAAGAATAGTTGCCCTGGAGACCGGTGTTGCCAGCAAGGGTGACCTCATAGTGATTACTGCCGGAATTCCCCTTGCAGTTTCCGGGAGCACCAACCTGCTGAAGGTACACGCTGTCTGATTCGTGCTCAGCTTGCCTTCTATATCCAGAGACCGACTGATGCACTTCTTCACCCGTGTTCATGGGGTCTGGCCGCAGCCGGGTGTTTCCTTCTTGCGCTGAAGGGCATTGGTCATCATGGCCATATTCGGTATGAAGGCGAAAGAGTTCTCGGTATCGTCCCCTTAAGTAGGCCTTACGGGACAGTTCCCGAACTCTTGTTTGAGAAGAAGCAACTCATCCCTGCTCTGCAGATGCTGCTGAAATCCTCACCGGGATCTGCTGCATATTAACCAATCCGATGAAATGTGTGATCTCCCCCAGCTTGACATCGTCACTCTCCGGTCACAGACTATGGGTACCTGTGCAGTGCGGAGGCGTTCGACGTGCACTGCCCGAAGTGCCATGCTGCTAATCCTGAAAACGCCAAGTTCTGTGTGCAGTGTAGCCGATCACTTCGCGGGCTTGGGTAGGCCCTTCTCGAGGCAGGACAGTACCGTCGGAGAGAGGACAGAGGAGTTTCTGGTGAAATGACGACCACGCGGGAGACCAAGAGTCGATTGGGCGAGACGCTGGGGATCGGCAACGCCGAGGTGTTCGGAGCGAGACACCAAAGTCCGTCACGGATCAGAGAGCACGATGGCGACATATGCAGACGAGTTTCGGCCATCAGTCCCGGTAGGAGGATAGCCAATGAAGTTCATACACACTGCGGACTGGCAGATTGGAATGAGAGCGGCCCATGTAGGGGCTGCTGGCCAAAGAGTGCGAGATGAACGCCTGGAAGCGGCTCGCCGCGTTGTGAAGGAGGCCATGGCGGCTGAAGTGGACTTTGTTGCCGTTGCCGGCGACACGTTCGAGGACAACGGGGTAGATCGAGTCTTGGTTCAGAAGGTTGCCGACATTCTGGCCGAGTTCAAGGGACCTGTCTACCTGATCGCTGGCAATCATGACCCATTGGTGCCAGGTTCAGTATGGGAGCATCCGGTGTGGGGCTCTCATACGAATCTGAACGTGATTGAAGCGGTGGAGCCGTTGGAAGTTCCTGGCGGCGTCCTCTATCCGTGTCCAGCACGTGAGAAGCACTCCAATCGCAATCCACTTCAGTGGATTGACGCGATCAAATCAAAGAGCGTCACTATCGGCATGGCGCACGGTACGGTTGAAGGAATCCACCAGGAAGAACCAGATTACCCTATCCCTCGGGATGCACCGGCACGCACGGGTCTCGACTATGTCGCCCTGGGCCATTGGCATTCAACTGCAACCTATGCAGCCCCAGACGGCACAACGCGCATGGCGTACAGTGGCTCTCATGAGCCCACCAAGTTTGGTGAGCCACGCAGCGGTAATATCCTCTTGGTGGAAATAGCAGAGCGAGGGGAATCTCCCATACTAACGCCCCTCCGAACAGGCGGGCTCTCTTGGGAAGTGAAAGAAGAAGATCTGCGCCAGCCGGGCGACCTTGCACGCCTCCGCAGCGAGATTGAGACGATTGAGAACCCTTCTGTCAAACTGCTCCAAGTCACAATCAAGGGCGTGTTGTCCGCTGAGGAAGCTCACGAACAGTCTCGTATCCGAGAGATTCTTCAGTCGCGATTTCTCTATGGTTGGGTTGACGATTCCCACGGGGTACCGTCGCCGGAGGATGATTCCTGGTTCACAGGGCTTCCTGCCGGCTCCTTGCGAAATACCGCATTCACGCTGCGAGAGCTCGCTGATCCGAGCTACTTGGGCGAACGCCCAGAGGGAGCCTCATCGGAGGTTGCGTCGCGGGCACTGCTGGAGCTATATGCCCTAATTTCGGAGGTGCCGAAATGATTCTACAATCCATCCAAGTTCGAGCCTGGCGCTGTTTTCCTGAGACTATCCAAGTCGGCCCTTTTTCCAGTGGCCTGAACGTTATCCATGCTCCTAATGGAAAGGGTAAGTCTACCCTCTTCGAGGCACTCAGACGCGGGCTGATCGATAGTCATGGTGTTGGCGGTAGAGATGTCGAGGCGTTGCGACCATGGGGAAGGTCGCTGGCTCCGGTGGTGACGATTGAGTTCGCCCACGGTGGAACGGAGTATCGCCTCACAAAGGGCTTCCTAGAGAACTCACGTTGTGAGTTGGAGCGCAATGAAGGAGGACGATTCGTTCTCTTCGCAGAAGGAGATGCGGCAGACAGGTTTACCCAGGAATTGATGACCAAGAGTCCGCCTCAGCGCGGGCTAGCCAAGCGCGAACACTGGGGTCTGGCGCAGGTCCTGTGGGTGCCTCAAGGAGAGCTGGCCTTTTCCTCTCTGTCTGGCGATCTAGTAGCCGACATACAGCAAGTGCTTGGCGTGCAAGTTTCTGGGCCCGGCTCTGGGAAGCTGGAGCAGCGGATCGCAGAACTGTATGGCCAGTATTTCACCAACACCGGCAGGTTGCGAAGCGGCCAGTCAGCCCCCCGGCTTGTTCAGCTACAAGAGAATCGCGAACGCGCTCAGAAGAGTTATCAAGAGGCACTGGCACACCAGCAAGAATTCGAAGAGTTGGCCCGGAAGGTGGAGGATCTCCGAGCCAAACAGGCGGAGGCTACCCGGACTTCAGAAGAGTTTGAGAAGATGGTGACAGAGTTACGCCCTAGGGCCGAAGCATATGCGAAACTCGTATCTTCTCGGTCTGAGCGTCAAGAGCAGGTCAAAGCCGCAGAGGCGCAGCATGACGCTCTCAAACAGCGAACGGACAGCATAACTACTACTCGAAAGGACCTGGCTGAAGCCAAGAGTGAACTAGAAGGCCTGACCGAAGAGGTAGGACTCCGCGAACGAGATTCGAAGAAGCGTCAGGCTGGTCTGGAGAGAGCGAAAGCGTCACTAGAGGACATCAGAACGCTGGGTCGGCCCAAAGAAGAGGAAGCCAGGGAAGAAGCAGAACTAGCACGGAAGTACCTCGAAGCGATGGAGGCCGCCTCGGGGCTGGAGCGCCGAATCACGAAGGCCCAGGAGTTGTCCGACAAGAGCGAGAAGCTTGGCGAGCAGCGCTCGAAACTCGTGGCACCAGACGACAATGCTCTGAAAGCCCTGCGCAATGCTATCAGGGGTCGAGATGAGGCGCAGCTACGCCTCGATGCCGCGCTGATTACTCTCCAGATCGTGCCACTCAAGAAAGGCAAACTCACAGTCGTGGAAGCCGAGGAGACAGGTAGCCGGTCGCTAGCTCCTGAAGAGGCGGTCGAAGTGAAGGGATCTCCCCGGGTGGTGGTAGATCTTTCAGGCGTCGGAAGGATCAGGGCCTGGGGTCCGACCGGCTCAATAGACGAGATTCGTGAAGCACTTGAGGAGCACTCTGGTAAGGTCGCAGGACTTGCGGCTGACTTTGGCACCAGCGACATTGAGGAGCTTGAAAGGCTGAACGACATGGCAGGTCAGCTGGACAAGGAGATTGGTCAACTTGACTCACAAGTGGAGGCGATCCTATCGGGAGAGTCTCTGGGCAGTCTCAAGAACAGACATGCCAAGTTCGGCACGGTCACTCAGGCCATTCTGAAAGAACGACCCAAGTGGAAGACCAGGAAACCTGACTTGGGGGCCCTGGGAGACATGGCAGATACCGTCCGGAACAAGTTCATAGCCGATGTGGAGGGAGCCGAACGAGAGTGGACTAGTGCAACGGATGCTCATGCAGCGGTCCAGAGTAGAATGGCTGAAGCCGAAGCACGTCGCACGGAAACGAAAAAGCGGGTAGGGTCTCTTCAGAGGTCCCTTGGCGATCTTGCAGACGATGGCAAGACCGATGCGCAGCGGGCCAGGGAACTATCACGACTCGCCCGAACCTGGGAGGCGGCGGGTGGGGCGGTGGAGGAGGTGGAAGGTCAGCTCGCGACGTTTGAGTCTGACCCTCGGAAAGACTTGGAAAAGCAAGAAAGTCTCCGGTCGAGTGCCCAACAGGAGGCACTGAATGCCCTGAGTGAAGAGAAGAAACAAGAGGGACAGCTGGAGCAGTTGTCTGCCCAAGGAACCTACTCCTCGTTAGGTAAGATCGAGGAGCAGCTTGCCGCTCTTGATGACGAGATCGGGCGTGAGAACCTGCGAGCATCTGCCGCCCGTCTGTTGTACGAGACCGTGGAGGAGTCGCGTGCCGTGGCAATAGCTGCCGTTGCCAAACCCGTTGAGCAGGCGGCAACCCGAACTCTTCAGCGGATCGTAGGTGGTCGCTTGGGCAGCATAGAGCTCGGTGACGCGTTCGAACCAGCGCAAGTGTCGCCTCAGATTGCCGGTGGGGCCGTGCCCATTTCAAACGTCTCGGGGGGAGAGAAGGAGCAGATTTTCCTGGCCACAAGGCTTGCCCTTGCGGAAATACTAGCACAGGATGAGCCGCAGTTGGTGGTTCTCGATGACGTACTGACCGCCACTGACGCGGGACGCCTCGGCAGGATACTGACAGTCTTGGAGGAAGCTGCTGACAAGCTCCAGATCGTCATTCTCACTTGCCATCCTGAGCGCTACGGAGGGCTAGAGGGAGCGAAGCGCTTCGACCTAGAGGAGATTATGCGGGTCTGACATCAGCAACGCCGACATCTTAGGTGGTACGCTATTTAGGGGCGGGTCCGCAGGAGCGATTAGATGAATCCAAAGCACTCGGCCTACTGGTCATCAGGGGGACGCTAGGTAGAGTGAGACTTACCTCGTCCGTCTGCTTCTCTCCAGATGAGTCACCAAGTGGCAGGCTGGTTGTGGGCGGGTCAATGGTGAGACTGGAAATTCCCAGGTTCAGGGGGATAGGACATGCTTAAATTGGCTCAGTTGACGTTGCGCAACTTCCGATCCATCAAGGAAGAGACATTCATGTTCCAGTCCCTCAGTGTGCTGATCGGGCAGAACAATGCCGGCAAGAGCAATGTTCTTGACGCAGTGTCCATACTGTTGGAAGGAACGAGCAAGGATGTTACACCACAGGAGTTCTTTTCACCGGACAATGATTTCGCTATTGAGGGCGTCTTTTCGGACATCGCAGAACATCTCGAGGCACTCAGTCCGCAACACAAGCCAAGAGTAGAAGCCTGCATTGACGGGAACGGCGCCATCAAGATACGCCGGATCGGCAGCGCTACTGAGCACAGCCTATCGCAGATGGAAATGCTCAATCCCACGACTGGTGCCTTCAACACGCCAACCGGCATAGACGCCGCGTTGAAGTGATTACTGCCCGAAGTTGTACTTGTGGGACCGCTCGCAGATGTGGCCGATGAGGTATCACGCAAAGCTGCAAGCTCCCTGACCAAGATCTTGGCTCAGATTGGCGGTGAAATCGAGACCCGAGCGCAGCCGCTCTTTGATCAGGCGTATGAAGAGGCCAACAAGTTGCTCAATGTCCTACCCGATCCTACTGACCCCGCCAACGAACAAGACCACAGGATTGAAGCGCTAGTCGCAATTGAGGAAAGGGTCACAGGATATCTGCAAGAGACATTTGCGCGGGGCAAAGTACGCCTGACAATGGAACTGCCTACTGTCAAGCAGATTCTCGGTGGTGTGGACGTGTTGGTCCACGATGGCGCACTCTGGAATCCATACTACAGGCAGGGACACGGCATCCAGAGAGTCCTGTTGCTCAGCTTGCTCAGAGCCCTTGCAGTTGAACTCCGCGAACGTCCAGAAGACGCGGTAAGGCGTCCTTTCATGCTCCTCATGGAAGAGCCCGAGCTGTTCCTCTACCCTTTGGCACAAGAGCAGATGCGGGATGCACTGGAGTCAATCTCAACTGCCAGTCAAGTGATATATGCAACTCACTCACCGCTTCTGCTTTCTCCAAGGCGGCTGGGCGGACTAATACGACTGCACAAAGTGGCTGACCCTGGTACAACCCTTGAAAAGACTGAGGTGGTAGGCGCACCAATAGCTGAAGAGACGCTTGAAGAAGAGAAGGACATACTCAAGCTTCTCAACCTGCAGAGAAGCGCACAGCTTTTCTTCTCGGATACGGTTGTGCTGGTCGAAGGAGAATCTGACAGACACCTGCACAGGGCAGCGTTCCAGAAGCTGTCCAGCACGACCCTAGAACTGGAAGATATCGCATTAGTTGAGATAGGGGGCAAGGACAAGCTTCGACGTTTCAAGAGCCTTCTCACCAGTGTCTGCCCCAGAGTCTTCGCAATTGCTGACGTTGACTATCTCTGGGAAGGGGCAGGACGCGAGCTCGGTGCTGATGTTGATTTGAGTCAGCTAGTTGAAGAGTGTAGGAGGAAGGCCGAGGAAGCACTGGAATGCGATCCAAGTGTGAAGGACCTAGATGAGGAGAAGAAGGCCGAGAAACTAAAGGATCTCAGGGAGACATGCTGTTTCACCAACGAATCTTGTGACAAGAGGGGCGCAGTGTGTGGGAAACTCGAAGGACTGGGCACTTTCGTGCTAAGCAGAGGTACCATAGAAACATACGTCGGTTTGGGGAAGACCTCAAAAGGCAAATACCTGGACGCTGCAAGAGAGATCGAATCGGGAGAACGCGACCTGAATTTCGAGAATGAACTACGTGGTGTGTATTCACGAATACGCGCCAGTGAATAGGGGGAGGAGACGTAATGGGAAAAGATAGAAGCGGCGGTCACTCGTCCGGGAACCAAAGGGCGAATGTGAAGAACCCGAACAACCCGGCTCATAAGGCGGCGGCAAAGAATAGAAGCAACCAGATGAATCCGAACAATCCCGCTCATCCCTCGTCCCGCAGTGGGAGCCGGAAGTAACCAGACCTTGTAAGGTAACAAGAGTAGGAATGGACTGGACGACCATTGGCACGATCGCGGGAATCGCATTAACTGTCGCCACGGCGCTTGGCGTGTGGCTTGGACCCCGACTGGTCGAGCAGAGTCGCAGAAGGTTTGAGACCAGGCAAACCCACTTCCTACAATACTTCTACCTGAAGGGGCAACCGAGTGTGTTATGCAGAGATTCCAGTTCAGGAACTGGGCTACTTGGTTTCAGTAGTCATGTACCGGAGGTGGAACGGAATGAATCATTTGACAGAACAGAAGAAGCTCAAGGAGTTGGTTCTATCATACAGGGGTGCTGAGAGTTGGCCTGAACTTGATGTTCTATTCCAGCTTGGCAAGGTGCTGATCGCGGACTCCTCCATTGCAAGCAACATCGGCATAAGGTACGAGATTGATGGTGACCAATGTATTCAAAGTGTGAGGCAGGAATTGCGAGCCAGAGGTATGGAAGATCCCCATAGATACTCTGAAGCTATTGACTACTGGTTTTCTACTCGGTGTGGGCTTGACTTCGAGAGGATGGTGGAATCACGCATAGTCTCATTGGACGAGAGGTTTAAGCTAGTAATAAGTGAGCTATCACTGTATCAACTATCGCCGCACACATTGGCGGGCGCCTTTGACCCGACGTGGACTGTTCGCACCTGTTCGTGGAGTATCGGGTGCAGTGAGATGGAAACCGAGTAAAAGCTGATAGAAATCGGGGTAGCGAATCCATATCATTTCTCTTCCACAGCATTCTCTCACCGGGCCTGGGATGTCCCAGACTATGTACAGCTCCTTCTGAACCGAGTAAGACGATCTCCCGAGACGTATGATTGTCCGAAGTTTGATATAGCTAGAATTCGTAGTCTGGCAAAAGACCCAGCAGTGACAAGTTTCGTCAAATGGGTGCTACAAAAAGATACTGGAACGAGCAATCGCGTATGGATTGAAGAATATCAGTTCGAGAAAGAACTCGAAAAAGAGGGTGAAACACTGCGTGATCCTGGCTAAACTCGCTGGCATGGGCGCAATGACTCTAAGCTATAGTCCAGCAAGGCGAAGAGTTGGGAAAAGAGGAGCAAGGTCGGCAGAATGCATCTTCTGGTTTAGTCCGGAGTTCATTGAAGCGGTGTCAGACTAGACTGAGTAGTCTCCTTGGTTCTGACGGCACGTGACCCAACAAAACTCGGGATTGTTACCTAAAAATCATTTTGTATTGAGCAGGACGACTAAACTCGTTGCTCTATTACCTCAATTCACAGAATTCACAGTGGGTAAATGTCGATGAACCCGACCGGCACAGTCAGGCATCTGACCAGATTATCACTGTAATGCCTTTTGCCATCCGTGGTTTGTTATGATTCCGCGTTGCCTGATATGCTTTTAACTGATGACTGGATTTGGTAAACTATGCTCGAATCACAAGAAAGGCGGGATAATCATGTTTCCGAGTGCGCGTGACCCGAAAAGGGAGAAGGCTAGAGACACTCTTGACCAGGGGCTCGATTTCCTTGAACAAGGAGATGAGGAAGAGGCAAGCCGCTACTTCTTTAAGAGTATTGAGATAGACTCGACCTATGCTGATGGGTATAACCACCTGGCAAATATTGCGTGGAGAGAGGAAGACTGGAAACAGGCTGAAGGCCTGTACCGGAAAGCCCTTGAACTTGCTGAACCTGAGGTAAAGGACATACCCAAAGACGGATTCTGGGGGATACTTGAATCCAGACCTTATATGCGAGCCTTGCACGGCCTCGGTCTTACTGCCTGGAAACAGAGCAGACTTGAGGACGCCATTGGTATTTCCAAGCAAATGCTGAAGCTTAA
>Ga0307379_10008966_pt1 | contig 13425 bp, 8 predicted proteins | sample UN2MG_FD_202237 | JGI IMG/M metagenome (GOLD analysis project Ga0307379, IMG submission 202237) | Soil microbial communities from Risofladan, Vaasa, Finland - UN-2 | ecosystem: Environmental > Terrestrial > Soil > Coastal area > Acid sulfate soil | place: Finland: Risofladan, Vaasa | collected...
TCTTGACTGTCAAGCGGCTCAGTCTCTCACGTTCCGGTTGTCGTATCACCTGGCAGCCCTCCTGTTCATTCGGCGATCTGATCGCCACATTCTACAGGTACCTGCCATATGGCACAACTATAGTTTGCCCTACATCCCACGCTGAAGCACGCGCCATCCGTCGCCGCGAACCCCACTTGCCCATAGGCCCCGGCGTTTGGGACGGAGCCGGGCCTCGCCCTGCCCGGGGCAAACCAGCTTGCCCTGGCTGGCCACTTGTGCTATCATCTATTGACTTCGCCTCTACTTCGACAACCGCTCGACACACGCCTCGTCCTGGTACTCATCTAGGTCTATCCACGCGCAAGAGGAGGAGGACTTGAGCGCGGAGGAGGATCGCCAGCAGGTAGCCGCGCCGCCGGAAACCCGTCGGGAGATCGAGGCACTGGTTCGGCGCGTCGACCACAACAATGCAAGGGAGGAGAAGATGCTCGGGAGGAGGTTGCTCTTCACGTCAGTGGTTCTGCTGGTGGTCGTGGCCAGCGCACCGGCCTTGGCGGCCAGCTCTCGCCCTCGAGTGGGGCAGCCCGCGCCCCTCGGCGCTCCATCTGCCGGAATGCGGATCGGGTCGGAAATCAAGCTCTCGCCGGATCCGGATCCGCCTGTCGCTGCCGACCGTTATGCGCCGGCTGTGGCCTACAACTCCCTTCACGATGAGTACCTGGTGGTTTGGACCAACGTCTGGCCTAGTGGAACCGCAGACATCTACGCCCGCCGCGTCTCTCGGACCGGCGAACTCCTGAGCTGGTTTTGCGTGGCCACGGGCCTTGCCCCCGGCGGCGACGGCAAGAGCCGCTCCGACCCGGCGGTGGCCTACAACGCCACGAACGACCAGTACCTGGTGGTCTGGGCGTACGAAGCCAGCAGTATGGTCTATGAGATCTGGGGCAAGATCATCCCCTGGAATGCGCCAGGCACGAACCCCGAGTTCAAGATCATGTCCTTGACCGACCGGAGCTTCTGGGCACCTCAGGTGGCCTGGAACAGCAATCGCAACGAGTATCTGGTCGTCTGGAACGCTTTGGACACCACCACCGGCTTTCCACCAGGCACGTACAATAAGATCGGCGGCTATCGGGTATCGGCCAGCGGGACCGTATACAACTCCGGCCCGCCCATCATCATCGACAGCGTCGATTATCCACAGCAGGCGGACCTCGCCTACAACCCTGCGACGGACGAGTACCTGGTGGTCTGGGTGCGCTACTACACGGCCACCGGCTACGACATATACGGTGCTCGCGTCAGCGGGGAAGGCGCGCTGGTCAATCCGCCGGCGCAGTTCGTGATCATGGGGACCAACGATGACGAGTATCACCCGGCGGTGGCCACCAATGGCGTAGACCGCTACTTTGTAGCCTGGGAGTGGGTGTCTGGCACGCCACCAGACCACAACGTCCGCGCAACCGACCTGGACGAGCTGGGCAACCTGTTGGGCTCGGCGTGGTGGTCCGCGACGGCTTACAGCGAGACGAACCCCGACATAGCTGCCGCTCCTGGCGCCAACGAAGAGTACTTCATCGTGTGGCAGCAGTCGTCCACGCCCGGGGAGCAGATCTGGGCATTCAGACGCACCGCGACCACCATCACAGGGTGGTTCGCCTTCGCGTCCCGAGCAAACTGGCAGAGCCACAGCCCGGCGGTGGCTATCGGCCGCCCTGGGTACCTGATCGCCTACGCCAGCGATTCGCTAGTTGATCCGGCGGTAGACCAGCACATCTACGCCCGCCTGTGGTGGCCCGAGGCGGTGTACGTGCCTCTGGTGCTGCGCAGCTACTAGTACGTACGCCGCGGTGGCGAGCCGTATCGCCTCCGTGGCCGCACGGCATGCCGTTCTCAAACCTCCCGGAGGCTCACAACCTCCGGGGAGTTGTACGTCTGTACCACCCCGGGGTGACAGAAATCACCACAAGTGGTACAATCCCCCATGACCGTGACCGGCGCTCGAAACGGAGGAGCCGCAATTGAGCGCGGAAAGGGACCGCACCAAGATCGCCGCCCCTGACGCCGCCCGTCGGGAGATCGAGGGGTTGGTCCAGCGCTTCGCCCGCAACCTGGACGTCTCCACGCGCCCCCAGTACAAAGAGGCCCAGGCCCGCGTGGAGTTTGTCGGTCCCTTCTTCGAGGCTCTCGCCATCCGCGCCGGCAGGAAGCTCTACGGGCGCCGAATCAAGGCCCTCAATTGGGAGATCGACGCGCTGGTGTATGAGTTGTATGGGTTGACCGAGGAAGAGATCGCTGTCGTGGAGGGGCAGGGTCACTAAACGCACCCAGGGCACCTTCGTAGAAACTGGAGAACGAGCCTGTGGCTGGCATCAGCTTGCAGCAGCAAGCGCTTCCGGCGCCACCGAGCGAGGTTCGGATGTGGCAGGCTTGTGGGGACTAACGTCGGCTTGGCGGACCAGAAACGGACACCAGGTGGACCGATGTGCGGATAATCAGAAGTCGCGCAGCTTATGCAACGATGGAGGAGAAGTGTCTGCCAAGGGAATGTTACTGCCAATTGTCCTCGCCACTGTTGTGATACTGGCAGGGGGAGCGATCCCCAGCAGCGCTGCCGGCGTGTCTTCGGGCAGCCTCAGCTCAAGCCTGGCCACGGCCGCGGCCGCTGTGGGGCCCGAGTTTCAGATTTCCACCCCCTTGTCGCCCTTCGACCCCAATCGGGATTTTCCGGCCATAGCCTACAACTATGTGCACAACGAGTACCTCGTGCTCTGGTACAATCGCTGGAGTGGCAACCTGGACATCTACGCTCAACGCGTGTCCGATAGCGGCCAACTCGTGGGCCCCTGGTTTGCCGTGTCGTGGGGTACCGGCAACCGCTTCAATCCCAGCGTGGCCTACAACGCCACCAACGATGAATACCTGGTGGTCTGGTCGCTCGAAGTCGCCACCAACGTCTACGAGGTCTGGGGTCGACGCATCAAGTGGAACGGGGCCGACATGGGCCTGCCCCAATACGTGGAGTTCAAGATCTTTTCCTGGACCGATCGCAGTTTCATGCTCCCCCGAGTGGCCTGGAACAGCTACCGCAACGAATACTTGGTCGTCTGGAGCGCCTACGATACCGGCACCTTACTTTATACCGACGTGGCCGGCATTCGGGTGCTGGCGGATGGCACCATGCCTGACTCGCACTTCATCGTCTCCAGCGTCGGCCACCCGCAGGAAGCAGACATCGTCTACAACGTGGCCCTGGATGGGTACCTGGTGGTCTGGGCGCGAGATAGCGGCAGCCCTACCGACTACGACATCTATGGCGTCTTCCTGGACCGTTATGGAGCCAAGATCAACCCTCCTGGCGAGTTTGCCGTCAACTCCTACCTCTACGACCAGAGGTCGCCGGCCGTGACCACCAACGAGCAGAACCACTACATGGTGGTCTGGCAGCACTTCGACGGCTCGCACTCCCCGGGTGATTGGGACATCTACAGCCAGTTGCTGCAGGCCGATGGGAGCGCCGTCGGCGACGTCTCGGTGATCGCCAACACCATGTACGACGAGAAAACGCCCCACGTGGCGGCCAACGGGGCCAACCAGGAGTACCTGACCGTCTGGCAACGCGATACTGACACCCAGAGGATCGTCACCGCTCGGCTGCGTAATAGCGACGGGATCCTGGACCCCCCGGCAGACATCTCCAGCGTGAATGTCGTCTATGGGTGGCCGGTGGTCGCCTGTGACATCCCCGGCTTTCTCATCGCCTACCACAAGGCATCGGACGGCTCGACGAGCGAGCACATCTACGGGCGCAAGTGGTGGCCGGAGGCGGTGTACGTGCCTCTGGTGCTGCGCAGCTACTAGTACGCACGCCGGGGTGGCGAGCCGTATCGCCTCCGTGGCCGCGCGGCATGCCGTTCTCAAACCTCCCGGAGGCTCACAACCTCCGGGAAGTTGTACGTCCGTACCACCCCGGGGTGACAGAAATCACCACAAGTGGTACAATCCCCCATGACCGTGACCGGCGCTCGAAACGGAGGAGCCGCAATTGAGCGCGGAAAGGGACCGCACCAAGATCGCCGCCCCTGACGACGCCCGTCGAGAGATCGAGGGGTTGGTCCAGCGCTTCGCCCGCAACCTCGACGTCTACACGCGCCCCGACTACAAAGAGACCCAGGTCCGCGTGGAGTTCATCGACCCCTTCTTCGAGGCCCTGGGCTGGGACGTGCGCAACGTCAAGGGGCACGCGGAACAGTACAAGGACGTCATCCACGAGGACGCCATCAAGGTCAGCGGGGCCACCCAGGCGCCCGACTACTGCTTCCGCGTGGGTGGGGTGCGGAAGTTCTTCCTGGAGGCCAAGAGGCCCTCCACACCGGTCAAGGGCGACGTCGGTCCCGCCTACCAGCTGAGGCGCTACGCCTGGAGCGCCAAGCTGCCCCTCAGTATCCTCACCGACTTCGAGGAGTTCGCCGTTTACGATTGCCGCCTGGTTCCCAAGCCTGCGGACAAGGCGAGCGTGGCCCGGATTTTGTACCTGACCTTCGACGAGTACCTGGACCGCCTGGACGAGGTTTACAGCGTCTTCGCCAGGGACGCGGTGCTCAAAGGCTCCTTCGACCGGTACGTACAGGAGACCAAGCGCAAGCGGGGCACAAGCGAGGTGGACGTGGAGTTCCTCAAGGAGATTGAGGGCTGGCGCGACGAGCTGGCCCGCAACCTGGCCCTGCGCAACCCCGCCCTGTCGGTCCACGAGTTGAACTTCGCCGTGCAGCGCACCATCGACCGTCTCATCTTCCTGCGGATGTGCGAGGACCGGGGCATCGAGCGGTACGGACGCCTCCAGGCCCTGATCAACGGCCCCCACATCTACGCCCGGTTAGGGGAGATATACCGGGAGGCCGACGAGAAGTACAACTCGGACCTCTTCGACTTCAAAGAGGACAGGCTGACCAAGACCCTCGACATCGACGACAAGACGCTCAAGCCCATCCTGGATTGCCTGTACTACCCCAAGTGCCCCTACGAGTTCTCGGTGCTGCCGCCGGAGATCCTGGGCCAGGTGTACGAGCAGTTCCTGGGCAAGGTCATCCGCCTGACCGCCGGCCACCGGGCTAAGGTGGAGGAGAAGCCGGAGGTCAAGAAGGCGGGGGGCGTGTACTACACCCCATCCTACATCGTGGAGTACATCGTGGAGCAGACCGTGGGCCGCCTGATCGAGGGGAAGACGCCGAAGCAGATCTCCAGGCTGCGTATCCTGGACCCCGCCTGCGGCTCCGGTTCCTTCCTGCTGGGGGCCTACCAGCGGCTGCTGGACTACCACCGGCAGTGGTACGAGGAGCACGACCCGGAGAAGTACGCTAGGGCCAAACGCCCCACCATCTATCAGGGCCGGGGGGGTGCGTGGAGGCTGACCACGGGGGAGAAGAAACGGATTCTGCTCAACAACATCTACGGGGTGGACATCGACCGCCAGGCGGTGGAGGTGACCAAGCTGAGCCTGCTGCTCCGAGTGCTGGAGGGGGAGAACCAGGAGACCCTGGGCCAGCAGCTCAGGCTGTGGCGGGAGAGGGCCTTGCCCGACCTGGGGCAGAACATCAAGTGCGGCAACTCGCTCATCGGGCCGGACTACTTCGAGGGGCAGCTTCTGCCGGATGAAGAGGAGATGCGGCGGGTGAACCCATTCGACTGGGAGAAGGAGTTCCCCCAGATTATGGAGGCGGGCGGGTTCGACGCGGTGATCGGGAATCCGCCGTACGTGCGCATACAGACCATGAAGGAGTGGGCGCCCGCGGAGGTGGAGCTGTACAACCAGAAGTATGCAGCGGCACGGAAGGGTAACTACGACATATATGTGATCTTCGTTGAAAGGGCGTTGGAGCTACTGAATGATGCCGGAATAATGGGATACATCCTGCCAAACAAGTTCTTCGCAACTGACTACGGGTACCAGCTCCGCAAGCTGATCGTGGAGCGCCGGTCGCTGATGAAAGTGGTTGACTTCGGGCATGGCCAAGTCTTCGAGCATGCAACAACTTACACGTGCCTGCTGTTCCTAGGTAAAGCCGGATCACAGTCCTTCATGTATGCAAGCGCGCAGCCATCGCCAGAAGCTCTCAAGAGTACCGAGCCTTTCGTCTCGCTCTCATCTGAGTCGATCTCAGAGGAACCCTGGCTATTCTTGTCCGCACTGGAGAATGAACTGATCAAGAGATTGAGCTACCGTACCGTTCCGTTGCTTAGTTTGCCGGCAGCCATGAACCGAGGCTCCAGTAGCGGTGATGACAAGACATTCATCCTAACGAGCACAACAAGTCCCGGTAGGTATCTCACCTCAGACGGGAAGATCGTCGAACTCGAGGCAGGTATTCTGCACGTACCCCTATTCGCCACAGACTACACTCGCTATGCCTTCAATCCGCGCAGTGGCAAGGTTATCATCTTCCCGTACCGTGTGCTTGGAGACAACTTCGAACTCTTGTCCGAGCCCGAAATCAGAAGGAGCTTTCCCAAGGCATTCGGCTATCTGCACTCACGCAGAGGGAGATTGGAAAAGCGAAAGCAGTACAAGGCTTGGCACGGTTTCAGTGCCCCCAGGAGTCTGTCGGCTCACGACAGTGCTGATCTGCTGATTCCCCTTCTAGCTGACAAAGGATTGCTGGCAGAAGTTCCGGAGAACCGCACGGACTATTGCCTCATGGCCAGCGGTGGATTCTCCATCAGAGTGGCCGATAGCAGCGGTCTGTCTCCTCGCTATGTTCTGGGACTACTGAACTCCAGTCTATTGTTCTGGTACCTGCAGATGATCAGCAATCGCTTCCGAGGGGGATGGATAACCTGCACTAAGCAGTACGTGGGCCGAATGCCCATCCGCGCCATCGACTTCGACGACCCCGAGGACTTAGCGCGCCACGACAAGATGGTCGCCCTCGTGGAGCGCATGCTGGATCTGCACAAGAAGCTGGGCGCCGCCAGCATCCCCGCGGACAAGGAGCTGTACGAGCGCCAGATCGAGACGACCGACCAGGAGATCGACGCGCTGGTTTATAGACTGTATGGATTAACCGAGGAAGAGATCACTGTCGTGGAGAGGCGGGATCATTGAAACACTGAGCGCACTGAACCGACTGATTCCACTGAAAGATGGTTGAGTGAGCTCATGGCTTCAGTGCCCTCAGTGGTTCGGCAGGCGCGGAGATTGATGCGCTGGTCTACGAGTTGTATGGTTCGACGTAGCAGGGACCGCGCCCGCGGACGCGGCCAGAACAGTGGGCTGATGAGGGAGGTGGAGGAGCAGCCGGAGCCAGCGGGGGGAATACTCGGTCTGTTGACGAGCTAAGCGGGCCAAGTGCATGTTCGGCGTGGAAGAGCGGAAGTCACCCAATGCTGTTTGGAAGGGAGGGCAAGCCCCATGGCTGAGAATCGACTGGCGAGCATAACGGTGCAAGTTCCCACAGAGATCGTTGACCACATCCTATTGATGATGGAGCCCGAACTGGGCGAAATCGACAGAGATGCGACTCTAACCGATTTTGCATCGCTGGGTTTCGAGCAGCTCTACGACTGGCTTTCCGGCAGGAAACGCTACCGAACTCTTACGGAGCAGTGCACCGAGTGGCTAGAGAACATATACACGCGATTGCTGCCAGAAGATGAGGTGCCCAGCTATTCACGCCTCTACAACAAGTTCAACATACCATATGGTCAAGCAGGATACATCATCAGGGTCCTGAACGAGAGAGAACTGCCTCATATACGTGCAAGAGCACGCGAGCAGTTAAGGGAGGCGCTACGGAAAGCCTTGCCAACGGCACAAGACGCAATCCGCAACAACGTACCGCATCAGCCAGTCAAGGTCACACTATCCCTCTCGGCCGACCGCGAACTGCGCCACTTGGTGAATGTGCTCTATCGAAAAGACGAAGCAACGCTGCTGCCCGAGAGTTCCACGACCTACGGCGACCAGAAGTCAGTGATGTTGCCAGCGAAGACCATTGGCGAACTGGTAGACGAGTTGCAGGAGTGAGGTTTCTACTTCAGGAGGTGTGACCGTGGACAACTCAGCGATCATATCAACCCAAGGTCTGCTCCTAACGCTGATTAGCTTGCTGGGCACCTTCTTCTACGTTCACCTCAGCAACTGGCGTAAAGATCTCATGAAGCTGAAGGCCAAGTGGGAGCAGAACCAGTATTACCAGACGAATGAACAGAAAGCGGCCGTCCTAGAGATTCGTTACGAGTTGCCGGGATTGGCCAACTATGTAACTCCACTTGTGAGCTTGGTCATTACAGCGTTCATAATGTTGGTCGCGGCGCTATCGTACGCGTTATGGACTCACTATTGCGGCCCACCCGCGATCAGGACATTCCTCGTGATCGCCGGTATCGCGTTCTTGGTCCTATACCTGCTACTTACAGGCGCATTCCTCATAGGAGGCCTGATGACGGCGAAGGAGTTGAACGACAAGATATCGGCGCAGTTCGCGGATCCGAAACCGGTAGACCCTGATGAACGTGCTAGACCAACGCCTGATAGATGAGCTGAGACGGACGATTCACCGGGGAACGCTGGACGGCCAGCCAATCGAGCTTCGCCCATATCAGATGGAAGCCAGCGTTGAGTCGGCTGTGCACCTCTTGCAGGGGGAGGGCGTTGTTATCGATCTCCCCACAGGCACCGGCAAGACGATGATCGCAAACATGGTAACGTATCTCTGGCGGAAAACCAGACCCGACAGCAGGGTGCTGTACGTTGTGCCGCGTAGGGTTCTTGTGGGACAGCATCGCCAGCACGCGAAATGGTTGTCCCCCGATTCCTTCACCCTGGCTATAGACGAGGACATCATGAGAAACGCTGGCAAGTACCACTCGACGCTAGCGACATATCACATTTACGTCACCACCCCGAGGCTGTTCGCCAACTCCGTGAGAGATCTCAGGACGGACCCTCGCATATTTGCCAAGATAGATCTCGTCATCATAGATGAGTTTGACGAGTCCCTGTATCTTGAGTACCAGCAGTATGCGACAGTCGGCAGATTCAAACGCGATCTCGAGTCGCTCTATCAGCTCTTCGACACAAACGTATCCGTTATGCTCATGAGCGCAACATCGCCGCTCAAAGCGCTGCAGAGGGGAAGCCGGGACCCAGCAGTGCAAGCCTTTTGCGATTTCATTGTCTCCCAAGTCCCCCCTCTGCACGTGGTCGAGGTAGATGAAAGCGAGTATGCGAATCACGTTCCGACTGCTAGAGTCAGACTAGTGAATGTCTTGGACAAAGACGTCAATGAGATGGGATTGGCCTTGAAGACTGAGACTGCCTTCGCCTTCAGAGACTACAAGTGTGAGACGGGGGTCGAGTTGGATGCCGACTTCCTCTATCCTAGACTAGACAAGATAGCCTACGGCAAGATCCAATACGTACGTAAAGCGGACCAGACGTGGGTTGTTGCCGACGAAGACGTCAAGACGCTGTGCCGCAAACTGCGGGCCATACTCAACAAGACCAACTTTCTGTTTGAAGACCTGTTCCAGGGATTCGACTGGAGCATAGAGACGAGGCGGCTCGTGTGCGAAGATGAACTTGACAGCCTTGATGACGAAACAGCCAAGTTCGGCGATGTCCGCGTTCTATTGGATTCCCGGCCCGATGATCGCTACCGCGCTCTGTTGCGCGGCAAGTTCGATTCCCTGCAACAGATTGTCAGCTGCCGCCGAGAAGACTCGGGCGTGGTATTCACGCGGTACATCCGACTATCGGACGCGATCTGTGACAAGTTGAACGAGATGGGCATCTCCTACACACAGATCGATAGTCGGGTGAAAGGGAGGCAACTGCACAGCCGCTTGCAGGACTTCCGGGAGGGTAGAACCAGAGTGCTTGTTATCACTCGAGACACTGGAAAACGCGGATTGGACCTGCCCAGGGCGGACTATGCAGTCTTCTACAGCCCCAAGGCTTCGGAACGTACAGTTTGGCAAGAATTGTCCAGAATTCGAAGCACCATTCATCGCACCAAGGATAGCTACTTCCTGGTCTACGAGAACTCTGGCGAAGACGAGAAGGCGCAGGACCTGGCAAGTCAAATGAGGATATCCGGAAGAGAGTATCAGATAATCAACCACCGAGGTGCAGACCTGCTTGACCACCTGCAAGAACTGTCCACGCCGGCATAGGCCAAGTACATGCGGCTACAGAAAGGCCCACCAGCGCCGGAGCGAGGCCACAGATGAGGGGATCGACGCGCTGGTGTACGAGTCGTATGGGTTAACCGACGAAGAGATCGCTGTCGTAGAAGGGAAGCATGGCCCAAGGCACCCCACGGAGCTTGGTGGGCGAAGGACTGCATTATCGGAGACCAGTGTGCTCACCCAAAGGAGGAATCACAATGAAGCTGGTCCGGCTTGAGATCCGGAATTACCGATCTGTGAAAGAGCTGGTTGACGATAAGGCAATCGTCTTTCAGGGCCTCGACTGCCTCGTGGGGAGAAACAATGCGGGCAAGTCGAACATCCTGAAGGCCATTTCGTTTCTGCTTGCCGGAGAGCGACTAAGCGACGATCTGTACTACGGGCGCGACACTTCTCTGATCATCGATGTGCGCGGCTACTTCGAAGTGGCGGAGTCCGACTTCGAGCTACTCAAGATTGAGAACAAGAGAGAACTCATGCGCGAGCAAGTGCTCGATGATGGCACGATCGGTATCTGTCGACGAACTGACACGAGCGATCTCCAGCTGATGGGTTACTACCCAGAGCCAGAACGGTTGAGAAAGGGGAACTTCGAAGGGTTCCACGGAGAAGCTTGGGAGCAGAAGGCTGGCAAAGAGGATTTCAGGCAGAGAATGCAATCTGAATACCCGGAATTGGTGCCATTCTTGGGGCCGGGCAAAGAGTCCAACAAAGGAGAGTGGCTCGACGCGCACGACAAGTTCATCGCCGCAAGGGCGGAGGGCGTTGAATTCGTGAAACTGCCGGCACCGCCGCCAACGGGGATATCTGCCGATCTGTCCAACATGCTTCCTCGTCCTGTCTTTGTCCCCGCCGTGAAGGAACTGTCTGATGCCACGAAAACGACCAAAACGGCCGAACTGGGTGGGCTCCTGGCTGAGTTGTCGCTCGAAGTGCAAGAGGAACTGGACGAATTGATCGAGGCTGCATTGGCGGACGTGAGTAAGCGCCTGAATGTGGTGCGTGACCGACTGACGGGGGCTGTCATCTCAGACGAGAGGCACCCCGGCGTCACAGCGATCGAGAATCAGATTACAGGCTACATGGCCGAAACATTCCGCGACATTGCGGTTGACCTTGAGTTCCCTAACCCAGAGAGCAAGGTTATGTTTGACAACGCGCGGATATGGGTTGAAGAACAGGGCTTTGGGAGAGTCGGCGTGGAGTATGCTGGCGAGGGCGTCAAGCGGGTCCTGGTCTTCAGTCTGATTCGCACGCTTGTGGATCTAAGGCAAGGTTCGCTTTGTGTGAGGGCAGATCGCGATGGAGTAGACGGTGCCAGAAATGGGCGCCGGTCGCTCCTCATTCTCTATGAGGAGGCAGAGCTCTTTCTGCACCCGGGCCTCCAGGGAATCCTGCAGGGAGCCTTTCAGAAGCTGAGAGATAGCGGGGATCAAGTGGTGTTCTCCACCCACTCGCCCTTCATGATCCCCAGCCCGTTGGCTTCCACCATCAACCTGGTCCGCAAGGATCCCGAGGAAGGCAGCAAGGTCGTTGAGGCCCACCGCAGACTCTCTAGCCTGGGGGGAAGGGAGCAGACTCGGCTGTTGCAGATCCAGAATGTATCTTCCTACATCTTTTCGGAGAGAGTTGTCCTGGTCGAGGGAGAATCAGATCGGATTGTCTTGAGAAAACTTGCTCCAGCCCTTGACCCCAAGTGGCACTTCGACCAAGAAGGCATTCCGATTCTTTCGGTCACTGGGAAAGGTGATCTCCCACTATTCCACGATTTCCTCTCAGGTCTGGGCATAAGGACCTTCGTACTCACGGATCTGGATTCCGTCGACGACACGGTAACGAGATTGTGCGGGAATGAACCTGTAAAGGACACGAGAGAGCAGCTGCTCGGGAAGTGTCAGCAGCTAGTCGACGCTGGCGCGTTTCCGCCTGGGATCGATAGCCGGCATGTCAGCAAGCTTGTCGAAAGCCGCGATTGGACGGATGTGTTTGAACGGCTTCACTGCCTGTGTGAAGCCCTCGCCGCGGGGGCTCTCCCGACGGACGAGCAAATAGGATGCCTCGAGCGACTCCTAACGAAAGGGCAGGTGGACCCTCGGAGGAGAGCTCTCAGAAGTGGTGATCCCGATGTGCAGGTCCTCCGGTTGGCTCTGGTCGAACTACTCTTGGCCGAGGACGTGCTTTGCCTCAACGGTACAATCGAGGACTACTATCAATCTCAGGGCCACGGGGTTGAGCCTGCTCTCCAGTTTGATCCCACTAGTATGTCAAGGGGCGAACTTTGCTCGCACTTCACGCTTCTGTCCAACGGTCAGACTACTGACATGGAGGCCTTTCTCCGCGCGGTTTTCGAGCCCGGTGCCCCATCCGGATAGAGCCGGGCTCAAGAGTGGCGTAATTGTGGGAACATCTCTCGGGCCCGTGACTCACGTAGATTGAGGCATATCCGCAACATCGTCAGCTGGCAGTCTCGAAGTGGGGAGGCGACAGATGCCCAGGAACACTTGGCCACGAGATCAATACTCCGGCCCGGGCGGAGGCCGATACACCGGACCCGGTGGCGGGATGTATACTGGCCCGGGAGGCGGAGCGTCTGCCGGCCCAGGAGGCGGGCTGAGCACGGGCCCAGGAGGCGGGCTGAGCACGGGCCCAGGGGGCGGGTTGAGCACCGGCCCAGGAGGCGGGCTATCTACCGGCCCAGGAGGCGGGCTCAGCACCGGGCCTGGCGGCGGATTGTCGACCGGCCCGGGAGGCGGCCTCTATAGCGGCCCCGGCGGTGGCATGTACAAGGGGGCCTGCGACGACCCGTATCGGAGCAATATACCGCCTTGGCCTGTGTTCATCGACAATATTGAGAAACACGGATTGCATCATCTGGCCGATCTCATTCGGTCTCACATGCCGTAGTCACTAGCGATGCGCCGCCCAACGCGCTGCTGTAGGGGGTGTCCAAACCGCTGCGCAAATTGGCCACCCCTGAGTTGATGCGTTATGCGGGCCGACGTTCTCCTCGCCGACGAGAAGCTCTACCAGCGCCAGATCGAGCCCACCGACGAGGAGATCGACGCGCTGGTGCATGAGTTGTATGGGTTGACCGAGGAAGAGATCGCGATTGTGGAGGGCAAGCACGATGTCAGACATCCTGAGGGGTCCAGCGTGCCAGCCGGTCTTCTGGGCCATCGGCCTGTTCATCTATGCGGTGGTGGCAGCGCTGGCGGCCATGGCTTGTGCGGCGCTCGTCGGCGCTATCGGGTATGT
>Ga0307379_10008967_pt1 | contig 13424 bp, 10 predicted proteins | sample UN2MG_FD_202237 | JGI IMG/M metagenome (GOLD analysis project Ga0307379, IMG submission 202237) | Soil microbial communities from Risofladan, Vaasa, Finland - UN-2 | ecosystem: Environmental > Terrestrial > Soil > Coastal area > Acid sulfate soil | place: Finland: Risofladan, Vaasa | collected...
ACGATTTGAACCACTATATCGAAGTGGAAGTCTACGGCAAATCCGCAGAATAGCATATACAAAAACGTCCAGGCCCTTTGTTAAGGCCAAACCTCCGCTCGACCTTTTTTAAGTGCTTACCCTGACCGGTACGGAATTCCTCACATTTTTTTTATTTTCCTGTCGCAAAAAGGGCAAAACTCGCACTATATAGCGAGAACAGTAATTCTTTGAGAATTTGAGGTGCCAAGATGTCTGAGAATGATAAATTTTATGTTGAGCGATGTTTGGATGGCCATCCGGACGATTTTCGCTACCTTGTGCGACGCTATCAGGGGGTCCTGTTAGCCAACCTGGCCGGCAAGTTGGGAAGCAGAGACCGTGCTGAAGAAGCCGCACAGGAGGCACTCATAAGAGCATATTTCAATATGGGCAAACTAAGAAAGCCGGATTCCTTCTTTTCCTGGCTGCTCGGCATCGCCGACAATGTGGCGAAAGAGCACCAGAGAAAGGAACAAATCCAACGCCAGCGCGAAATCGTCCGCTCATTCTCAGAAGAATCCGCCGGCACCGAACTGTCTCAGGATTACGCTCTCGAATCGGCAATCGCCGAACTGCCCGAGGCATACAGGAAAGTCATACTGCTGCGATACTACGGCGGGCACAACTGCAATCAGATCGCAGAGCAACTCGATATGCCGCTGGGCACAGTAACAAAAACATTATCACGGGCCTATGCCATGCTGCGCGAATCGCTGCAGCAGCAAAAGCAAGCAGAAGTTTATGAGGTGTAACAATGAATTGCGAAGAATCTAAAGAACTATTGGTCGCATACTTTGAAGGACTCCTTGAGGACTCCGAACAACAGGCGGTTGAAGAACACCTGAAGGACTGCTCCTCTTGTCAGGCCGAATTACAAGAACTGAAGGGCCTTCACGACCGCCTCGTTACTAACGGCAAAGCTCTGGCCCAAAGCAACCTTGAAAAAGATGTAATGAACCAGGTAATACGAGAACAGAACGTAAGGCTCAAAGCAACCACAAGAGCGACAGAAGCTCTGAAAATAAGGAGAACAATCATGAGAAGTCCAATGACAAAAATAGCCGTCGCCGCGGTGATCATCGTAGCGGCACTTGGCATCAATTCTATCATGGCGCCGTCCGTGACGTGGGCGCAGGTCATCGAACCGATTCTCAATGCCAGAACCATAGTCTTCGACTTGATTTTAGGCAGCGATGATTCAGGCATGGTCCAGCACGAAATCTTCGTCGGTTCACGAATTAAAAGGACCATGTCGAACATGCCGAACATGACTATGATTATCGACACGGACAATGAAAAATTGCTCGCCCTTGACACCGATGCAAAAACAGCCGTCTATGCTGATATAGCGGGAGAACTTGGGGATAGACACCGAAGCTTTATCAAGTTCGTTCGCCAGATCATCGGTCAGTTGCAGGATGGCCAGGTAGAAGAACTCGGCGAAAAGGTAATCGACGGACAAAAAGCAATTGGATTCACAGGCAAAGGTCAAAACGAAAAAGTGACTATCTGGGCCGACCCTGAAACCGCCCTTCCTATACGGATCGAGGCTCAGATGGGGCAGGAGTTTTCCTTCATTATGAAAAACTTCGAGTTCGATGCGGCGGTGGACGAATCGCTGATGAGTATGGAAGTACCGGACGGATATACGCTGCAAGAGACGAACATTGATCTGGGCAATGCCTCCGAGGAAGATTTTGTCAAGAGCCTGAGGATCTGGGCAGAAATCATCGGGGACGGCACATTCCCGGAGGCCATCGGCACCCAAAGTGCAATGGCACAGATGCCTGTGCTGATCCAGAAGGTAACTGCAATGCAGGTCTCTGAGGAAAAAGGAACGGAAATCGGGATGAGCTTCGCAAAAGGGATGCTGTTCCACCAGACGCTCGAGAGCCAGGGCCAGTGGAAGTACACCGGCGCTGGAGTCAAGCTCGGCGATGCGGGCAAGGCGATATTCTGGTATCAGCCGCAGGGCTCAGCCACCTATCGGGTCATCTACGGCGACCTGAGCGTCAAAGACGTCGCGGCGGAAAATCTGCCGAAGTAGAGTTTCAAGTAAATACAATGCTTTCGAAAACAAGGCCGGGCCTAACCACCCGGTCTTGTCTATTTTTAAATCCACAGAAAAGATATGATTTTATTTAGAGCAAAACATGGCTCTCCGGCGTTATATTAGCGACAATCGATTGTTCTGATATCAGAAAAGGTTAATCCCGGATGCTCGAAGACAGAATACTCTTGTGGAAATTCAAGCGCGGCCGCAGAGATGCGTTCCGAGCGATCTACGAAAAGTACGCCGGGGATATGCTGACGTTGGCAGGCAACCTGTTGGACGACAAAGTCGGCGCCGAAGACATTGTTCAGGATGTCTTTATCAAGCTCGTCGAATCTATTGGAACGTTCCGACTGACGGGCAGTTTGAAAAGCTATTTGGCAACCTGTGTCGCGAACCGCTCGCGGGATTGCATTCGCAGAAGAATTCGTCAGCGAAACGCCATGGCAAAGCAGGCGGAAAAAACGCCGGCCGAGACTAAAAGCACGGTTCACCTGGCGATATGCAGCGAGCAATTGCGGAAATTGAGCAACGCACTGACCGAGCTTCCGTACGAGCAGCGAGAGGTTATAGCCCTTTATATACATGGTAAACTCAGATTTCGACAGATAGCGGAATTGCAGAATATTTCGACCAAAACAGTTCAAAGCCGGTACCGCTACGGACTGGATAAACTGCGGTCAATCATGAACGGTGAGGTAAGAAAATGAGACCGGCAGACAATATAGAAAAATCAATCAAGAAACTGCGTTATAAAACCAGTGCCGAAACGCATGACAGAGTCCTTGGCAATGTCCTGCAGGCGATGGATGAAAAAGAAAAACAGAAACCAGGCGTCAACAAGCCTGATATATGGAGAACGATAATGAAAAACACATTTACGAAAATTGCCGCTGCCATAGTGGTAATTGCCGGGATACTTATAGGCCTGCACTTCGCAGGCAATCCATTTGTAGCAACAGTAACCTTCGCCGAAGTCATCGAGCCAATCCTCAACGCACGCACTGTCGTCCTCGACTACGTCATAGGCGAAGGCCCCGACGCTCTCGAAATGCACGACATCGTCATAGGCTCCAGGATCAGAAGAACCATGTCCAACATGGACATGACCATGATCCTCGATCTTGAAGATGCCAGAATGCTCACACTCGTCAGCCTTGGGGTCACGAAAATCGCAAGCTACAATGACATCCAGGGCACCGGCCTGGAAGGTACTGGCAGCGTCCTGGACTTCGTCCGCAACGTTGTCTCCAGAGTGAAGAACAATCCTGACGCTGATATACAGGACCTCGGCGAAAAGGAAATCAACGGTCAAAAAGCCGTTGGCTTCTACGTCAAGGGCTTCAACGATGGACTCACCATCTGGGCCAACAAGAAGACCTCCCTGCCCATCCGCATCGAAATCACCGAAGGCAAAACCTCCACCGTCATAAAGAACATCAAGTTCGATGTCCCCCTGGAAGAGTCCCTCGTCAGCATGGAAGTCCCCGCCGGCTACACCATGAAGGACATCGCCATCCACATCATCGAAGTCCCCGCCCCGGACAATCACCTGTCTAACGCAACCGAGGAGGACCTCGTCGAAAGCCTGCGCATCTGGGCCGAGATCATCCTGGACGGCGCTTTTCCCGATGCCATTGGCACCGATCATTTCATTAAACAGGCGGCCCCACTCGGATACAAGATGGCTTCGCTTCGTCTTCCTGTCAGTGAAGGGGAGCAACTGTTCTTCAAATTCCAGAAAGGGATGATATTCCTGCAGAAATTCGAATTTGGCGGCAAATGGGGCTATGCCGGCAAGGGCGTGAAGCTCGGCGATGCCGAGAAGATCATACTCTGGTACCAGCCGCAAGGCTCAGATACTTACCGAGTCATCTATGGTGATCTGAGCGTCAAAGACATCGCAACCGAAGATTTGCCGAAGTGAATCTTCCTCGGCAAGTAACGAAAAAAAGCCGGGTCAATTTGGCTCGGCTTTTCTTTTGCACACTTGCAGTTTCGAATCAGCGCCCCGGCCTGGTAGAAGGCTTCGGTGGTATGCCGCCGCCATAGTAGGGATATTGATCGAAAGCATCGCCCTTGCCCAAAACACGCGGATCCTTCGTGGCCTTCAACTCGGCCATAAGAGCGGCGGCAAGCTTCTTTTTGACTTCGGCGTATTCGGCCTTGTCGGCGACATTATTCAACTGCCCCGGATCCTTTTGCAGGTCGTACAGCTCCTCGGCGGGACGCTTGGCAAAGGCCAGCTCGAACTGCCTGCGAACCTTCGGATCGTCACGGTGCCTGAGCATGTATGACTTGGTCGGCGAAGCGTCGGTATCCGCGTAGCCAAACTTGGTGCCGCGAGGCTTTGAGACATCAATATCAACCGGCTGGGAATAGCCCGCCGGGTAGCCGGACGGCCAGCGGTCGGGCTTGAAATTATGAATGTACAGAAAATCATGAGTCCGAATGGCGCGCATCGGATAACCGCCTATATCGTTTTCCTGGCCGGGCACGTGACGCTCCTTGCCGGTCAGGACATGGTCGCGCTTAGAGTCCACCCGCCCGGACTTGCCCGAGCGCAGAATATCCATGAAACTGCGAGCGGTCATCTCCGCCGTCGGTTTCAATCCGGCGGCCTCAAGAAACGTCGGCGCCAGGTCCGCCAGGCTGATGAAATCCTCGACAACCCGGCCACCTTTGACCGCGGCGGGCCAGCGAACCGCCAGCGGAACGTTTGTCCCTAAATCGTACAGGTTGCTCTTGCAGCGCGGGAACGGCAGGCCGTTGTCGCCGGAGATGACGACCAGGGTATTGTCGAGCTGGCCGTTGTCTTCGAGCATCTTCAGCAGCTCACCAACTTCGGTATCGAAACGCTGGACTTCCCAGTAGTAGTCGCAGATATCGGTGCGGACTTCTTCGCTGTCGGGAAAACACGCCGGCACTTCAACGTCCTCGATCTTCATCCCGCTGTTGATACCCGATTGCCATTTATACGCTCGATGCGGGTCCTGACTGCCGAACCAGAAGCAGAACGGCTTGCCCTCGGGCCGGGCCTTCATAAACTCCTCGAAGCTCTTATACTGCGGCCCGGCAGGATTCCGTTTCCGCCCGCCAACCTCAACCCGACCGGGGGCCCATCCCTTGCGAGTAAAGCCCACATGATAGCCGGCCTCTTCCAGCAGGTCCGGATACACCGGGAATTTGGCCTGAAGTGTACTCCAGAGATTGCCGCCCTCTTCCAGGCGCCAGTGCCACTGCCCGGTCAGAATTGCCCCGCGCGAAGGTGTGCACGACGGCGAGGAAACAAACGCGTTCTCGAACAGCACGCCCTGCCGCGCGACCCGGTCGAATGTCGGAGTCTTGACGACCTTGTCGCCGGCGATGCTCGCGTGAGGCCAGGACCAGTCGTCCGCCAGACAAAAAAGAATATTCGGCCGGACCTTCGAAGCCCTGCTTCCAAACGGATCAGAAGCGTGCGCGCATCCGGCAAAAGCCAGCGATGCAGCGCCTAATCCCATTGCCTTCAGGAAATCGCGACGTGAATTATATAGACTGCTCATATTTGTACTCCTGCCTCTTTAGTTCATAGCTTGTTGCTGTTTATACTCTTGCCGGCCGGGCGAGAGTTTGCCCTTAGCTCGCGATCAAATTCTTCCATCAAGCCCGCCAGGCGTTTGACGATTTCGGGATGCTTATCGGCAAGGTTTATCTTTTCGCTGATGTCGGCTTCAAGATCGTACAGCTCGGTTTTCTTTTTGACGCGGCGGAGCTTCCATTTGCCATTGCGGACCGCTTCGAGGTTGTTGCCCCTGTAATAGAAATATGCTTCGTGCGGCGAAACTGCGCCCGGCCTGCCTTCCATTAAGGGCCAGATGTCCCTGCCGTCGATCACACGGTCGGCGGGCATTTCAGCGCCGGCCAATCGCGCGAACGTCGGCAGCAGGTCAATCGTGCCGCAGAGCTCGCTGCATACCTTGCCGGCGGGGATTTTAGCCGGCCAGCGCATGATGCACGGCTCACGCATGCCGCCCTCGTAGGTGGAAAATTTGCCGTCCCTAAGCGGCAGAGCGCAGCCGGCGTGATGTTTCTTGCCCAGCCACGGGCCGTTGTCACTGGTAAAGACCACGAGCGTATTTTGATCCACACCGGCGTCTTTAATCGCCCCGAGGACCCGGCCGATCCCCGAGTCGATCTGCTCGATGGTTGCCTTGTACGCCTTCTGAACGTCCTCGACGTAGAATTCGTCCGAAACGAACAGCGGAACGTGCGGCATCGTGTGCGGCAGATAGAGAAAGAAGGGCTTGTCCCTGCTGCTGCCAATGAACTTTACGGCTTCGTCGGTGTAGCGTTCGATTAACGTTGTCTGGTCAGCCGGGCGCTCGATAATTTCTTCATCGCGCATCAGCGGCACGTTCCAGGGCGAGTAATCTTTCTGCCGCCACGCCCGGTCGAGATTCTTGTCCTTATCTTTGACACCATCCATATCATTGGAGTATGGAATGCCGAAATAAGAATCGAAGCCGTTGCTCGTCGGCAGAAATTCCGGCAGATGGCCAAGATGCCACTTGCCGATACAGGCGGTGGCGTAACCCCGGCTCTTGAGTATGTCTGCGATTGTGCGTTCCTCCGGATTCAGGCCTATATTGTCACTCGGGAACAAGACCTTGGTAATGCCGACTCGCGGCGGATAACAGCCGGTCAGCAGCGCCGCCCGCGAGGGCGAACAGACCGAAGCAGCCGAATAAAAGTCCGTGAACCGCATCCCCTCGGCAGCCATTCGGTCCAGGTTCGGCGTCCGGATCAAAGGCGAGCCGAAACACCCGACGTCCTGGTAGCCCTGGTCATCGGTGAAAATGATAACGAAATTCGGTTTGCTTCCGGCCTTCTGACCGGCCCTCAAAACGCCCGGCATCGCCAGCGACGCCATCCCGGCGCCAAGGACTTTCAGAAAACTCCGACGCGTATAATCAGTAGTGCTCATCATTTTTTCTCCGTTCCTGTTAGTTTTTCATGCAAGCTCAGTACGGCCTGCATTTTATTGATCCGTCCCTATCCTATCAATCTAATTCTGTTAAGGGAAACGCAATTCGCTGCTAAGGGTTGAGAGCGGTTATCTGCAGTTGAAGGATTTTTCGAGTATCGCCGGCAATCCTGGCTTGTTCACTTATTCGAATGGGCCAGACCCAGATTATCTTTTCTCCGTCGGCGACTACAAGCACGTCTCCGCGAATCCCGTGCGGGACTCGCTGGGCGGTCAGGAATTTGCCGAGCTTCTTTTCTTGGCTTTGGCCAAGAGGAACAAACCTGTCGCCGGCCCGGCGAAAGCGGACAAACAGCGGCGGTTTTATTTTATCCAAATCGAACCATTCGATCGAATCGGTTTTGGTTGCCTTGAATTTTTCAAGATCCCCTTCATTCCTTTCAAGAACAATCGCCTGTATTAAAAATTTTTCAAACGTTGTCTGTCCGGGAATTTCAACTGTAGGATGGGCAGGTTCCCCTGCCCATGCGCTTTCCAATGCAGCATGGGCAAACGAGTTGCCCATCCTACCAGGCCCAGGAGCTCCTGCCGGAGAGCCAGGCCCCACTCTGCAATTTGAAAAAATCAAATTTCCATATTCCCGCCGGACAACATATCCGCCGGGCAATTCCATTTTTCTGCCGGTGATATTTTGCTCCGCCAATTGTAATATGCCTTCATAATGTCCCTGTGTCAAATCTCTCTCACCGGAGCCGATATTAGCCAAACTTCGCCGAATCAGCTCGACTTTTACCGGCTGCGGCTCGGTCAGAAACAGCTTCAAGTCCAGCACGGTTTTCTCCGCATCGCTATCAGACAGGTAAGGCCACAGCTCATCCGCCCGACTGCAGATCATGCCGTAGTACTTGCGCGCCGACCGAGCCAATTGCGACAACTGTTCCACGATCGAATCGGAACAGTCTTTTTGTAATGCCGGCATCAACCGATGCCGGATGTAGTTTCGCCTGTACGTACAATCGTCATTCGTATGATCCCGGCGCCAATTCAGATTGCGCTGCTGCAGATACCTTACAACCTCATCGCGAGTGAAACACAGCAGTGGCCTGATAAATTTGATTTGATCGGCGAAGATGCGCTCCGGCCAGATGCCGCCGAGCCCGCGTAAACCCGTGCCGCGACTCAGCCGCTGAATGATTGTCTCGGCATTGTCGTTTTTTTGATGTGCCGTCGCGATCCGGCTGCAATCGTTTGCCTTCGCGATATCTATCAGAGCCTCCATCCGCAACCGTCGAGCGGCTGTTTCGATCGACAGCTTATGGAGACGGGCAAACCCGCGCACATCCGCTCGCCTCGTCGTGACGGCCAAATTCAATCTCGCTGCCTGGGCGATTACAAACTCTTCGTCCCGGTCCGCCTCAGCCGCTCTCAACTGATGATTGATATGGGCACAAAGCAGCTCGGCATTGAATAAGTTCTCGGCCCTCAGCGCATGCATCGCGTACATAAGAGCTATCGAATCAGCCCCGCCGGAAACAGCAAGCAGGACTTTTCCCGCCGGGCCAACAAGCCCGTTAGCCCTTATAAAATCGGCCAGTTTTTTCTCGAATTCGAGCGACATTTCTTTGGCAAAAAAAACGGGCCTGATATCCAACCAGGCCCGATATTCCAATGCTGAAAAACTCTATCACAAAACTTCTATCAACGTCAGTTCCCGCCCCCGTCAATCTTCTGCAGCTCCCTAATCCTTCTTTCTGCAAAGTCTCTCCATTCCCTATACTTTTCAAACTGACCTTCTGTTTTGACGGCCTGCTGATAAAGCTGCAGTGCCTCGTCGTTTCGGTGCAGATTCTTATCCAAAACGCGTGCCGCCCTGAACCTCGCAGGATAAATCGTATCAGGATCCCACTGATAGGCCCGTATATAATACAAAAGTGCTATCGAGTAGTCCTTGAAATATTCCTGGATTACACCCGCACTGTATGCCGCATCGTCGATCTTGTCGCTGGAAGGATATTTCTTTATTAACTCGTTGTATTTCTCCAGAGCCAGACGTAACTGATTTTCATTCTTAAGAATGGGTAGTGTTCCGGCGTCCTTGTCAATCTGCTGGGCATCGTAATAAAGATCATCCGCATCGGGGATTGAAGCGCTGACTTTCAAATTGGCCGGAGCTATGTTCGCCTCAATAATGTAGTTATATTTTGGACTGGTATTCAATGCAGCTAATTCCTTCTTAGCCCACTCGAGCTTCATGTTGTTGCCGGTCCGAGTGTAGAATCCTGCCAGCAATTCGAGACCCTGTCGATAGGCCTGCCGATTGACAGCCATCTGCTCCACTATATCGACCTCACTCGTATCAGCAATATTAATAACGCTGGCGGGCCCGAGCGTTTGTCTTGTGTTGCTTGGCAGGAGCTGGCTTTTGCCCCTATCGACATTCTGACAACCAACCAACACGTTTAGCAATACTATAAGTATTCCGGTACATACTATTCTCGCCATAATGGCCTCCTTTCGAACTTATCAACAAATCCATTTCTAATATTCAATAACCAATTATCAACTAAAAGCCTGTTCGTCAAGAATAAACAACAAAAAATCTTCAATCAAGGTCCGATTGCGAATTTTAATGGCAATTGCCGCCAATTTCTACAACTTTTCATCTAATAATCGGATTTATATCGATAAATCCGTGCATGGAACCGTCGCCGGAACTGTTATGAATATCGGCTAAGCTTAATCATTCGCCGGAAAACATATAGTAACAGGACTGAATTGACTTTAGCCCATAACTGCTAAAGTCACCACTAAAAACAGGCGATGAAAGGAGATAAGATGGAAATGCGCGATTTACAAAAATATTGTGATGAATGGCGATTCTTCTGCAAAAAGAGTTTTACGGCGAACACCTATCGACAATATGACTGGATATTGAAAAAACTTTTAGAAAGTATAGAGAATAATGGCCAAGAGTTGTCAGTCGATGCGGTGGAGCATTTTCTGGATGAGAAATTACAACACGGAAGTCGAAAGACGTACAACGGAAAGCTGATCGCCATTCGTAGTTTAGCCGTTTTTCTAAAGAAGAAATATAATATCCCAAATCATATTAAAGATATTCCGTTCCTAAACGAAGATCCTCCAAACAACGCGTACTTAATGAATCAGAGTATCAACTTCTGCTTGATAACACAAAGGCGATTGATCAAGATATAATCATTTGGCTTGGCAACACTGGATTACGTAAATCTGAGTTTGCATCACTGAAATGGGGAGACGTTTCGTCGGATGAAAAATACATTACAATTGCTGGAAAAGGCCGGAAACGCAGAGTTATTCCACTTAATGAACATTGCCGAGAAGTCTTGAGCCATTATACTCGCCTAAATAATAATGAGCCAATGCAATTCAGCATCCAATATCCCGGCATGGAGAGCGTTTCATGGCTCATACGACGTATGACGAGAAAATTAAATATACCTCGTGCTGGATCACATGCAATTCGACATTATTTTGCAACAAAATGCATTAAAAAAGGTTTGAGTATTTATAAGCTCTCGAAGATTCTCGGCCATTCTAATATACAAACGACAGAGCAAATTTACGTACATCTTGCACCATGTGACTTATTAGGCGAATTAGACGTGATCGATTAAGACAATTTTTATCGGAATTGAAAAATTTTTGCGAGCGGGCTGTTCCTGATTAAAGGCTAACACGCCTGGGTGGACAATTAAAGACAAAGCAAAAACTTCTCACTACAAAGTCGCCACCAGCAAGGAAGTCCACGAAAAGAAAAAGCCGCAGAAGAAAGGGTGGAAAGGGAAAAGGAAAAAAGTAGCTGGAAAAGGTGAAAATCCGGCTTCTTGATCTGACAACGGCGTTTTGATCATTTACATCATGGCACCGGAGGAATCAGAAATAGCTGAAAAGGGCGAAAAGCGGGTATTCAGCGGAGGGCTGAAATGGCGACCTGTTTTTGAACAAAATCAGTTGACCTTGTGGTAACGACGCGACAAGTTGCTCACCCTTCATTGAAGCCACTGGTATCCTTCTCCTTCGGCTGGGAGTCAACAAGTTCGGTTTCAAAATGCTTATTTGTTTGAGTTGTACTTGACTTGTCACACAAGCCCCAAACACCATGTCCGAGATGGCAGAAAATATCTGCTCCTGCTCTGAAGCTGTCGGATTCGGAAGAATGGTCGTAAATTGTCTGGCGAATTGTGTTTTGCCATGTATCACATTCATCAATTCTTGGCTTTTTATGGCCTATTGCTTGAACCTTCCTATAAATGTCCTCCAGTCTTCCTTTTCCCTCTAATGCCTCCAGTGCTTCTTTTATTGCCTCTAACCAAGTCATTGCTTCACCTTTTTTAAGCCGTTATACTTTTTCCGTATTCTTACATTTAGGATAACCGGTACAACCCAAGAACGGACCGAACTTGCCTATTCGCTTCCTCATCTGTTTTCCACAACGGGTACATTTCTTGTTACTTGTATCTCCGCTGGTTCTGGTTCTTCCCCTTTGCCTTGACCTCCTTGGATCAAGTTTAGTACCACACGTAGCACATTCAAAATAGACTCCATACCTGCCGTTCTTCCAGATCATCGGTTTTGAACAATTGGGACAATCAGGATTCTCCTTTTCGGCAAGATTCACATCGGACGTTTCTTTCTTTTTCTTGTCATAGCCCCAGATAATGAACTGTGCCATCTGCTCACAAATGGCTGGGCTGACTATCCTGAACATACTTTCACTTGTATCCCTGTGGGAGAATATGTTTAAGGAACCGTACCATAATATTTTGTTGTCAAGTATTGCAAACTTTTCGTGCATTCTCGCACGGTAATCAACTATGATCCCAGCATCAATCATATCGTGCACAAGGTCTACGAGCCCCTCTTCAAGAATCCCGCCTTGATCTCCTGGAGGGCGTGTTACCAAACGTACTGGCATACCTTGAGAAGTCTTTTGGCTAATTATATCCATCAAACGACCAGCACCGTTTTGTGTGAGAAAAGGTGAGAAAATCACCACAGATTGTTCAGCTTTCAAAAAGTCTTCCTTGAAGGCTGCAAAAAAGGTCCCCTCGTTGAAAATACCCGACTTCGAGTCATCAAAGTCAAACGTTGGAAGTTCGAGGCTTCGCAAGCCATCGATCCAGTCATCTGGTCCCAAGGGCAACACTGTATCAATATCGATCTCAACGCCTCTCTCTAAGAAAATGTCTGCCACCCGTCGGATAACAGACTCAGAACCGATTTTCTGCTGGAGATACTCAAAATTAGCTACCAGTATGATGTGGCTTTTTGCTCTACTCAAAGCGACGTTCAGAAGCCTTGTGCCATCTTCATTGCGGTCAGTAGCTCTGACGAACTTACTTGGGCGAGTACCCAAGGAGTCCGTAATGTCAAGAACGATCACATCCTTTTCATTGCCCTGGAATCTGTGAACAGTTGAAACAGCAATGTTATCATGGTCATTAATGTGGTCGCCGACAAGTCTCTCCATCAATCGCGTTTGTGCTGAGTATGGTGAAATCACCCCAACTTGTCTGTTTTGACCAAGGTGTCCTTCATGGTGCAAGGCATATACGAGGTTCCTTATGATTAGGGCGTGGAACAAATTATACCTTGAGTAGGTTCCTATTCTTAAAGAGGTCCACGGATGATAAGACCTTGTGTCAAGGTAAAGCAGACCTGATTGCCCATACGGGAAAAAGTCAATCCCAGAATCGCCTGCACCCGATACTGTTTCAAGCGGGTAGTCATCGTAGAACACCTCGTTTATGACATCGCAGATTTGCCCCGTCATGCGGTATTGTTTCTTCAATGCCACCCGTGAATCTGGAGGGTTGTTCTGTTCTATGGACCTAACAATGCCCGCCTTGTAGAATACGTCCTGCTTCAGCCATTCCTCTGCAAGAGTCTCGGTGGACATAATGATCGGCGGGAGTTGTCTGAAATCACCTGCGACCACCACATGCTGATTAGCACGCCCCGCCCCATAGTAACTCATCGGGAGTGCCAACATGGAAGCTTCGTCAATCACAACAACGTCGAACCTCCGCTCTATCTGTCCTTTCAGGTAAGTTCGGTAGATAGTGGTTGCAAGAACCTTGCAGTTCTTGATTACCTGTGAGCGTAGCTCGTCTAACTGCTTCTGTATTTCGTTCAGCCCTTTGTCTATTTCTGAAATCTGCTTCTGCAACTTCTCAAGGCCATCCCTGCACTCCAAGTATGGAGGGTGATTTGCAACGTAAATTCCCGGGCAAGTGCATCTTGCTGCGTTCTTTGAAAAGTTGATAATCTGCTCGTGATTTAATTGGAGGTATATCATGAGCACAAGACAGGCAAAATCGAATAACGAGAGGCGGCAGTTTT
>Ga0307379_10008969_pt1 | contig 13420 bp, 10 predicted proteins | sample UN2MG_FD_202237 | JGI IMG/M metagenome (GOLD analysis project Ga0307379, IMG submission 202237) | Soil microbial communities from Risofladan, Vaasa, Finland - UN-2 | ecosystem: Environmental > Terrestrial > Soil > Coastal area > Acid sulfate soil | place: Finland: Risofladan, Vaasa | collected...
CCACGCCAACCCACCCGCGCAGGCCGTGGTCTCTCTCATTCGCTTTTTGGAGGCCGAAGGCAACACGCTGCTCGACCTGCACATCGCGCAGCCCAGCCTGGAAGATATCTTTGTCGAGATGACCGGCCGGAGGCTCAGCGAATGATGGCCTCCATTCGCGTCGCGCTCATGAATGTCCGCCTGGTCATGCGGACTAAGGTGGCGCTCTTCTTCACGTTCCTCTTCCCTCTCGTCTTCCTCTTTGTTTATGCGGGTCTTTTCGCGCGCGGCAACCCTCAGGCCGTAGCCTACCTGTTCGGTCCGGTGGTGACGCTGAACATCATGGGCAGCGGATTCTGGGGATTGGGATTACAGGCGGTGGTGCAGCGCGAACGCGGCAGCCTGCGCCGTTTCCGCCTGGCGCCCATCGGTTCCGGAACCATCGTCACCAGTAATCTGCTGGCGAATTATCTTCTCCAACTCCCGACCCTGGCCCTGCTGGTCATCTGCGCCAGGGTGTTCTTCCACATGCCCCTCAAGATCGGCCTGCTCGACTTCCTGATCCTTTCCACGGTGGGCGTGTTCGCGGGATTCGGACTCATCATCGCCAGCGTGGCGAACACCATGCAGGAAGCCCAGGTCTACAACAACCTGGCGTGGATCACCCTCCTCTTCCTTTCTGGAACCACCATTCCCCTGCCCATGCTGCCCAAGTGGATTCAGACCGTGGCCACGTTTCTCCCCGCTACGTATCTGGTCAGTGCATTTCAGGCGGTGATGATTCAATCCCAGCCGCTCTATCGGCATTGGCCGGAGATGCTGGCGCTGGTGGTTTCCGGAGCGTTCGGTCTGCTCTTTGCCTGGAAACTCTTTCGCTGGGAGAAAGAGGAGCGGATTTCCAGGCGCCAGAAGTGGTGGACCTTGGGGTTCGTGGCGCCGTTTCTGCTCGTCGGTACCTGGATGAACGCCTACGCCAATGCTCGCGCCTTCTGGACCTCGGCCTATACCCTGATGGGACGTGGCGAGGCCGGTCACGAGTTGCGGGGGAGCCAGAATCCTCCCCTTTGCATCCGTGCCCGAGTCCGAATGCCGGAGTGTAGCGAGCAGTGAAGACGAGACACCCAACAGCAGCCATGTTTGGGGGTCAGCATCGCTCTCCAATGACTTCGATGATTACAGCGTTGAGCGAGTTTCCGACAGGTACAGGACTATTCCATCGCGGCCAACACTTTGTCGAGCGACACCGTGGCGAACGTTGTAGCGTAGTCGGACATCCCGTAGGGAACAATGAGCTGCCCGCCGTGCAGGAGGCTGCCGCAGGAGTAAACGACGTTGGGGACGTAGCCTTCGCGCTCGTCTTTGTTGGGCTTGATGAGTGGCTCACGCAGGCGGCCAATGACCTTGGTCGGGTCGTCACGATCGAGCAGGAAGGCGCCGATGCAATATTTCCGCATCGGACCCACGCCATGACTGATCACGAGCCAGCCGGCTTCGGTTTCGATCGGTGAGCCGCAAGTACCCAACTGGATGAATTCCCAAGGGAACGACGGCTCCAGGACAAGCTGCTTGGTGTACCAGAAATGCAGATGATCGGAGAACATCACGTAGATGTTTTCGGCGTCCTGCCGGCCCAGCATCGCGTAGAGCCCCTTGATCTTGCGTGGGAAGAGCGCCATGCCTTTGTTCTCGACAGCCGGGCCATTCAGCGTGATGAATTTGAAATGAAGGAAGTCGGAGGTTTCGAGGAACTGCGGCAGGATCATTCTGCCGTCGTAAGCCGTGTAAGTGGCGTAATAAGTCCGCGTGCCGTCCTCATTTAGAAAAACAACAAAGCGGGCGTCTTCGATCCCGTTGCTCTGCGAGGGTGTGGCGGGGAACAACACGCGTTCGGACAAACGTGAGTCCGGCGCAAATTGCACTTCGTAATTCGATTGGGCCAGCATCAAGGTTTCCCTGGCAACGCTTTGGGGTTCTTGGTAAGGTACCTGGAGCTGTTTCACGGCGAGACTGACGCTGGTGCGCAGTTCTTCCAACGTGAATGCGTCCCCCAAGCCTTTGAGAACCTGCTGGTTGAAATCGCCCACCAGACCGAGTTCCTGAAGCTTCCGCTCGAACAGGCGCTTCTCGTAAGTCACGTTGGGCACTTGCATCGGCTCGATGCTGTAACGGGTTGGCGCGTCGATCCTGATGTTGTTGTTGGCGTCCAGGAGTCCGGTGCGAAAGGTGATCGAGGAAATGTGTCCTTCGGCCGTGGCCCGCAGGCTCAGAATGAAGCGCAGTGAGCCGGGCGGGAGGTCCGACTGATCCGGGTGCGGCACGATGGAGGGATTGAACAACGCCGCGGCTTCGAGTGAAAACTCGTGAGTGAAATATCCGCCAAGCAACAACTCGCGTTCTTCGGAGAGTTTTTCGTCCGTGAGCAAATAAGGTCGGACTTCGTCAAACCGTCGTCTGAAGAACTCGCGGACCTTCGGGTGGCGTTCACCGAATTCGGAGCGCACCTGCTCCAGCAGCGCATGGACTTCGCTTTCGGGGAGAGCCATGACCTGTGTGCAGATTGTAGTGGCGCGCTGGTCGCTCATAACATGGAAGGGGCGCAGCAGTACGCGCGTGCGGTCCGGATACAACGTGATGCTGGTGCGTTTGACGTTGATGGTTTTCATGGGATGATCGGGGCTACAAAGCTGGCTCGTCGAACGCCGTGATGGTGTTTTGCATGAGCTTCATTTCTGCCAGCGACAGAAGGAAGGCCAGCGTCGATTCTGCTCCCTGGTTCCCGTTGACTCGGTCCACATGCAACGCATCGCGGCAGCCGCCGGTCTTGGAGGAGTACACTTCCAGCCCCAGATCATTCCAGCCGAGGAACCAGTCGAAGGCGCGATGGGCCTGTTTGTACCACCAGGAGTCCGAGGTGGCCCGGTATGCTTCGAGGCAGGCCGACACCATCGCCTGCGCCTCGATGGGCTGCTGGTCGAAATTGGCGCGTGTGCCGCCGCGCCGATAAAATCCGTTGCTGCCAACAGGCCGGAAGTGGCCATTCTCAGGGGTTTGCACTTCCTCCAGCCAACGCAACGCCTTCAGGCCTCGTTCAAACACCCTTTGTTGTCCAGTAGCACGCCCGCTGAGAATCAGGGCGTGCGCCAGCTTGGCATTGTCGTAGGCCAACTCCTCTTCAAACCAGGGCCAGTCCGGCTGGGCGGCCTTGTCGAAAAGCTCCATCAGCCGCGCCGTAAGCGCCTCGCGGGTTTGGTTGACCAGACGGTCACCGCTCAGCCGCCGCAGATATTCGTGAATGCCAATGAGGGTGAACGCCCACGCCCGTGGCGAAGTGAACTCCGTCACCACCGGCAGCGCTCGCGCGAAGAGTTGTCCGGCCATGATCTGAAAACTCCCGTCCGGCGAACGCCCCACGCCCAGGCCCAGCGCCCAGAGCGCCCGGGCGTGACAATCTTCAGACCCCTGGTCATCGAGCCAGCGCCGATCGAAACTCAGATGGTTGTGGAACCGTTTCGTTTTGAGATCGAATGCGTGATTCAAAAAGGCCGCGTAAGTTGTGGCCAGCGTTAGCACGCGCTCCGGTTGTTCTTCCAACTCGTCGAGGAGCACGGCGAGAATGAATGCCCGGGCGTTGTCGTCCGTGCAGTAGCCTTGGGAAAAATCGGGCACGGAGAAAATGGCGTGCTGGAAAATGCCGGTCGAATCGGTCATGCGCGAAAGATGGTCGAGCTTCAATTCCGGCAACCCCCGCGGCCGCTGGTCGAGCGTCTTCGTGGCAAAGATCTTTCGAGACAACACCGCCCCCTGGAGCCGCGCCAGCTCGAAGGAGCGCATGTAGAGCCGCGCCGCGTTGCTCCACACCATTTCGCGGCCCAGCTTGTAAGCATTTTTGCGGATGGCGTTCCGGCGCGTCGCGTCGCGCAGCAAGTCGATCACCTCGCCAGCGATGGCCTTGGCGTCGCCGAACGGCACCAGCACTCCCCGCTCTTCCGCAAGCAATTCGGCAGCGTGCCAATACGGCGTCGAGACCACAGCCTTGCCCGCGCCAAACGCGTAAGCGAGTGTCCCCGACGTGATCTGAGCTTCGTTGAGATAAGGCGTAATGTAAAGGTCCGCCGCGCCAATGAACTCCTTCAGTTCTTCGAGTTCAACGAAGCGGTTGTAGAAGATGACGTTCCTCTCGACTCTGTTCTTCTTGGCGAGGATTTCGAGGCTGAGACGGTAGGCCTCGCCTCGCTCGCGCAACTCGTTCGGGTGGGTGGCGCCCAAGACGATATAAACAACTTCGGGGAACTCCGCCAGGATGTGCGGTAGGGCGTGGAGCACATGTTCAATGCCCTTGTTCGGCGAAAGCAGTCCGAACGTGAGCAACACGACCCTCCCCTCCACGCTAAACTGGTCCTTGTAATAATTCGGATCGACGAAGGGTATGTCGGGAATGCCATGCGGGATGAGATCAATCTTGGCCGGTGGCGCCTGGTAAACCTCCTGCAACATCTGCTGTCCCCGCTGGGTCATGACCACCAGCCGGGTCGAGCGCGCGATCAATTCCTGCATCACGCGACGCTGCTCGGGGGTCGGCTCGCGCAGAAGGGTGTGGAGCGTTGTCACGACGGGCATTTTCAGTTCGCGCACCAGCGCCAGCACGTGGCTGCCGGCCGGCCCGCCAAAAATCCCAAACTCGTGCTGCAGGCATACAATATCCACGTTGCTGATGTTAATGAAGTCTGCCGCACGCTGGTAGGACGTCAGATCCTGCTCCTCAATCTCGAAGCGAACTACGTCCGGATACTCGTAGCCGCCCTCGATGTCATTGACCGGCACCGCGAAGCACTGGCCTTGGGGGTGCTCCGCTGCCACGGCCGCAAGCAGATCGGTTGTGAACGTGGCGATGCCGCACTTGCGCGGCAAGTAGCCGCCGAGAAACGCGACCCTTCGAATCTTAGATTCTGTTTCCACAAGTCTGTTTGTATTATACCCTGTCCCCGCAAGACTCGCACTGTCGAACCGAGCGCATTCGAGCGCAAGACCACGCAAAGCAGAGAGCTGCACGGGCGTGACTATCCACCAGGGGAGTGACGGCGAATCGGAGTTCGCCCGGCGCGTTCCGGAAAAAATCTATACGCCGCTCTCGTCTTGGCACGAGCCGTGAAGTTTAGGTATCGCGTGAAAACCTCTTGCTCCGAGTGTGCAGGGTCACTTGCCTCAAATCCTGGCCTCACCGTGCGCCGCGGTAGACACGTTGCCGACGATTCCTGCCGTCGGCCAGGGCACGGCTCTCGAGCGGCGGGTGGCGGTGAAAGTGATTCATGACGACCTGGTAGGTAGCGCGGAGGCAGCGGAACGCTTCCGGCGGGAAGCCCGCGCGGTGGCCAGCTTTGCCCATCCCAACGTGGTTACGGTTTACGATTTTGGCGCGGCGGCGGACACCCGCGCCTTTCTGGTAATGGAACTGCTGGAAGGCACCACGTTGCGCAAAGAGCTTCGCCGGCAAAAGCAGTCGACACCGCCCCGCACGGTCGAGATCCTGCGTGGCGTCTGTGCTGCGGTGGACGCCGCGCATCGCCGGCAGTTGGTCCACCGGGATCTCAAACCCGAGAACATCTTACTTTCTCGCGGAGAACCGGGCGAAGTCCCCAAGGTGTTGGACTTTGGCGTTGCCAAGTTTCTCCCTGCTGCCGCCCAGGGGACCGCTGACACCCAAGCACCGCGCTGGTAGGAACCTTGGCTTATATGGCGCCCGAGCAGTTGCGCGGCCAGCCGGTTGAACCAGCCTGGGATCTGTGGGGGCTGGCGGTGATAACGTATGAAATGTTGGCCGGCGCACACCCCTTTGCCGGGGCAACAGGAGCGGATTACAGTGCCGTGCGCATAGGACCGTTCACGCCGCTGACCGCGCATCTGCAGGAAGCACCGACCCGCTGGCAGGAATTCTTCGCTCGTGTCCTAGCCCTCGAAACCGCGCGGCGCCCCAACTCCGCGCATCTGTTCTTCTCTGAACTGGAACGGGCGTTGTCCTAGCCGGCCGCGGAAATGCCCCCCCTTCAAAGCCACAGCGGGTAGCCACGACGAATGGGTCTTTGCATTTGTCGTGGGCTCTTAATGAGGAAAAACCCACGGCGAGAAGTGCGCTCGCCGTGCCCACCGGAGGTGTCGCCGCCCTTGACACCAATCTCGAAATATTCTAGGCTATACTGTAGCCTAGCATGCAAGCGAGGCGGCGAGGAGGGAGAAGGGTGAAGCAGCCGACGTCGCCATTGGAGCGCGCGAGCGGAGGGCCACGAGACTTTTTTTTGGCAAAACAAAGCCAGGAAGTTGTTGAAAACACAGGCTAGGGCTTCGCCTTGACTCCAAGAACAAACCTAAAACAAACCGAAACAAACCTGAGATGAAGCCCAGGCCATCAGTCCCCTTCCCTGCTGCCCGCCGCGCTGGGCGTTCGCCACCCAGCGGCGGCTCGCCTCATTCCTCGAGCGTCGAGAGGTCGCCGGTGGGGAGGCCTAATTCCCAGGCCTTCAGCACGCGGCGCATGATTTTGCCGCTGCGCGTCTTGGGGAGCTTTTGGCGGAACTCGATCTCGCGCGGCGCGGCGTGCGCGGCGAGTTTCTGTTTCACGAACTTCTGGATCTCCTGCTTCAGGTCTTCGCTCGGCTTGTACCCTTCGCGCAGTGCGACAAAGGCCTTGATGATCTGGCCGCGCACCGGGTCGGGTTTGCCGATCACACCCGCTTCGGCGACCGCCGGATGCTCCACCAGGCAGCTTTCCACCTCGAACGGCCCGACGTTCTCCCCCGCGGTGATAATCAGGTCATCGACGCGTCCCTGAAACCAGAAGTAGCCGTCAGGATCGCGGTAGGCGCTGTCGCCGGTGACGTACCAGCCGGGAAGGCGGAAATAGGTTTGGTAGCGCTCCGGCTGCTTCCAGATGGTCTTCATCATCCCGGGCCAGCCGGGTTTGATGACCAGATTGCCGAGCGTATTGGCGGGCACTTCTTTTCCGCTGTCGTCGACGATGCTCGCCTCGACGCCGGGGACCGGCATGCCCATCGACCCCGGCCGGATGGTCATGGACGGGTAATTGGAAATCAGGATGTGCCCGGTTTCCGTCATCCACCAGTTATCGTGGATACGCTGGTTGTAGATTTTCCATCCCCACCATACGACCTCGGGATTGAGCGGCTCGCCCACGCTGAGCACGTGCCGCAGGCTGGAAAGGTCGCAACGCTTCGCCACCTCATCGCCCGCCGCCATCAGCATGCGAAACGCCGTGGGCGCGCTGTACCAGATGATGACCTTGAAACGCTCGATGGTCCGGTACCATTCCTCGGCGTTGAAGCGCCCCCCCAGAATCAGGTTGGTCATGCCGTTCAGCCACGGCGAGAAGATCCCGTAGGATGTTCCGGTCACCCAGCCCGGGTCCGCCGTGCACCAGTAGACGTCATCTTCGCGCATGTCGAGGACCCAGCGGCCGGTCATCAGGTGGCCCTTCATGGCCCGCTGCGCGTGCACCACGCCTTTCGGTTTGCCCGTTGAGCCTGAAGTGTAATGGATGATGAGCGGGTCCTCGAGAGTCAGCCATTGGATCTCGGCCTTGTCATCCGCCGCGTCCATCAGCGCGTCGTAGCTGTGGTGGCCTTTGCCCAAGCCCTCCGTGCCTGCGCCCACCAGGATCACATGCTTCAGCGCCGGCAATTCCTGCTGCGGGACGCGGTCGAGCATCGAGGGCATGGTCACCAGAGCCACGGCTTCCGCGTCCGCCATGCGGTCGCGCACGGCTTCTTCCATAAATGCTTCAAAGAGCGGGCTGGGGATCGCTCCGATTTTCAGCGTTCCGAGGATCGAGATGTAGAGCTCCGGCCGGCGCGGCATGAAGACGAAAACCCGGTCGCCCTTGGTGACGCCCAGCTTGCGCAAGGCGTTGGCGAACCGATTGCTCAGCCGGGAAAGCTCCTCGAAGGTAAATTGCGCCGTGCGCTCGCGGTCCGTGTAAATGAGCGCCACTTTTTTCGCCCGCCCGTCCGAGAGATGGCGTTCGATGGCTTCGTGGGCCATGTTCACCTTGCCCGTGCGGGACCAGTCGAATTCTTTTTCAATGTCCTCCCAGCGAAAGCTGGAGTAAGTAGCCCTGTAGTCCCGCAGGTGGTGACTCTCCGGAGCATCATCCGGCTTCAGAACGTTGTTAACCTCGGGGGCGGCCTTATCGGGCATCTTCAAAAACCTCTCATTGGGAATTGGCGGTGCGGTAAGCCTCGTCCAGCAGCTCCACGACGTGGAGCACGCGCCGGCGGACGCCCAAGCGCTCGACGCCCGCCCGCAATTGCAGCATGCAGCCGGGGTTGGCGGTGAGGATCAACTCCGCCCCGGTTTCATTAATGCGGCGCATCTTTTCTTCCAACAACTTCTCTGCGATCTCATTGTGCGCCACGTTGTAAATTCCGGCGCTGCCGCAACAGATTTCCGACTCCTTCAGTTCCACAAGCTCCAGCCCGGGGACGGCGGCCAGCAGCCGGCGCGGCGCAGAGCGCAGCCGCTGCGCGTGCCCCAGGTGGCAAGGGTCTTGGTACGTAGCCCGCACCTTTGTTACTGCAAATTTGCGGTTGAAGTCAATGCCTGCGAGAAATTCGGTGATATCTTTCATGCGCTCCGTGAAGGCCTTCGCCGAATCCAGAAGCTCGCGCTCCTCTTCCTCAAAGAGCAGCGGATATTCTTTCAAAACCGAACCGCAGCCCGCGGCGTTGGTGATGATGGCGTCAAAGCTGTCGCTGAGAAAAGCCCGAATGTTTTGCCTTGCCAGCTTTCGCGCCTCATCCCGGCGCCCGGCGTGGACGTGCAGCGCCCCGCAGCAACCCTGCTCGGCGGGGATTACCACCTCGCAGCCGTTTCGCGCCAGGACGCGCACCGTCGCCTCATTCAGTTTGGCGAACGCCAGGTTGGCAATGCAGCCGGCGAAGAAAGCTACGCGGTAGCGCCGCTTGCCGACGGCGGGAACCACAAGGCCGAGCCGGGTGGTGAAAAACGGCGACTCCATGCGTGGCGCCAGGCGCGCCACTTGGGCCAGCCGGCCCGGGAAAAGATGCAGGACGCGCGAGGCGAGAACCAGCCTCTCGATTCCCGACCGTTGATAGAGGCGCAGAAGTCTCCCGGCCAGGTTCAACCTGCGGCGATGAGGCAACAAATGGCGGAAGAACAATTCCCGGAGCAAGGATTCGAGCGCCGGCCGCCGGTAATACTTATCGATCTGCCCGCGCGCCGACTCCACCAGCCGCCCGTATTCGACCCCCGAAGGGCAGGCCGTCTCGCAAGCGCGGCAATCCAGGCAGAGGTCGATGTGTTTGACGAAACTCTCTCCCAGCGGCAGCCGTCCGCGTTCCACCTGGATCATCTGATAGATGCGTCCGCGCGGCGAATCCATCTCCACGCCCAGCTCGCGGTACGTCGGGCAACTGTTCAGGCAGAGGCCGCAGCGGATACACTTCGAGTAGAAATCCCATCCGGGCGCTTCGCCGGGCCCGTAGCCGCTGGGTTTCGCTGCTGTCATTGGCTTTGTTTCGGCTTTACTCATTCACTCCGATGACGCAACACCTGCTTGTCGCGTTCCCTGCCCCGAGACCAGGATGTCCCCACCTCAATCGATTCTGTTCCCGGCTCCTTCACAGTCCGCCAACAAGCCGTCCGGGAGAGAGAATCCCCTTTGGATCCCACGCGGCTTTCAGCTTGCTCATGACACCGAAGTCGTCGCCGGGCGCACCCCAAACGTCCAGGCGATCCTTCAATTCGGGAGCGCAGCGTTCGACGACCAACGCACCGCCCAGATCCTCCGCGGCGCTTCGAAGCCTGGAGGTCAAAGCCACAAGTCCGGAGGTTTCATCCAGCAACCCCAGGTGAATGACGCCGACTCCGCCCTGCGTGAAGGATGCGAGCCGAATACCTTCGCTGGCCGCCTCTTGATTGGCGCGACTGAGGAATTCCTCACCGGCAGCCCCAGGCAACGCCACCTTGAGGATCACGACCCTCGAAGACGCTTCGCAAACGCAGCCGTGGAAATCCCCAATGCGGGCCCACACAACTTCCGCGCTTGCTGCTTCGAGCCGTTGGACGGGCGCGCCCGCAGCCTTGCCCAATTCTCCCAGTTCGCGGGCGCATCGATCGAGAACTTTCTTCGAACCTCCAAACTCAATCCAGATTTCCGGCTCTTTCACCTCCGCGGCGAACGGCGTTCCCCGCCGCACAAGTGTTGAGGCGACGGCGTCGAGCAGGACCATGCGCATCGGGTTGAGGGGCGACTCAAGAATCCTGCGCCGGATGTCGCGACCGATTCCGAGCCTGCCGGCGGGAATGACGAACGTGCCGCGCTCAACCGGCAGCGGGAAAAGCTTGAAGCTCACCTCGACGATGACGCCGAGCGTACCGTAAGAACCGATCAGGAGTTTCGCCATATCGTACCCGGCAACGTTCTTGACCACCCTCCCTCCGGTCTTGATGATTTTGCCTTCGGTGGTGGCGATTTTCATCCCGATGACCATGTCGCGTGGCGCGCCATAGAATAGCCGCAGAGGGCCGGTGGAATTCGTGGCCACGATTCCGCCCAAGCTCGCCCGCGCGCCGCCCGCGGGATCGAGCGGCAGCCACAATCCGTGGCGGCCCACGAAATGGAGAAAATCCCCGAACTTCATTCCCGGCTCGGCGCTCACCGTCAGGTCCGCAGGCTCGTAGTGCCAGACGCGGTTCATTTCCTTCAGGCAGAGCGCGATATCGTACCGGCGCGGCGGGTTGCCGACTCCGAGCTTCGTTGCGTTCCGGCACGGGATTACGGCGAGTTCATGCTCCGCGGCGTAGCGAAGGACACCGGCGACCTGTCCGGCCGACTGCGGAAAAACCACCAATCCCGGCACCCGGCCGTCCACGGCGAGTGCGGCGCGCGCGGACTCATCCGCCATCACGCGCTCGGCGCCGACGATGGACGCAAGATCGGATTGCGCCGCTGCGACGGCCGCCGTCATACCTCTCCTCCCCGGCTGACCTGCACGCGCAGCTCTCCGCACATCCGGCCGGCGGGGAGCAGCTTGCCGGGGTTCAGGTCGCCGCGGGGGTCGAAGACGTTTTTCAGTCTCTCCATCATTCCCAGGTCGTCATCCGAAAACATCAACGGCATCAGGTCTTTCTTCTCAATGCCCACGCCGTGCTCGCCGGTAATCGAGCCGCCCATCTCCACGCATTTGGAGAGAATTGCTTTGGCGGCCTTCACCACCCTCTCGGACTGCTCTTTGTCGCGAGCGTCGAACATCAGGAGCGGGTGAAGGTTGCCATCGCCGGCGTGGAACATGTTACCGATGCGAAGGCCATAGGTGCGGCCAACTTCCTCAATGTAGGCGAGCATCTCGGGGAGGCGTGTGCGGGGGATGACGCCGTCCTGCACGTAGTAGCTGGGACTGATGCGCCCGATAGCCCCGAAGGCGTTCTTGCGGCCACGCCAGAGCAGATCGCGCTCCTCGGTATCCTTGGCCCGCCGCACCTCGCGCGCGTGGTTGGCGCGGCAAACCGCCTCGGCCTGCTCGGCATTCTCCTCCACCGCTTCTCGCAAGCCTTCCACCTCGATCAGCAAAACTGCCGCCGAATCCATCGGATAGCCCGCGTGTGTGGCTTCTTCGACCGCACGCAAGGTGAAACCGTCCATCATCTCCAGCGCCGCGGGGGTTATGCCGCGCGCCGTGATCGCCGCGACGGTCCGCGTGGCGTCAAGCACGCTGTTGTATACGGCGAGTAACGTTTCCACCGATTCAGGCTTCCTGCTCAGTCGAACGATAATCTCCGTCACGATGCCCAGCGTCCCTTCCGAACCGACGATGAAACCTGTGAGGTCATAGCCCGGGCGGTCCCAGTACTTGGCACCGGTGTGGATCACCTCGCCATCCGGCAGCACCACCTCCAAGCCCAGGACGTGATTGGTGGTGACGCCATAAGCCAGGGTGTGCGGGCCGGCGGCGTTCTCCGCCACGTTGCCGCCGATGGTGCACGCCTTCTGGCTGGAAGGGTCGGGCGCGAAATAGTAACCATCGTCGGAAACCGCCAGGGTGAGATCCAAGTTGACGACTCCCGGCTGCACACGAGCGCGTCGGTTTTCAAGATCAATTTCCAGGATCTTCTTCATGCGCGAAGTGACGATTACGATGCCGCCCTCGGTGATCACTGCCCCGCCGCTCAATCCCGTCCCGGCGCCGCGGGCAACCACGGGTAGCCCGGCCTGAGAAGCCATCCTAACGACGCCGACCACCTGCTTTGTGCTCGTTGGAAAAACCACCGCCTGCGGCTGGGTTGCCGACGAGAGAGCGTCGTATTCGTAGAGCATCAAGTCTTCCGGACTCGACAGGACGGCATCCGAGCCCACGATGCGACCCAGGTCACGAATTAGGGCGTTTGATTTCATGCGATCCGGTCCGTGAAGACCGTCGCGCTGGAGAAACTGAGTCCGCGGAGCCACACCGAAATTGTTACCTCAATCGTCCCGCGGAAGCGCTGCTTCCCGAGTATAGCGGAGGGTCTCGGGGAGCGTCAACGAATGCTCAAAGCTCATTCATCAGAAAAGGGTCGGCCGTCCATCTGCCCCTTTGGAGTGCGGCGGGATCAGACCACGATCCCGCGCGCTCCGATGGGCGGAATCTTGTGATGGGAAGAGGCGCCGCAAGGTAGAATACCAGACGCATGATTCCCATCCCGATTGGCGACAATATTCGCCGCCAGATTTTCTGGATTTCCACCCTCTCGCTGGTGCTCATCAATGTTGGAGCGTTCCTATTCGAGCTCTGGATGGGCCCCCGATTGAACGAGTTGGTCTTTTTCTTCGGCATCATTCCCGCACGCTATACGGTTCCCCACATTATCGCCCTGACCCCCGCCGGGGGACTGATCTTGCCTCTTTTCGCCTCCATGTTTTTGCACGGCGGCTGGCTCCACTTGCTCAGCAACATGCTCTTCCTCTTCGTGTTCGGACGAAGCATCGAAGACCGGTTCGGCCACCTGAAATTCCTGCTGATCTATCTGCTCAGCGGGTTGGGCGGCGCATTCCTTCACATCATTCTCAACGCGGGCTCGCGCGTCCCCACCATCGGCGCCAGCGGGGCGATCGCGGGAATCCTCGGCGCCTATTTCGTCAGCTTTCCGCGGGCGCGAATCACCACGCTCCTGCCTCTTCTGTTTTTCTTCTGGACGGTGCGATTGCCGGCACTGCTCCTGCTGGGATACTGGTTCCTGATTCAGTTCTTTTCGGGGTTTCAGATGCAGGCCATCGAGTCAGCCACCGCCGGAGGAGTGGCGTGGTGGGCGCACGTCGGAGGGTTCGCGGTGGGCTTGTTCCTGGCGATGGTCCTGCGGCCACGGCGCCGCCATCCGGTGGTTGATGTTCTATTCTGATGGGGAGGCGCTCCTGCGACCCTCCGTGTGCGGTGGC
>Ga0307379_10008972_pt1 | contig 13417 bp, 7 predicted proteins | sample UN2MG_FD_202237 | JGI IMG/M metagenome (GOLD analysis project Ga0307379, IMG submission 202237) | Soil microbial communities from Risofladan, Vaasa, Finland - UN-2 | ecosystem: Environmental > Terrestrial > Soil > Coastal area > Acid sulfate soil | place: Finland: Risofladan, Vaasa | collected...
ATTAGGGTCTTTTGAGAAATTCCACCAGTTCGGAGAAATGGTATCGACTACCTTCTTTACGGTTTTTTTATCAGTAAGTCTTTCGAGGATAACAAAGTACTCATAGTCTTCCATACCATCTCTAAGGTTTTTCATGCGCATACTGATTACAGGACCGTCGATGCCGCAGGGTAAACCCGGATAAAACAGGAACCCACCGCCATTGTAATGCCTGGGATGCGCAAAAGCCGGATTCGACCAAGGCTCGATAACCGTAGTGACGGTACTCCAATATAGCAGCCCGGTAATATCATACTGGTAGTTGATCCAGGTTGGGGCACGGTAAACAGTCAGGGGGCGATCAATATGCCAGTATGGGGGGTCGAAATCCTTGACGGTTTGGTACTGTGGATGATACCGAGGTGCGCGCTGTACCAGGGCAGTATATGACCAGACTTCATCACCATGAGCGAGTTTCTCATTGATAGTCTTCCTGTCAATAAAAGACCATAAAGGACACCAGATATCCACTGCCGGGTCTATATCCGGCCAGGAAGGTTCCTGCAGGTACGTCTGTTCTACAACCAGACATTTGAGTTGTGGTACGGCTTCATGGACAAGCTGGCCGAGGACGAGCACCTGCTCGTAGTTTTCACGCAGGTTCGGCTCATCAAGCATATATACGTAGGCCCCTTCTTCCCAGCCATTGTCTTTCAAATATTTGTAGAATTCCCTGTAGTACCGTTGAGCTTTTTTTCTGTTGGCGGGAGATATAGTTTTATAATCAGACTTTAATGTTGAGCTTGGCAGCCGGACGAATGGTGCTCTTGGTATTTCAAAATCGGTCACGTTGAGTTTTGTAATAAACTCTCGTAAGGCCGTATGTCTTTCCGGAATGATTTCCAAAGAGCCGTCATCATTGGTTTGCGGCAGCAGATAGCGTGGGATTGGCGGATTTATGCGATGCTCGGACATCGCCTGGCAATAGCGCATTTCGATTTGTTTGAATCTATCTGAATTTCGCTCTATACTAAAATATCGTGCAATGTTGCCGAAACTACCGAAATGGTTTCTATGTGTTGGGCCGTCGGGGAGTGTGAAGTCCCAGACAGTGACAGCTATGAGGATTTGTTCGGAAATTCCTCCTTTTGCAAAGACACGGAACTGTCCACTATATTTACCGGCGGGAATATTCTTAGGGATATACAAGTCAGCCCATATAGCCTGGTTTTGACCTTTGAAAACCTCAAATGGAATGGCATACATATCATGTCCGATGGTTTTAACTGATTCCCCCCATCTCTCGCGGCTTTGGGTCAAAGGTTCAATGGGCTTGCCTGTTATGGGATTAATGAATGGAACGAGAGGGTCAGGATATAATCCCGGAGGCAGTTCCGCCCGGGGGCTGGACATTCTGACTCGGACGTATTCTTCTCTAAAAAGCTTAATGTTTTCTTTTTCAATCTTCGTGCCTTGGGGGCCAATAAGGTCAGAAATCTCCACTTTTATAACATTAATATTTTCTTTCGGAGCAGACACTACGACCTGAAAAGATTCCACTTCATTCCTTGCGGATTGAATTTTAACCGTTGTGGCTCCATAGATCTTTTGATTCTGGCTAATCCGCTCCATGCTATTCAATGCTGTTAGTGCTATCTTGTCACCCGCTAAGGAATATTTAAATGAACTGAGAATCAGAAAAAGGATGACAGTTTTATATATTCTATTTTTCATATCTATTACTCCCAATGTCTCAATATAAACTGATGTTTTTTAATTCGAATGATTGTATCAGCGAACAAGAATAATCTGACAGTGCCCGGGAACATTTTCAACTTTAACCCTTTTATCATCAATAACGATTTCTACCGGCTCACTTGTTTTCTTAAAATCCGTTCGGCGCACTAAAACACGGTCTCCTAATCGCAATCCTGAGATAACCGTTTCCGGCTGCTTAGGAACACTGAAATTAATTGGCTTTCCATTAGAGAGAAACTCTCCGTATTGCTGGGCTTCTGAATATACCTGATGAACCAGTTGGATTTCCTTTACTGCTTCTTCTTTTCGACACCAAAGAAAAAAAGTATCGGTCCCCCTAAGTAACATATGCCACAACAGCTCCTGATATTTGTCCTCACTAAATTGCATGGCTGTATCAGCAAAATCCTTGGACTCAATAGTGTGCCAATGTACAAAGCTGATAATAGGTACCTCCGCAGGAGTGTGCTGCCCTGCATTGCTGGCCACTATCAGCATATTATAGAACCATCGATAATCTGTGTCGCTGTAATTATACCAATCAAAAATCCTGCGCCATGTGTACACCACCGGCATAGCAAAGGTATATCCGCTTTCGGCAAACTCATGATACCATTTTCGATACTTTGCTCGCTGGTCTGCCTGATATGGTTGTCCATCGGCATAGTATTCGTAGTAGTCATACCAATAGCGATAGCCGTTATGGGGGTAAACTCCGTAGTTGCCCACTAAAACACCGGGGAAATTGTTTCTCATAGGCTCTGCATAAACCTCACGCTGTAATTCGCATCTGAGTTTTCGAAGTACTTTTTGAAATTCTTCAAAATCATCGATATCTTTGAGGTATTTGCGGCAACGTTTACATCGTTTTGAGGCAGCATGAGCCTCATTGAATTCTATGGGGCCGTCAATTTCCCAATCGGAAAAAATGAAATCAACATCCAAATCCGCTTTCTTAAATTCTTTCACAAAATATTCTACTTGCTCCTGGATATGTGGTTGACGGAAATCGAGCGCGAAAGGGCATCCCATCTTTTGCTTGCCAAATGATTGGTCCCAAAAGGGCTTTCCCTCATCGTCTATATGCGCTGTTTGCTCATCACCGTTAAAAAAAGAGTAAAGACAGTTTGTGGCGTTGATATTAATCCGTAAATTCAACTTCTTTTGTACTTTGGCAATCATTAAGGATTGGTTTAAGCTGTTTTGGCGATTCCCTGGATTCCAGGAGCTAATAAGCCCCACACCTCGCTTATTTAACTCTGTGACGAGCTTTTCCAAATTTTCCTCATTTAGCCGGCCGGGGTCCATGGCCTGCCAGAGATAAAGCGGCAAACGCTTGTCCCTGTCATATTTTAAAGGCTTAGTTGTATCAAGTACTACCTGTATGTGAGAAGGCCATTTAATTTCTTTATTCCCTGCTTTGCTAAGACTAGTGACAGTTCCAAGCAAGCTGATTGCCATCCAGGTTGCAAATAGTTTTTTTGCATTTATTTTAAGTGTCATACACATACTCAAATCCCTTGTGATTCGATTAGTATAGAACCTCGAAAGAACGAACTATGGTCTTTTTGCCTTTTTTATGTTCGGCTTCTACTACGATCGTATTGTATCGCGACAGGTGAACATTCTCCATAAATAAACCATCATCTGATAAAGACGGTCTAAGGCCGTTGATAACTACTTTTGTCTGAGGTTCCGCCCATCCAAAAACGTCTATGATACAATCATTTGCTACAGTCGAATGCTCAAGCGGATTGGTCTGAACAATCAATTTTGGAACAGTGTCTAAATCCAGAAGCTCACGAATAATCTGTTTTTTTACACTGTATATTGTGTCAGGGTTTTTAGTGTAGGTGTCCATTGTTTTAACAATCTGAGAAGCTATTTCCACACCTCTCCGAGACGGCTCGATTATTGATAAACGCTCACTAAGTCCGGCTTTTATCTTCCTTATTTTATCTTCGAGCATGTATAAGTATTCATAGTCCTGGATTCCGTTTCTCATTTGCTCCCATCGCAAAGAATTAATCAGCCCATCCTTCCTGGGATATACATGCCATCCGTCACCGCGGTGGGTTCCGGGAGCTGCGAAAGGATCATCTGTCCAGCGATTAAAGCCCCAATGCAGATACCCTTTCAAACCAAATCGATAATTCAGCCAATGAAGGATGCGTGATTCTATAAGAGGAACATCCACGGTCTTATTTGGATATGAGCCTTTTTGAAAAATTCCAACGGTATAGAACCATAATTCATAGCCCTGATTCTGCGCCCTTTTGAAAACATCGTACCATGCGGCGAGATGATCTAATTTAGGAACCCAGATTTCCAATCTGTCGAAGCAATGTGTTGTTTCTATAGCATCTATTCTTCTAAGTGCCGGAGCATAGCGGTGTACGTATCCTGAAGCTTCTCTCCAACTCATCACATTATGGTTTGACGGCTCATCAGCAATATGAAAAATTGTCTTCTCAAGCCAGCCTTTTTCTCTTAAATGATTTTCGAACGCAGGTAAGAACTGCCGGAGAAACTCCTTCCCGGGAACTGTTATTCTTTTTCCATTGGATTCCATTTGAGCACGAAAATCCCTTAACACAATTTCCCTGCTCGACCAGCCGCCTTCGCCAAATCTTGCAACAAATCCTGTTTCAAGCAAGTCCATTCGTCCGGTATCCCAAAAAGTGTCTGCCCATTTGTCGAAACGTGAGAAATCAAATTTCAAGTCACCATTGGCAGCTCGTTTGCATGTAATCAAGTCAAGACTAACTCTAAAAACGTTCTGCCTGTGTTCAGCCATATTTTCCGCATATACTTTGAGCATCTCATAGAATCGTTCTGAATCGGAAGCATCAATATCATGAAATTTTTTGAAATTACCTGTCGTATGCCATTCGGTGACCATCAAGTGCCGATCGTCAGGAAGTGTTAAGGGATAAACCCTCAGACGCAATGGTAAAGATGTGCCTGCTTTATCCGTTTTTATAGTCACGGCCCCTTCGTAATCACCAGCCTCAGCATCATGAGGAATTTTTATTGTCAAATAGACCGCCTTGTAATTGCCTTTCTTCACAAACACCTGACTATCCTCAGACAGATAATCGGGGAATTGTGCGGGAGCAGTACGAATTAAATCGGTTGTTCTGTATTTCGGAGTGTTTTCCTCAATCAATATAGAACCAACGAAGTTCCATTCAAGGGAATTGGTGGGTATAGAAGTTGAAAGATCAATATGTTTTAGAGGGCTCAATGATACTGTAACATTGTGTAAATCCTGGTTAGCTTTAATAACAAATTGGGCTGAAAGATATTCATTTCTTATGCCGAATACCTCAAGCGACTTCTGTGGTTTGGGACAATTGTAGCCATCTTCAAAAATCCTCACTAAATCACTGACTGCAAAGCACTCAAAAGGAGCAGCTTGCACGGTATTGCCGATGAAGCACAATAAAATGATTAACATGGAAAAGACGAAATATGATTTGAGTGCAGTTTTATACATTCCCGCTCCTTTTTAAGTAAAAGTCCGAACCTTTCTGAATTGGCATTTCTCTTTGCTTTCATCAACAACGGCACAGAGCCTTTTGTAGTAATAATACTTCTATTTTCGGCTTGATTCAATCTCTTTCGTGGACATTTCCTAATCGATATTCAGTGTTTGCACGAGGCACTGGCGAGGAGGAAAAGAACTCCTATTCGCCTCTGCTTTGAATTGCTTCCTTGATAGGAATAAACTATGAACTCCGGACTCTTTGAATTGGTCAGTCGAGCAATTCAAGCGCTCCGGCGTCTCTCTTACCTTTCGGCTTCCTTCCAGTAAAATCGCGCAGAAACGGTCCGTCAAACTGCCACGCGTACAATTCTTTGATATCGGTCTTCGCGTCTTTAAGAGTTCCGAGCGATATCCGCATAAATTCAACAGTTCCTTTTAAGCACTTACCATTCGGAGTTCCGCAGACAAACAGATCACTGTCATTATTAATGGAGGCGTTCCCGATTCCGGACCCTGAAGAATCTCTCTTGCCGTCAACATAAATAGTGAGCTCTTTAGCTGAGCGGTCGGCTTCAGCTATCACGTGATGCCACTTGCCGTCATTAATCTTTTTTCTGCTTTTAAGCTCGGATGAAGCACCAGATGCTTTTACTGTAAACAGAAGCCTGCCCGAACTGTCAATGGTCAATCCATAGCCGGAATCAGATATTTTCTGAACCAGGACACAGTCTTTCGATTCTGTCTTGAAATACGTTTCGATACAGAAATTGGTATCCCAGACCTGGGGGCTCTTGAAATCCCTGCCTGTGACTTTCCTGTCCTGTTTCTGTCCGTTCTTGTCCCATCTGAACCTGATCGGTATGGTAAGTGTTTTGTTCAGTTTACTGTTCGGACAGACCGCGTACTGGTTTTCACCATTGAAGGTACACGCCCCCTTTGTCCAGTCTTCAAGCGGACCGTCAACATAATTCTCTTTTGTGACATTTACTCCGGTCAGAGGAAACATTGGCTGTTTATAATAATTATCCCTGGTATAGTAATAGGGTGTCATGTACCAGTGCTCATCCATTATCCTGGTCGGATCATCGCCTGCCGGATAGAAGTTCCACTCACCCACCATGGCGTACAGAGGCCAGGGTACAAAGCACTTTACACCCTGATCAATAGCTGGTGAATCTTCAGTCAGGCTGAAGTCTTTGTTCACGGGATCTTTCATAACAGTTTTATCCGAGACAACACCGAGGTCATAGGCGATCGATTTGACTTCTTCAAGCACTCCTCTGCACTCTTCAAAGGTATGATGCCACTTTCCTGATGATTTGAATGAACCGTATTTCGCCGTGATATTATGAAAAACATTCCCTGTAAACGCATTGGTCTCAAGAGCGTATTGCTCTTCTATTTTCCCCGCGTCCCGTTCATTTCCGTCTTCAGGTGTTGTTGCAGGTTTGGTATGCCAGAACACCCAGTCGCTGATACTGTCCCAGATATTTCCCATGAACTTGTTCCGGCCCGCTTGCGGATCCTGACGCCTGGTCCCTTTCACGAAATTATAGGCGGTATTGTTGAAGAACATATTTTGATAGCTTATGATCTCCTGGAACATGGTTGTGGCGCCGTGCCTGCTCCTGATGTCATTGCTCAGTCCCCAGCCGATGTTATTGAAATAGTAGTTCTTGAAGCCGCCGTCAAGATAATATGCCATTCCGAACCGTGCGCCTCCAGGCGTTTTTGTCGACTGATCTGACATCCAGTGATCGTGCCGGTACCCTCCCGGATTACCGGAGACATTGTTGAACACATACGCGCTGCCGCCCTGCCATGTCTCAATATTACCGCAGTCATCACCTGTCCGTATCGAATCTGTCACCTTGTTCTGATAGATGAAAATACGGGTAAGCGGACAGTCTCTGACATTGCCGCTTATCTTGGCGCCGCGGACATTTATTCCGGCATGCCAGGAACGTGACACTACATTTCCCGCGACCTCCAGTGTCTCGGCGTTGTCAACGTTGATGGCATTAGCCGCCCCCACCCGGGGAGAACGCAGTCCGGTCCTGTAAAGGTAATTTCTCAGTATCTTAACATCGAACAGATGACCCGCCCGGTCGGGAAGGGTATCTCCCCACAGCAGTCCCTCTTCAATGCTTATACCGTTGTGATCACTCTCACGGAATTCACAGTCACGCACAATAATATTGTCAATACGGTCGCCCGGATTGACTGCTTTCATCAGCACACCACTGTTGATATGTTCGAATCTGCAGTTCGCGACCGTTATATCGTCAGCAGCCCCCCAGACCCTGATACAAGCCGGATAGATGTGTTTCTTGAGCCTGAATTTCTGTGAATATAACCACGGGATCTCGGTCAGGTCCCAGGACACATTCGCGAACCTGAATGTTAGGCCGCTTACAACAAGATGCTCCTGTCCTGTAAGATCAATAAGAGTAGTCTCTTTTCCCGCTTCAATCACCGCCGTGTTCGGGTTCTGTCTGTTCGGCGGGATAATATGAAGCCTTCCACCCTTTCCCTTCTTTTCAAACCAGTATTCGCCTTCAGGATCGTCAAGGTAATGCGGTTTGTCTTCGAGGTAATACCTGTGGTTCCGACTTATAACACGCGATTTCGCGCTCCCCAGGTACCCTTCAAAACCGAGTGCCCTTTTTCCAGCGTCAAATCCCTGAACATATGAGGGATAAGGGGTGCCATCAACCCAGCCAAACTCCGCCCATATGATAGCGCCCATGTAGAGTTCTTTTGGGCCTGTGATATGCTTCGTGTCCTTTCCCATTGCAAGGGTTTTTCTGCTGGTTTCGGCTTCCATGGTCAGATTAAAATAGGGATGTCCCGGATTGTCCCAACGCCACCACTCGCTTTTCACATCCTCCGGGTCAGACACTTTCCAGTTCGGCATCCGCGCGAGAGGGATGCGTGTTATTTTATCATATTTTGAAGCGGACCTTCCTGATGGTTCCACAAGATATACGGTACATGGAGCAAAATCGAGATCAATGTACCAGATTTTTTCAGCCTCAGGAATGTCCTTATTCTCAGCCCCTTTTTCCCATCCGCCTGTGATCCTGTATCCGCCGGAGATCACAGCTTCCCCTGTACCCCAGGCCGGATCGCTTGTCAGGCGGATCGGGTTCCTCTTCCTGCCCGATTCAAGGGCATTCATTGTACCCCTGTAGTACACCCCCCGCTTGAACACGTACGTGTGAATCCCTTTGCACTGTTTCGCATTTCCTGAGGCCTGCGGATCCCATGGATGGTGTTTCCACGGAGTATTCCTGGTCAACCCGTCGCCTGAATCATTCCCCCCTTCATAATCAATATAGCGAACTGAATCCCCCTTTACAAACCTGAACGGCCGTGGTGACCACTTGATGTCACCTGCTGAAGAAATCTTTGCGTGCGTTTTCTGCCAGCTAAACTCTTCAGCTCTCGCCCATACACCACTGAGAACAAACAGAACAACAACCGCCGTACAAAACCATGTCTTCATACTCTTCACCCATAAAAAGAAAACCATTTGCGTTTCGAATTAATAGGAAATTTGATTTCAACATACACAAGTGATTCTAACACCGGAGTGATAACGATTCAAGGAAGGAAAACAATACGATTTATGCCATGACGCTCAGTCCGCATAAAACAAAAATGTACGGACTTACCTATTATGCCCGGTACTCCCTTATGTTTGATAATAGCTTTCCGACAACACGGTAATTAAGCAAGGTTCGTTTCCTTCAGAATATTCCTATAGAATTAATTCTTGTTGCCAGGTAACTTTTAAGAATATTATTCGATATGAAAAGTAGGCAAGGCGATCTTCCATGGGAAAATCAGCAAAAACAAGTAAACAGGTTTGATGTTCCGGTTTAAACGGGAAATCCGGATTTAATCAACCGTGAACTATATATTCTTTATGTGTGATGAGATATCTAATGTTAAGGGTTAGCTCAAGTGAGCATAATACTTGAAAATATGTGATTTCAAGAAGCAAATAAATAACTGACCCGGTAATACAGAAAGGGCTGGAAACTATAGCAGGACTGCCATAAAATAGCGGAAATATCAAAAATTACAACCTGTCTCAGGCAGACTGGCACAGACGTGCAGGGAGGAACACAATAGCTTGATCTTGCAATACTGTGGCCTTTTGGGACCAATAAGAAATTAGTTCTGGAAATAACGAAAGGATAAACATGAAACGGATCAATCGAAGAGAATTCTTAAGCGGCTCAATAGCAGCGGGAGCCGGTCTTGGAAGCTTAGTACTGGCTAAAGGCACAGAAGTTAATACTGCACCTGGAACTGTGAAAGATGATATTTCAATTGCTCAATGGGCCCTGGTTCGTGAAATACGAGAGGGCAAGTGGAAGACCCTGGATTTCCCAAGAATTGCCAGGGAGGACTTTGACATCAATGGAATTGAATTCGTCAGCACTCTGTTTGAGTTGCCGACCTACTCCTACCTGCAGAACCTGCGACGCAATGCCGAGAAGCACAATGTCACAATGGTCCTCATAATGGTGGATGATGAAGGAGAGACATGTGCTCCAAGCAGGGCCGAAAGGATCCAGACAGCCATAAACCACCGTAAGTGGGTGGATATAGCGAAGTACCTTGGCTGCCATTCCATCAGGACCAATTGCCGCGGCCCGAAGGATGCTCCTAAGAATCAGGCTCTTGAGTGGGCAGTTGACTGCTATAATCTTCTGCTGGAGTATGCTGCACCTGCCGGCATACGTGTGCTGATTGAGAATCATGGCGGGCTGTCAAACGACGCCGATTGGATGGTCTCACTATTCAATAAGGTTAAGAATCCGTATTTCGGCTCATACCCGGACTGGAGAAGTCCCAGCAGAGAATTCGACAACTACGAATATCTGAAAAAGATGCTTCCGTACGCCAGCGGGGTGTCATACAGAAACCAGCCTCAGGAGAAACAGACAGCAAGGATGATAAAGCTCTGTCGGGATTCCGGCTACAGAGGCTGGTATGGTATTGAGTCAAGCGGTCGACAAGAGATTAAACAAGGTAAAGAGCTGCTTGAGAAGTACCTCTTGAAACAATAAGGAGTGATAAATCAAAAATAGAATCTTTTCCATTCTGACTTTCACAACCATCTGTGTATCAACGCTTTGCGGCAGAATCCACAAGCAAAGAAGTTCCCTCAGTTGTCAAGATAGTCAAGACCAACGAACGATTTGAACTTCGAGTCAATGGTAAGCCGTTTTTTATCAACGGTGCAGGCGGAGTGCCGAATCTGGATGCTCTCATAAAGGCAGGAGGAAATTCTGTACGTACATGGAGAAACTCGAAAGCGGATTTAGACAAAGCACATGAGAAGGGACTGATGGTTTGTATGGGACTCAGTTTGGTATTGCCCAGACATTTTGGTGGCACGAATTTTCGAAGGATTCCTCCATATTACAGCTCAAGAAAACGGGCTATTCCTGACGTGCTTTAGTGCAGGTATAAGAATTACTCTTAACAAAACAAAAGGCTGGGAGTTGCATATACCGTCGGTTCTGGTATCTTGTGCATATCGCAGTGTTAATATCCTATAGAGAATGAAAATGCAGAGGTGGAATCATGAAAACAAACGTCACTACACTGGTCCTGAGCGTCCTGGTGGCTCATTCCCTTAGCAGCGCATGTCCCGCCCAGAAAAGACCGGGTAATCTGAAACCACAAACACGCCAAGCTCTTCCAGCCAAAGGAGGCATGTTGATCGGGGTAGATTACTACCCTGAGCACTGGCCCAGAGAAAGGTGGCAAACTGACATTAAGCTCATGAAGGAAGCGGGATTTAACACAGTCCGCCTTGCGGAGTTCTCCTGGATCAAGATGGAGCCCGTGGAAGGCCAGTTTGAATTCGGTTGGCTGGATGAAGCTGTGACACTACTTGCCCGGTACGATATGAACGTCATCCTTTGCACGCCGACAGCAGTCATGCCTGCCTGGGTGGCGCGGAAATATCCGGAGACACTCCGGCAGAAGCCAGATGGGACGCGTATCGTCTGGGGCGGCAGAAAACACAACTGCTTTTCAAATGGCACATATCGGCTTCTTTCAGAGCGAATCACCCGCGCAATTGCCGAACACTTTGCCGGGACGCCCAACGTTATCGGGTGGCAGACAGACAATGAATTCGGGGGCGGAGAATGTCACTGTAAGAGTTGTCTTGCCGAGTTCCAGGATTGGTTAAAAAAGAAGTATGGCACATTAGACGCATTGAATCGTGCATGGGGCAATCACTTCTGGGGATTGAATTTCACGACGTGGGGAGAAATCACGTTCCCAGATAATCGCACCGATGAGACCTGGGCTATGGGCAATCCCAGCGCGTGTCTGGACTGGAAGCGTTTTACATCGTGGCTGCGCGTCCGTTTTCAAGCAGATCAAGTTTGCATTCTCCGTCTTATTTGCCCTGATGACTTCGTGACACACAATTTCATGGGACTGTATAGCGATCTGGATTACTATAATTTGGCCCGTGATCTCGATTTCGTTACGTGGGACAACTATCCGATCTGGTCGGGTAAGCCGGACATCCCGTACGGTGCCTCGTTGGCTGCCGATGTCATGCGTGGCCTCAAGGACAAGAACTTCATGATTATGGAACAGACTGCTGGTCCCTGCGGATGGGGAGCATTTGGACGTAATCCCTGGCCGGGTGAGATTCGTAAGATTGCATATCAACAACTTGCGCATGGTTCCGATGGGCAGATTTGGTTCCGCTGGCGCACCTGCACAGCAGGCCGCGAGCAGTATTGGCACGGTCTTCTCGGTCATGACGGAAAGCCTCTCAGACGCTACAACGAGGCAGCGCAGACTGCGAAGGAATTCCGTAAACTCGAAGATCATCTAAGGGGAACAACCATTGAGTCGGATGTGGCAATTCTCTATGACTACGATAATCTCTGGTCTCTCAATTTCCAGCCCGGGTATGTGGGTAATAGTCTCCAAGCTGCCATCCTGAGGTATTACAATGCATTATATCGGGCAGGCGTGAATGTAGACATTGTGAACCGGAGGGCGAATCTTGCCCAATACAAACTTGTTCTGGCACCGGATTTGTCCCTGATGCCTGACGAGACAGCCCACGTGCTTAGTCAGTACGTTAAGAAAGGTGGGGTTTTGATGGCTGACTGCAGGACTGGTGTTAAGGACTACAACAATCTTTGTCATGAAAGGACTCTTCCTGGTTTGCTTTCACCGGTGTTGGGAATCCGTATCGAGGAATACAGCGCTTTGGGATCGGATACTTGGTACACGGTCAGAGGCACCGCAGGTTTGGATGGAACGTACACGGCCATCCATTATGTGGATTGGGTGACACCTGATGGTGCCAAAACCGTAGCTGGCTATGCCGATCAGTGGCATATGAAGCCGTTTTCGGCTGTGACGCGGAACGGCTATGGCAAAGGAAAGAGTTGGTATGTCGGTACGATCATCAAGGAGAAATCCTTCTACGATAGCCTGATCGCTGAACTACTCAAAGACGCCGGTATTCGACCACCGGTGGATCCTCCGAATGGAGTCGAAGCTTCGATTCGGCAGGGGCATGGCAAGCAACTACTCTTCCTAATGAACCATACCCAGCAGCCGAAGATCGTGGATGTCCCGGAAGGCAGGACCGAACTGCTCAGCAATACCAGGACAAAGAAGACGCTGAGATTGAACAGGTTCGACGTGGCGGTTGTTCTTCTGGAGTAGTAGTGTCCAAGGAAACCCAAGGGCGAGACAGCAACAATGATATTCATCATATAGTTAGATGGATGATAAATCATTTCATTTTCGAAAAGCGAAATTCAAGTTGATCTTTCTTAGTCTCGTTTTTTGTCTTTAAGCGAATCCGATAAAGATAGTCACCCCATATTCGCCTTAACTTTGAATCCTTTAATTGGATGGGTTCAATCTCCGCGGAGAGTTTGGACGAATCATATTCCAACAGCATCTGAACCTCTTCTTCCCGATCATTCAAAATCAGCTTGCCCGGTCCGGTATCGGTAACTTTACCGGCAACTACAAAATTCTCGATAATGTCTTTTGAAGGCTCTTTTAACGTGTACGAATCCACGACCACGATAGCTTTCCCGCGGTTGAAACGAACGATTCGGTTCCATGATTTTGCACCAGCTGCTTTGGGATACGCTTCCGTGATATCCATTTCGA
>Ga0307379_10008974_pt1 | contig 13415 bp, 10 predicted proteins | sample UN2MG_FD_202237 | JGI IMG/M metagenome (GOLD analysis project Ga0307379, IMG submission 202237) | Soil microbial communities from Risofladan, Vaasa, Finland - UN-2 | ecosystem: Environmental > Terrestrial > Soil > Coastal area > Acid sulfate soil | place: Finland: Risofladan, Vaasa | collected...
GTCGATTGCATTGTGAATAAAGTTCGAAGGGGAACTATCAGAATCGGTCATCATTACTACTCCATAATTTTTCTCAGCCAACTATTGTGGCAGCCCGCTTCCGTACGGCAGCCCACTATTGTGGCACTCTTGCCCATTTTGGCAACCTGAGGACAACACTTACTATAGAGGATCCTGGCAATTGGTTACCAGAAATCAGGGGTCGGTTACTCTTTCAGCCTATCTTACGACTGCCTTAAGAGAAAAAGTATAGGGCAATCTTTCCAGGTGTTCGGGAAAAACCCAGTTGCCATTCTTATCTTTGATCTGCTTCTTTTCCGGCAGTTCGTAATATAGCCAGTCGAATTCGTGAAACCACTCAATGTGCATTCCCGCCTGACTCAGCGCATTGATAATCTCTGACATTGTATACATCCAGGAATAATTGACCCCTTCTTTTGGTTGGGTTGCATAACCACCTATCCACTCATCCCGATCAGCGCTCTTACAAAAGTAGGGGTATTCGATGACCAATTCTGGCAGACTGTTTTCATCCCAAACCATAAAAAATGGGTGTCCATCCATGACATAGAGAAAACCATCGTCGGCAATTAAATGCCGGATATTGCGCGCCCATAAATATAGATCGGGGAGCCAACACAGTACCCCTTCAGTGGTGTAGACAATATCATATTTTTCATCATGCTTTTCCATGATTTCCAAGACATTAGATTCGATAAACCGGGCGTCATTGATGCCGAACTCAGCGGCAAGCTTCCTGGCATAATAAATGTTCTCCGGGACCAGATCCACGCCGGTAACCTTGGCGCCCATGCGAGCCAGAGAAATTGTGTCAGCGCCGGTATTGCACTGAAGATGGATCACTTTTTTGTCCTGGATGTTACCCAGCTCCTGAATCTGTACCGGGTTCAGGATCGGTTCATTCGCGGACAACATTTTTTTGAAAGTTTGATAATGTTCCGCAGCAATACTCCCCCAACTGCTTTTATTTGCCTCTATATATTCATCCATAGACAGTTCCTATGTTTTCGTATGACCCTCGACTTCGCGAATGAAGCGTCATGCTAGCCTGAATAGGACACTATACCCAAGTTATCGTCCTGTCAATCCGAGCAAGAAAAAAGATCGCGGAAATAGTCATCCAACAGCGCCGGGGTTATCAGGTTCGATAAACAAGCGCGTTGGGTGCAGGTGTGACGGGCCGTAACTTGGCCCCGGCAAACCGCGTCGGCCTGAGAGAACCCATCGAGGATATAGCTGGTCAGGAAACCAACCGCCAATCCATCACCGGCGCCATTGGTGTCGACCACCGGATCGGGCAGATCAACGGCCGGGAAGAAACGAATCCCATCTTTGGTCCCCAAGGCGCAACCGGCCGCGCCCAGGCCAACGAGGATGATCTGCTCCGGCCGGCTGGCCAGAAAGTGCTCGATCATGGGTGAGGGATCCTCAAAATTAACGGCCGAGAAGAAAAGGATGTCGGCATAGTTGATGAAATCCTGGCGGTAAGGATCATCGATAGAGACGATATCCTGAATATCGCAAGATATCGTCAGGCCCAGATCTTTAGCCAGGGGCAGCGAGAAACAGGCCCAGTTGGGCAGACTGAAGTGGGCCAGCCGGCCGCGGGATAGTATCTCGCGACAAATAGTCAGATCCGGTCGCAGGTCCATATGCCCTTTGCAATCGTAAAAGTTTTTGCGCCGGCCGTCAGGGTAGACAAAGTTGATGCTGCGCGCCGTACCCGCGGGATCGACAAACAAGCCGGTCAGGTCGATGCCATCAGCAGCCAGGGTTTCGCGTACCAGCCGACCGTTGTGGTCCTCGCCCACATAGACGATTAAGGGTGTACTTTTTCCCAGTTGGGCGAAACCGCGGCTGGAATACCCCCCGGCCTGGCCAACATAATCGATGATTTCGGTTAAGTTGGATTCAACCGTGAAATCCATGTCGTCGCGGCCGAGATAGCAATTGCTGTCTACACCAGCATTACCGATAACGACAACATCATATTGATTAGCAGTCATTAATTACCTGTTCCAGAACAGAAAGATCATAACCCAACTATGATCGCAATTTTATCATGCCATTGGTATGTTCAAACTAGATAAGTCCACGAAATCTTACATTTTTATTGAGTGATGCTATAATCCCATTCACTCGTCGCCCTCGTATATCTGGCGAACAAGAAAATACTCTCCAGTATCCTACTGACGAATATGAGTTTCCAACGCGTTATAAAGTAATAATTGTAGATGGTGTTTCACAGCATCGTGTCAACTTCTTTGGCAACTTATGGCAGCAAATCAGATCGGTAGGTATCTCCTAAAAGGAGAGCTGGGTCGAGGTGGGATGGCCACCGTGTTCTTAGCCCACGACCCGCGTATGTCCCGAGACGTGGCTGTCAAAGTATTGCCGCAGCAATTCACACATGACCCCCAATTCCTTGGCCGTTTCGAGCGAGAGGCGAGAGTTATTGCCTCTTTAGAACACCCGGCCATCGTGCCAGTTTATGACTTTGGTGAAGAGGGTGATCGGCCATATTTGGTGATGCGCTATATGAGTGGGGGTTCCCTTGCCGATCGCATCAAAAGTGGTCCTATAACGCTTGATGAAGCATCAATAATAATTACCCGTATAGCCTTAGCGCTGGATGAAGCCCATGGCAGAGGAATGATTCATCGCGACCTCAAGCCAGGTAACATCATGTTCGATGATAGAGGTGATGCATACTTATCCGATTTTGGCATTGTAAAATTAGCTGAATCGACCGATACGTACACCGGTAGTGGCATTGTCGGCACGCCAGCTTACATTAGCCCGGAGCAGGTTCATGGTGATCAAGTACTTGATGGTCGGAGTGACATTTACTCCTTAGGGATAATTCTGTTTCAGATGCTGACGGGTAGAGCGCCGTATCTGGCCGACACCCCTGGCAAAATGATGATGGCCCACGTAATGGAGCCTGTACCCAACATACTGGCGGTTAAATCGGATTTACCAACTGGGTGCAGCACAATCATTGTCAAGTCAATGGCTAAGGAAAGGGATGATCGTTATCCAACAGCTGGACAAATGGCAGCCGATTTGATAGCTGTTACCGAAAATAGAATCATTGCCCCACCGCCATCAGAATTGTCTCAAACAGAAATTGCCAGGCCGGAATTGCCTCGATTCAACGTTGCCGTTCCCCCGCGTCAGGCGAAAAAAAGAACCTGGGTATGGTTTATCGGCGGTGGGCTTATCCTCTTGCTCATGGTTATCTGTGGCGCCACAATCCTCTTCGGAGTATTCAGGGGTATATTGCCCACCTCACCTGGAACCGAGGAGGTGGCAACCAAAACAGCAACATCAACTCCACAACCTTCACTATCCCCATCCCAACCTCCACTATCCCCATCCCAACCTCCTGCAACAGATACACGTTTATCTACGCCGACCCTGAGCGAAACACCGCTGCCGGAATCTAGTCCCACTGTCATTCCATCGCCAACCATCGCCGAAGTCACCGATGTTCCCAACCCAGAAGTCAGTGTTGAGTTTAGCTCCATCAACGTGAGAAGCGGACCAGGAGCGAACTTCGATGTGGTCGCAATAATGGTGCGCGGTGAGAGAGCTCTTGTGATCGCCAGAACCCAAGATAGCACCTGGTTCAATATTTTCTTGGAAGATGATGTCACGGGTTGGGTATCGGCTTCAGTTGTTTCGGTGGTTGAAGGGAATCGCTTGGAGGATATCCCAATCGCCGCCACCATTCCGCCACCACCAGTTTCTCTGCCCACCCCAACACCATCCGTAGCACCCTACGGAGCCAGTAGTTTTTCCTGGATGGATCCTTTTTACGAGGCAAATCAGAGTCGCCGATTGACGAGCAACGAGATCCTCAAACCGCTTGCTCAATTCAGCACCTTGTTACTTCTTTTGACCTGGGTTACCGTCAAATGGCATTCCCGGGAAAGTCGGCTAAGAGCCGTTCAACGCCTTGGCCTACTGATGCGCCTTCTAACTCTATTGTTTTCTTTCCTCGGCGTAAGTGCATTGTTTTGGATCATAATTCAATAGGTTCTCTCGAGCGAAAAGGATCTCATCCCAACCGCTCGCCCTTAGATGCCGATGTCATCACCCACATTGGGGCTTTGGCTGTTTTTTTGTCTACGGCCATTGTATATCGTATAACGCTTTCGCCCACAATCAATTCGTTTGATAGCGCAGAGTTCATCACTGGCGCTAGCACTCTTGGTATTGTTCATGCCCCTGGCTATCCGTTATATTTGCTGGTGGCCCACTTAGCTGCCCGGCTGCCATGGGGCACGGTGCCTTTCAATGTAAATCTGCTCTCAGCTCTTTGCGCGTCAGCTTCGGCAACAGTTCTCTATTATGCCTGTTTGCGCCTGTCAGGAGCGATTTGGAGTTCACTTCTAGCGGTGGTCCTGATTGCCCTTTCTGGGACCTTCTGGTCCCAAGCAGTTGTGGCCGAGGTCTACGCGTTAAACGCCCTTCTAACAAGTGTCATTGTACTCTTGGCAATTGGACTATATCAGAAGCCTCGAGCCAAAACGCTAATCGGCCTGGCTTTTGTCTCAGGCCTGTCACTCACTCACCATCCAAGTACCATATTGTTATTTCCGAGCTTGCTTATTCTCGTTTTAGGCCGGCGCAAGCAGATTGGGGGTAATTGGCGAACATGGTTGGCAAGCCTGTTTGCTCTGGGAATTCCCCTGATTTTATACCTCTATTTACCGCTTCGCTTCCAAGCCAACCCCCAGCTCAATTACGTTGGCGACTACTTCGAGGTGAACCTGGCAACACTACCAGGCATGCTTTGGATGGTTTCAGGCCAAATGTTTGCCAAAGAAATTTTCGGCAAATCTCTTACGGCTGGCCTTACTGAAACAGGAAATATAATCTCCGTTATCTGGTTAAACTTGCTGGGGGGCGGGTTCTTGCTGTCTTTGTATGGTTTATACTTGCTACGGTTCAAGAGGGATCTGGTTATCTTCCTGGGTGGCAGCACCATCATAGTTGTCTTCTTTTTTGGTTTTTATGATGTTGTCGATAATGAGGAAATGATTTTCCCAGCCTTATTGCTCTTAAGCCCACCTCTTGCATGTGGCGCTAAACAATTCTTTGACGAAATTGTCAATGTAGATCGCAAAAGAACTTTCCTCTACGAAGGATCAAAAGCGGGACTATTAATTATTGTGACGACAAGTTTGCTAATCGCGAACTGGTCATTTGCCAATCATCATGGCGATTGGGACGCTTATCTCAGGGCAAGTAGGGTGTTGGACCAGGTCGAGCCCGATGCAATAATTGTGACCCAGTGGACGGTAGCGACCCCATTATCTTACCTGCAGATTGTGGAACATCGTCGGCCTGACGTAGAGATCATCGATCGTGGTATGTTGGCTCTTGGCATCAGAGATTCGATGTTGAGAGTTGGACTAGATTCAGATTCATCATATATTGAAGCCACTGAGGCTCGATTGCTGCAGATTATAAGTGAGGCGCTAAAAAAACGGCCTGTCTATCTGACTGAGGACGATCCATCAATGCGCGCGCTGTTCTGTTACAAACCACTGACAGGCATCCTCTACAAAGTCGTCAGTGCTACTCCGGATTGTGATGAATCACTTTCGACATTCAAATATAAAACAGCGCTTAGCATCAAGGGGTAGGATTGGTGACAGCAAGGCTAGCAAAAGTTCCTTGGGTTGTTTAGTATAGTATAACCAATCATGCCTATTCTTAGGCCATATTCGTTCGTGCCCCACCACATGTTCCACAACCAAACCATTCTGTTCCAGGAGTTGTTTCCAGGCCCCACGAGTGGCAAAACGTTGGATGGGCTGTCCATCATCAGAGGCAATATCACCGGTTTTCCAAACATGAAGTAGGTTCCAGGTTAGGCTAAAAGCATTCGGAACAAGGATGAGGGCCAGGCCGTCTCGCTTGAGAACACGGGACATCTCCTTTACCCCCCGGTTGGGATTAATAAAATGTTCTAAGCTTCCAATATTCGTAATGTAGTCAAAGCTATCTGCTGGAAATGGCAAGAGCGCCCCATCACCCACAATCCCGTTATTTCGTCCTGCACTCTGAACCCCACAATATGACAAATCTAGTCCAATATATCGAAGACCCCGCCCTTCCACCAATTTGGCCATCTGGCCGTCTCCACAGGCAATATCAAGCAACTTAGCGTTTGGCCGGGTAGGTATTAACTGGAGCACTCGGTAAAGCAGAGTCGTTCGAGATTGCAGCCAAGCCCCACTATAAAGATCGTCATACTGTAGACGGATGGCCTGGGTTGACATCTCTTTGGGATTTCCACTGGTAAACATTGGTCTCGCTTAACTTAAGCCATCTCCGAACAATGCTAGAACAGATGGCATTTCTGAATTACTGCCCAGCTTAAATCACTGTCACCATTACATTATGTTCGACGAATTTCAGCGAGTAGGCCACTTTTCGCCCCAGACCAATAAGAACCTAAAGTTAGCATATTGCCTCCAATAAAATCCTGGATGACAACCCGAGCAAAGACCAAGCTCCAAAAAAGAAAATTTGGTAGAATGGTTATAGGCGTAGCGTGCTTCCGCAGGAAAATGATCGTTCCTTTGATAGTGTGAAAACGTCGCAGGGACGGATCCCTGGCTGTGCTAGCTGAACCTTGATGCCAGATAAGCGCTTTGGGGACAAAGATGAGAGGGAAACCAGCCCTTTGTGCCCGAAGACAAAAATCTAAATCTTCCAGGTAGAGAAAGAAGCTTTCATCAAACAATCCCACGCACTCAAACACCCGGCGGTGGATTAGCATTGCCGCGCCAAAAACATAATCCACAGATCGCATGTCCGCAAATTGCCCTTTGTCATCCTGGTCACGGCCGACATCGGCCGCCGCCAAGACTATCCGCCGACGCCTGGCCCCAGCATACCATATCTTTTGGGGGCTTTCATCATAATATATCTTTGGTCCAACAATACCGGCTTGGGGCATTGTTGCGATTGCAAGAAGCATTTCGTGAACAGCATCCTGATGGACTCTAGCATCGTTGTTGAGTAATAAAACATACTCACATTGTGTATTTGCCAATGCGCGCACGATAGCAGTATTACAGGCGCTGGCAAAACCCTGATTTTCGGGTAAGCAGATTAGTTCGATGCCAGGGCACTGCTCGGTTATTATCGATACCGAGTCATCAGTAGAACCGTTGTCCACTACGATAATGCTACAACTAACTGTCTGCGCCTGGAGCGACCAAATCGCTTTCACCGTCTCATCTGCTAAATCCCAGTTTATGACGACGGCCGATACATGACCTATCTCTTTCATATCGGTTTCATTGTTCCCGGAAAGCGTTGAAAGGCACTCCAGCACCAAACAAGTTTGGTCAGGTAGACCAATGGAGCAGTCCGCCAATAATTCCGGCGAGTCTGATTGTGTTCAAAAGTATAGATTGTCGCCCAGGCAGCAATCAGAGGAGCGCAGCAAAAATATAGCCAGCGATAGCCGGCAAAACTGGGTGTTTGGAGGAGTTTGGGATATTTCAACCGTACCCAAAGGGTATCTGGTGCATCGTCATGCCAGTGACGCCAGACACTGCATATATTTTTACGGGGTGGATCGTGATCTATAATGGCTCTAGGCTCAAAATAGAGAGAATAGCCCATCTTCCGGAAACGAACGGTCCATTCCAGATCATGGGCTCGATTTAGGTTTGGTAGCATCTTTCCAGCCACGGCTACCACCGATCGACGAATGCTCAAATTAGCCGTTGCCAAATAAGATTTTCGGCCGGCAGGCATGTGCGGCAATAAGTCATGGAAAGCGGAAACATTGTCGGCTAATTGGAAGTAATTATTTGTCGCAAAGGTCACCGAACCGCCCACGATCACTTCACCAGCGTCATGGCGATCCAGGTGCCAAGCTAACCAATCAGGTCTGGGGATACAATCACTATCGAGAAAAACAAAAATTTCCCCGCTCGCACTATCCATGCCGAGATTCCTCTTTACCGGTGCCAGGACCTTATCATCGGTAGGGATGAACCTGACCAAATGATCCAATTCCACCAATCCCGGACTGTCTGTACCGACCACCAAAACCTCAAACAGAGAGGGATCTACCGTTTGGATATGGAGCGCCTTTAAGACCCTATCAATAACAACAGAATTTAAATTGGGAATAATGATAGAAAATCGCTTCAAGATATTATCCTACACATTCATATTATTATCATCTCGAAATATAGAATACCCACAAGTTATCCAGTTGTCTCGCTTGATCCAGGTGAAAGGGAAAATCGGGTCGTCTGCTCAGAGCGTGGGCGAGCCAATCTTGATTCAGGGTCACTATGGCAAATTGATTGACTGGCGTCGAAATAACCAGATCTAGCCATTCTGCTTCTCGTTCTGGTTCTTGAAAAACAAAGATGGCTTCCTCAGCATAAACCGAACTGGCATTGAAAGGCACCCACCACAAATCTGAAGATAGCATGTAGCCTGTCTCTTTTGCCTCGCGTAATTCCGACACGAGCGCTTGGCTTAACCGTTTATCATTATCGATCGTTAGCAGCCCCCGGATCTGAAATCCCAGGCCCAAAAATATGAGAGCTGCAAGAATAAAATTTGTATTAAGCTTATGCTTTCCTGAATCTGCAACACCCCAACCAGCCATGATAGCTGTAAGAGGGAAGAAAGTCAGAAAGAAGCGGCCTCCCCATTCTAATCCGCCATGGGGGCTAGACGCTCTAAGGAAGAGGATACCCACGATGTAACCCATTAATCCAAATACAGCAGTGAGAACCACCACCCGAGCCTTTATTCTTTTAGAAGCCCAGAGTTCCCACGCGCGGCAATAGCCGAATAAAACCCATGGGGTTGTGAATAGAAGACCGTGGGCAGAGCGATACGGCGTGCTAGAAAATAGGAACGACGCTGCCGTCAAAATGTAGATCAACATCAGCACCAGCCACAATTTGTAGAATAAGGGATAGGCCTGTCGGGCAACACTTAAAACAAGAATGGCTATGGCCGTAGCTGCCCATAGTGTGCCTAGCCATCCAGGATCTATCGCTTCGTCAGTGAAAGGTCCTATAAGCAGATCGCGAACCGACCCCCAACCGGCTCTTGAGATGTAACTAAAGGGGTAAAACAGATAAGCAGCATTATCTGGTATAGCTTGGCCAAAGAGATGGTTATGCACAAAAGCTTGAACTAATAGACCAATGGGTAGGATAAATCCCGCAAAAAAAATATATCGTCTTTGTTTTGGAATCAACAGGAACGAGGCAGTGAAGAACGCTCCGGCAAAAATGGCTACTTCTAAGCGAAGCACATTGCTGATGCTCATTAATAGGCCTACGATGATCCACTTTAGCACTGGAGAACTGAAGGAGAGCCTCGATTGTGTGCCATTCCAGAAGGCAAGCCAGGCAGCTAACAAAGCTAGGCCGCTAGCCAGCGTATGCTCCCAGAATAGGAGCGCGTATATGAAGACCGGGCTAGCAAAGGCGACCAAAATCCACATCGCGACTCTTCTTTTACTCCGATCAACCAGTTGAATTGTTGCCATGCACATAAGGGATCCACCGATAGCAGGCAGGATGACAAGCCCTCGGTCCCCCAACCATATATGAAAGATCTTGGAAATGATTGGGAAAAGAGGTAGACGCCTGAAGAACATCTGCTCGTCCTGGAGCCGGAGCAATCCCTTTGAAGTCTCATCAGGAACGAATCTCAGGTTCGGATCAAATTCCAAACCCGCATAACGGATATCTAACTTTAGGCCATCATCCCAACGAAGGTTTTGCATCTGAAGCCATTTCGCCCCTTCGTCCGGCGACCACAAAACCTGAGGTTCCATGAAAAACCACCCCAGAGAGAGATAGATGCCAAAAACAAGCAATCCGACCAGGAAAGTTCCCATGCGACCAGACAAGGCATTTTTGATCAGGGACGATCGGAAATTAATCGCTCTTATCGTCATGAACAAGCCAGATCGTTTCTTAAATATTCTAACCATACACCAGGTCTTGCAGGCGCCGCCGCACGACGGCATCAGCAATTTCATTTTTAGCTGTTGATCCTTGGCCAGGAACACCGTGATAGTTAGCTAACAGGGAACTTAACCTATCTTTTTCAGGCGATTCCTCAAATCCCGACCCCATTTTTTCCTGCGGATCATCGTGAATGTTATTAAAGAAAAGGGTTTTTTGAACTGAAAAGATTAGTTTGTATCCATTGAGGTAATCGGCTCGATGAGATTGATCATACCCTCGTTTTGATAGGAGTCCTGGCGCCTTTCGATCAACTATTTTCCTGGCTATTGGAGCGGCCTCAGCTGCGATAAAAACGGCTTCTTCTACGGGCCTGGTTCCATCCTCTTGCACAAGAGACAAGTCCTGCTGCTTCATAGTGGCAGCTTCTGCAGCAGAAAGAACAGTATGAAAGATTCTTTGGGTGGAAACGATGGGGGTTCGCCTAGTAGAATGTGAAAAAATACTATCTGGCCCGTAAATGACAGGCGGGACATGGGCTAGTCCCTCGAATACTCCAAAACCATGACCAGGCAATTGTTTGTCTCCAAGCTGTTCGCCATGATCGGATGTCAATATGACCATGGTTTTATCTAGCCGACCGAAATCCCTAAGTTGATCAAAAAAACAGCCCGGTTTTTTGTCAAGTGCAGCCACTTCGGCATTATGAAGCGCGTTTGTAAGGCGAATCCTTTCCTCGGGAAATCCATCCTCCAAATGCCCCAAAGATTGAAAGATTTGAGCGTTGAGCTGCCTTACACGTCTACGAGACTTCCACACGTGGCGGAGTTCATCTGCATATTGATTAATTGCCCAATCTGGTAGATCATAAGGCAAATGATCATTCATTAGATTGATGAAGGTGAAGATCGGCTGGTCTAGTTCAGCATAAACTCTATCTACAAGCAAGTGGAGAGCATCCGTTAGTGTTTGTTCAGTATCTCCCTTGTGGCACCCCCTTACTTCGAGCCCTGTCTGCCAGAGTTGGTTGACGGTTTCCGAAAACATCAGCTGCCCCCAGGTCTCTGAAAGGATTATTCGGCTTTGTTGGCGGCTGGCCAACGAATGAAGAAACCGCCGATAAAAGTGTCTGCGTTTAGCTGCCTCTTCCCGGCCCCCTCTGCGTACAGAAAATGGCGTGAGCATGCCCGCATAGTAGACAAAAGTATTAAATCCACGGCGCATTCCGTTGTTTAATACCCCTATCAGCGGATTGTTTGAAAACCCGGCGGTGTAATATCCACTTGTCTGTACGAGCGTAGCCATTGTGTCAAGATTGGCCGGCAGATGTGAATCCAAGGTTAGCATACGGTGTTCATTGGCATATTTTCCAGTAAACAGGGATGCGTGGGCGGGTATGGTCCATTGGGCTGGCGGGTACAGCATGACTGTATAGGGTCGCCTCTGCCGCAATGTGATCCAGATGCGAGGAGACCGTATCTGAACAGCCATTACAGGAAAGGCGATCTGCCCGCAATGTATCAAGCAGAATAATCAAGAGATCCAGTCGCCGATCCATAGTTCAATAGTAATACGCAAGCCCAATTAGTACCAACCGAGACAATTAAGAAATTTTACTCAATGCCGCGAATTCACATTCACGTTTCAATCCAATAAATTTCTCTTCCTGTTACGCTGACTTCTTGGCTGCCACGGCGATTGTGGATGAGATAGGTGTATGCTCGATAAGGCGAAATATCGGCCAGAGAAGCCAGGCTGTGGCCGCGAAAAAATGAGGCCGTATTGAACTCCATCCAAAACGACTCTCCAACCACGAATTGATGCTCCTCATCGCGAAATACCTTTCCGTTGGAAAGGCGAACTCACGAATGACAGTAAAGCCTTCGTTTTCTAGCATTTGATTCAATGATCCCCGGGTGAATATCTGCAAATGACGAGGCACTTCCCACCCAGCCCAATGCTCGCGCCACAAACCAGCCTGCAAGCTTTCTGCATTTGGGGTGCTTAAGAATAAATGACCGTCTTTTCCTAATACGCGATGCACCTCTCTTAGTGCTTGGTCCGGCGTCGGAAGATGCTCCAAAACCTCCCACATGGTGACAACATCGAAGGCGGCCGTCCCAAACTGTAAATCACTGGCCAAGCCGATAGTTGTGTTGACTCCTTGACTTTTAGCCACTTCCAGCGCTTTCTCGTTGATGTCCAAGCCTATCCCGCGACATGACCTATCCTGGCACAATAGTCGCAAAAAACCACCGGTGCCACAGCCAATGTCTAAGACCATTTCGGCCTCGGGGCGTACTACCCGGACCGCATGACTCCTCACCCTATGGTAGCGCTGCCGGGCCCAGCGCACAACACGGCCGCTTTCATCCAATGGCTCCCAATATGGCTCATAATCCTCGGGATAGAGCGAGAGCATTTCTCGATAATGGGGTCGTGAATCAAGTGTATGCAGACCACAATGCAAACAGACCAATACAACCGGTTGCTGCGAGCTACGGGTCCTCTCTACCGTAGAATGTATTGAATGAGTTCGTAGCTCGTTGCCACAGTTTAGACAGTATGGTCTGGGCATGGTTGTGTTGATATCGACGTCCCACTTAGAATATCAAAAAGGAGTGGCATAATAGATTCCATGTTCGCGAGGGACTATAGCGTCGATGCTGAGGCACCTGGATTCGAGTCACGATCATCGATTCATAGTCCGACGTTCTAACCTTAAACTATTCCTCAATAAGGGCTGATTATATGATTCGGCCGAAACCAGAGCGACGGAAACCAGGGTGGTCGATCCCCGGGGGGTACAGACCGCCTTCTATTCCCTACCCCAGGATCACCAGCGTTTCGTCCAGCCGTTGGAGAACCCGTTCTCGCCCCATGGCTTGCATCGACTCAAAGAGGGGCGGCGAGACTTTTTGGCCGGTGATGGCCAGGCGCATCCGGCCGAGAAACGGTCCGGCCTTTCCGTTACTCGTATTTTGTTCACCGATCTTAAATAGTCCGGCGCCGATACTGTCCCTGTCGTAAGGCGTAACTGTTTGGACAAAGTCGCGGGCCTGGCTGAAGGCATTCCGGGCCGCAGGCAGGTCCAGCTTCTTGTCAAGCAGATCGGCGGCGGTCAAGGCCAATGGTTCATGAACATAGAGGAATTGCAGCAGGGGGATGGAGTCGGTCATCTTTTTCAGACGTACGATCAAGGACGGCGCCACAAGAGCCAGGGCTTCCAGGTTCACATCGTAACCGGCTTCTTCCAGAAACGGTTGCATCGCCTCAGCCAGGGCCCGCGGTTCCATTTCCTGGATATATTGGCCAGTAAGCCAATCTAATTTCTCGTAGGGCAGCTTGGTCTCGGCCGGGTTCAGGTCCGCCAGGTCAAAGCGGGCAATGGCCTCCTGGATGGTGAATTTCTCG
>Ga0307379_10008975_pt1 | contig 13415 bp, 10 predicted proteins | sample UN2MG_FD_202237 | JGI IMG/M metagenome (GOLD analysis project Ga0307379, IMG submission 202237) | Soil microbial communities from Risofladan, Vaasa, Finland - UN-2 | ecosystem: Environmental > Terrestrial > Soil > Coastal area > Acid sulfate soil | place: Finland: Risofladan, Vaasa | collected...
AAAGAACCTTACAACAACTTTACCTGCTTTGGGCGATTGACTGGCACGGCTTTTGCACCCAATCCATAGGCGAAACTTGTATACGTAAATTATATAGACGAAAGGAAGTTAATTATGGCTAAGATAATAGGAATAGACCTGGGAACCACTAATTCGGTTGTGGCAGTAATGGAGGGTTCATCACCGAAGGTTTTGATCAATTCGGCCGGGGCCCGGTTGACTCCGTCCGTGGTCGGGTTTACTGATAAGGGGGAAAGATTGGTTGGGCAGATTGCCCGGCATCAACAGGTGACAAATCCGGAGAATACCGTTTTTTCAATTAAGAGATTTATGGGAAGAAGACACTCCGAAGTCTCAATGGAAGAAAAAATGGTCCCGTACAGGATTACCGGTGGTTCCGAAGAACTTGTCAAAGTTGATATTCGAGGAAAAGCATATACCCCGCCTGAGATTTCGGCAATGATATTGCAGGATTTGAAAAAAACTGCTGAGGATTATCTCGGTGAAAAAGTCCAAAGTGCCGTTGTTACGGTACCGGCCTATTTCAACGACGCCCAGAGACAGGCTACGAAGGATGCAGGCAAAATTGCCGGACTTAAGGTAGAGCGAATAATTAATGAGCCTACTGCTGCGGCTTTTGCGTACGGCCTCGAAAAGAAAAAGAGCGAAAAAGTTGCCGTTTTCGACTTCGGGGGCGGTACCTTTGATATATCCATCCTGGATATTGGCGGTTTTGAGGACCAGGGAGGCATTATTGAGGTCTTGAGCACCAATGGAGATACGCATTTGGGCGGTGACGACCTGGACGAGGTGCTGATAAATTACCTGGCCGAACAGTTCAAAAAAACCGAAGGCATTGACCTGCGAAAAGACCCCATGGCTCATCAAAGACTCAAGGAAGCCGCCGAAAAAGCAAAGTGCGAGTTAAGTACACAGGTTGAAACCACTGTTAATTTGCCGTTTATAACCGCCGATGCCTCCGGGCCAAAGCACCTGCAAATCAGCATTAATCGCAGCACCTTCGAATCCCTCGCTGAGCCTGTCTTCGAAAAGCTCAAACAGCCTTGTTACAAGGCTATGGATGACGCCAAAATAGACCCTGGTAATATTACAGAGGTCCTGCTTGTCGGCGGCTCGACAAGAATACCCAAAGTTCAGCGGATAGTTAAGGATATCTTCCGGAAAGAACCCAACAGGAGTTTAAATCCTGATGAGGTGGTTGCTCTCGGTGCGGCCCTGCAGGGCGCGGTTCTGGCCGGTGATGCCGGCGTAAAGGATATTCTCCTTTTGGACGTAACTCCGCTTTCACTGGGAGTGGAAACATTGGGCGGTGTTATGACCAAGCTCATTGAACGCAATACCACTATCCCTAACAGCAAAAAGGAAATCTTCTCAACCGCTGCCGATAGTCAGACAACAGTGGATATACACGTTTTACAGGGGGAAAGGGAATTTGCCCGGGATAATCGTACGCTCGGCAGATTTCAGTTAACCGATATTCCGCCCGCTCCGAGGGGAATGCCCCAGATTGAGGTTGCTTTTGATATTGATGCAAACGGCATACTTAATGTTTCAGCCAGGGACCTTGGAACCGGCAAGCAGCAGTCAATTGAAATTAAGTCCAGCTCCGGATTAAGCGATGAGGAAATCAAAAAAATGACCCGCGAGGCGCAGGACCATGCCCAGGAGGATAAAAACAAAAGAGAGGTCGTTGACCTGAAGAATCAGGCCGACCAGTTGATTTACTCCACTGAAAAAACGCTGAATGAGCACGGCGACAAAGTCTCCGCTCAGACCAGGGGCAGCATTGAAAGTGCCGTCAACAATCTCAAAGAAACGCTCAAGGGTGAAGATGCCAGTGCTATAAGGAAGGCTGTTGATAACCTCGGTAAAGCCGGCCAGGAGCTTGGCAAGGTCCTGTATGAGGAAGCTGCCAAAAAAAGGGCCGCCTCGGACCAGGCCGCCGGCCCTGCAGAAAACACACCACCGGAAACACAAACCAGGAAAAAGGACAAAGGCGACGTAATCGACGCTGAATTCGAAGCCAAAGACAAATAATATCAAGAGCCAGTCAACACCTGCAAAATCAGACTATCCGGGCTTTGAGCTTGTAAAGCTGGCAGAAGTCTTTCAGCTCTTTGGCGTGTTCTCCGTAAAAGAACACCTGATGAAATCCCGGGAAGGTCAGGACATTATGGCCTTTGTCGAATTTGACCCGTACAGAAACGACGCAGCCCCCGGCCGGCGGCACACTGATATTATCCAGCACCGTTCCTTCGCTGATTAAGACTTCTGTTTCTTCGTTTTGAACTATACCACGCGACCCGCCGACATCCAGGCTTGTGATTCTTTGACCTGGTTTCCATATCGTACGCGGCACGGCATCCCGATTGCCGTGATGGTGAATCAGGTCAAACGGTTCAGCGGGTTTATCAAATCCGTTCAGTTTTGTCGGGCAACTGCAGTGAGCCCCGATTATCGCATCGCAGGATGTGTCCGGGACAGGGTCCTGCTGAAAACCAGGCCGGGAAAAGAGGTATTGCACTATCACTTGCGAGGCCACCGCACCCCAATCCGCCTCGCAGGCCGCCGGTACGCCGTCATCGTTCATCCGCGACCATGCGATACAGGGCAGCGAAACTTTCGTATGCCCCAGTGCTCCCAGGCAGTCCATCGTAATCGCATCGGCTTGTTCGCGTTTGAGAATATTTCTTGCTGCACAGTAACTCTTGATACCATTAATGACATCCTGCTCCGTCGCACCGGACCTTCGCCGAGCCACACGCATGTAATCGCGTGCCATTTTGAGAATCGCATCTGATGTTTCCGTTTGCCGATATTCATCAAGGAAGGTTTCGACTGGAACGTACTGCAGAGCGATACCCACATCCGGCATAACAGTTTCATAACGTTCTTTGCCTTTCAGGACAACACATCGAGTCTGTTTCATTTTCGCACCGGCGGCAAGCATTTTCATCCCGTAGGCTGCCTGGGCGAAGTCCCCGACGGTTGCGTAAATCACACAGCCTTGCTGCTCGGCAAGTTCGATTGTATTGGTTGTAAAGGAAGTTCCTAACGGGGAAAAGATAACTGTCGGTATCCCGCTGGCGGCTGCTGTATGTGCGCTTGGCCAGGAATGCTGCTGACGGTCCAGAACAATCAGAATTAACCCGTCCGCCCTGGCAGACTTGGCGCCGGCAACCCAGCCTTTGGCCTGCTCGATGCCGTAAATTGGTTCCGGCCTCAAATCTAATTTTACACCGAGTGCACGGGCGGTTTCTGCTATCTGTTTTGTGTATTTTTGCATGGCTGCCTGACCGTCATAAACAGCGCCGGGCCATAACATACCATACGGTTCTTTGCGGCGAACAAAAGCCGCTTTGATTTTGGGCACACAACTCGATGCCGGGCCGTACGGTCGAACCGGCTCGAATGTTATTCTCTGCTGCTGCTGCCGGTTACAGCCGGCCAGAAGTGAACAGCTCCCCAGAGAAACCAGCGAACTTCGCAAAAATTCCCGACGAGTTGATGCACAATTGCAATTACAATTCATAATAATCAGCTCCCTGAAATTTTTTGCTTATCTTTTTCTTTTTGGTTGACCTCTCACTAAAGCCGGTACAGTTTCTCGGTAGCGGCCAAAACTACGGTCCTAAGTCTCGACCTTTGATGCCGTCAATCGTCAGGTTTGCATCCGGGTAACCGTCACGGGCGGCCCGGATTTCACGGGCCTTCAAAAAACATACCTGTCCGTCCGCCAGTAAAAAGTTTCTGCTGCCGACCCAGCCCCACCAGCCCGGGTCCTTGACATCTGTACCCTGGTGGTTGCTGAGCCACTCGCCGATAAGAATTTTTCCGGATGGTCTGGCTACTTCCGACCTGCGCCGAGGAATCGATGGTACCGGTTTACTGTATGTATCGCTTTTGTCGCTGGCAGCGTTGATTTGCTCGCTGCTGTGGTAAAAGCTCATCGAATAGGCATAGCTGGTGGATTCGTAATTCTTGCTCTTGTCTTGAGGACAGAATAATACCGACGGATTATTCACGTCGATACTGCCCCCCAGATAAGGCTCGACAAACCTTCGCCACCCTCGTCCCATCCAGAGCCAGTAAAACGGCTCTGACGATAGCGGGTCCTGTGCGCACGGGTAAGTCTCATCGTTGGCATTCAGGTAAAGGTCCGTAGCTATATAAATTTGCTTGAGGTTATGAGCACACCTCAGACGCATTGCTGCGACCCTGGCTCTTGACAGAGACGGCATTAATATCGACACCAGAACAGCTATGGTCGCTGTGACAACGAGCAGTTCAACGACGGTGAAACCAGACGCTGACCGGTCTTTTACTCGCTTCAGCGTGCCGTTTTCCATCGTTTCATTAAACACGATTTATTTACCTATACAAAAGCGCCTGAATATACTGTTCAAAATCTTCTCATTAATGGGTTCTTGTTTGACAAGCGAAAGACTTTCGCAGGCACAGCGCAGCATCATTGCTGCTATTTCGTCGTTGCCCGCTTTTAGCTCATCGATGGATTCGCTCATACCGGCGACCGCCTTCATCACGGCTTGTCTGTGTCGAGCAGTCAGTGCCGCACCAAAACCGCAGCTGTCCGGACATACCGGCGCCGGCAGTTCAGCACCCGTTGCCCCCCCGGCAGCCGATTCCACGATTATCTTGTTGATTGCCTCTCGTAATCCATTTATACCATAACTGCTCTTTGCGCTTGTGACCAGAACCTTGCACCCCCACAGATTGCACAAACGCCTTATACGTTCAGCAAGAGCATCTTCCGATACCAAATCCGACTTTGTTGCTGCTGCTACCAGAACCTTTGGCTTTATAAGCTCGCACAGCGCGATATCTGTCGCCCATTGCTTTTGGTTTGCTTTTGAGATGTCCACACAGAACACCACCGCCCAGGCCTTTCGCAGCGCTTCCATTGCTGCCTGTTGTGCCAGGCTGTCCAATACGCCGGCTGGGGATATCATCAGGCCGGCGCAGTCGAATACTACGCATTTGCCGCCGGGTAACTGTAGCACACCTGTTAACACATCGCGCGTTGTCTTCTGCTGCTGCGACACTATGCTTCTTTTATGGCCGAGAAGTTTATTTATCAGGCTGCTTTTGCCGCTATTAACTGCCCCCGCGATACCGACCGCAGGTAACTCGCAAACCGATTCGTAATTAGTGCTCTGAAAGGCCAGTTGGTCTAAATCCTCCCTGATTGCCAACAGCCTGCCAACGACTTCATCACGGCAGATGAACTCTTTATCCTCTTCGCTGAAGTCCAGCCCCGCCTCAATCAAACCAAGGCACTCCAATATACAAAAGCAAATCTGTTCTGTTTTACGGCCTAATTGACCTTCTAAAACCTGCTCCGCCGACCGCAGCTGCAGCCTGTTGGAACTTGAGATAATTTCATTCACGGCCTCAGCCTGTGATAAATCAATTTTGCCGTTGAAATAACCTCTTGCTGTGAATTCCCCCGGCTCAGCCAGCCGAACAGATGACAAAGAGGCGTTTTTCGCATGTCCGCCGGCACAACCCTCTTCTAACATCCGGCACAATAATGCCTGGACCACATTTGCGTTCGTATGGATATGAATTTCCGCTAAATCTTCACCCGTATATGAATTTGGTGCCGCAAACAAATATATCCGGACAGGTATTCTCAACTCAGAATCTATCACGATACTGCCCGAATATACCCCTCGCCTGTTCCGGCCAAGCCCCGGCCTGCATATCTGTCTTAGTACCTCCACCGTATCTCGGCCGCTAATTCGAACAATTACCCGTTGCTCTGAGGCTGGAGAACTTACAGCTGCTATTGTGTCATTAAGGTTATACATTTCTTGCCGAAGCTGGCTTCGAAAATTGACTTTATAGTCAGTTTCCAGGGCGTACTACATGTTTTTATAGAAAGGCTTGGGTTTTTTCTTTTTAATCTTGCCGCCGGTTTTACTTGTTGCCGCTACTAACCCTATTGACTGGACCTGTTCTTTTTCTCTGATATGTTTGCGTATCAGGTACTGCTCAACTACCCCTGCAAATACACTGGACATAATGTACAGGTTCAATCCCGACGGCGCCTTATACAACATAACAGGGAACATCAGCGTCATCATGAACATCATCATTTTTTGCTGTTGTGCTGCCTGGGGATTGACTTCTGTTGCCGGTTTGGGCATTAGCTTTTGCTGAAGATAAAAGGCCACGCCCATCAGAATCGGCAGAAGGTTGAATGAGTCCAGCTTGCCGAACAGCGGTAATGTTATTGCTGGAAACCTGACCAATGCATCCGGGGCCGAAAGGTCGGTAATCCAGAACGGTAAAAATGCCGCACCCCGCAGTTCAATGCTCGCATATATCGCACTGTACAACGCAATCCAGATGGGCATCTGGACAAACATCGGCAGCATACCTTTAATCGGTGAGGCCCCCTGCTGTCTGTAAAGCGCCATCACCTGTTTGTTCATCTCGACCTTGTTATGAGCGTATTTCTTCTTTATCTGCTCGACCTGCGGACCGAGGGTGCTCAGCTTGCTCATTGAGACCTGGCTTTTCTTGGTGATTGGATGCATAACAATCCGAATCACGAATACCAGGATGATAATCACCAGACCATAGTTGCCGATAAACGTGTACATCCATTTCATTAACGACAGTATCCCGAACGCAAGCGGCTTGATGATGGCAGCCGGGCAGCAAAAACACGCCATAAAACTTATTGTTTCCACAAAGCCCAGGTCCCGGTACATGGGGTTTCTGTCAAAAATGCTCTTGTCCTTGGGCCCGAGGTACAATTGGAACTTGTATGTTTTTAGATTGCCGTCTTGACCTGCTGCCGACAAAGTGCTCGATACGATTTTCAAATCTGTGCCTATTGCCTCATCGCCGTTGTCCGAAATACCGTCCGGGTCGTAGAATTGCCCTGTGCTGTCCGCTACCCAGTCACAGAATTTTGCATCTTCGCCTGCAACAGGAACCAGAATTGCGGCAAAATATTTGTTTGTCGAGGCAACCCACAGAAAATTTTCACCGGCTTTGAGCAGGCGACGTTGTTCGGCGGTTTGTGCTTTATTCAGTTTTCGCGCATCTATTCTTTTACTGTGGTTCTTGCCCTGCGCATCCCTGAAACCGGCCACGGCTTCTCTGGCATCCCTTCTTATTGACTCCTGAGATATTCCAACGGTCCCGCTTAAATCGAATCGAACTTTCTGCTCCTGGGCCGACAGGTTTTCAATATGTATTTCGCAATCAAGAAGGTAATTGCCGGGTGTTACCCGATAGGTTTGAACCACTTTGGTTATCCCTTCGCCGCTGACTTGGTCTTTTATAACCGCCTCAAAACTCGCACTTTCACGCCCGTAAGAGGTTTTCTCAACAGGTAAACTCTGCCAGTGCAGCCTGTTCAAGGCAAGTTGCAGTTTTTGCTGAACAAATACTAACTTTTTAATTGCCATTGACGTAATCTCTTCTCCGTCGGCTAATTGCACCGGTGATAAAAGTACCAGCGGCTGAGGGTCCTTGTAATCCCGGTTATCGAATCCCTTGCCGTTTCCAGTGCTGAATGTGGCCTTGCTTATCGCCGCCCCCTTCGAGGTAAGCGCCAGCTGGAACTTGAAGCCGGCATCGGGGTCCTCTGTGGCAGGGTCTCTGGCACCAAGTATGACGGTTTTAGCCGCGGCATCGTCGGCACCTAAAATGATGTTATTAACCTCTTGCGGTCCGTTCTGTTGCGGTTGCCAGCTTGAAATGTCGCCTGTGTTACTGGTTAGGCTGTGCTGTAACAGTATGCAGCCGAGTCTGTTTGACCGGCCGGCTGCAAATACACCGGATTCGACAACAAGCCCCATACACGTGCCGGCAAAGATAATTATAACTATAATTAAAACCGTTCTGAAATTCATAATTATTGTCTCAGTTCCAGATACCGGGATTTACCCTCTTTTTGTTTGCTGCGGAAATCGTCGGCTTTTCTCATCTTCCCTCCCGCAGACGTTCCGCATGGAAATTGTCCAGCCGCTTGATTGACATTATTTTCTTTGCTGTGGTCTCGAAGTCGTACTCCAGCCGCACAAAGTACACCTCGTTGCCGTCAACATACGCGTAACTTGCCCTGTTATCGCCGTCTCTTGGTTGACCCACGCTGCCAATGTTAATAATGGCTTTCTCGTCTTCGACAATCGGATAGCTGCCGCCCAGTTCTTCCGGCAGGTAGAAGTCAGGTTCATCCACAAACACCCCGGGCAGGTGTGTATGACCCACAAAACAGATATTGCTGACCCGCTCGAAAAGCATACGTATCTTTACAGGATTGCTGTAAACATCGTCCGGAAATATGTATTCGTTAATAGGCCTCTTGGGCGAAGCATGTACGAAATCTATCATTATTATGTTGCCTTCGAGTTTGGTTTTAAGCGTTCGCCGCATCGGCAGAGTCCCCAGAAAACTCCAGCGCTGGTCATGATTTGGTTTTGCCTGTTCGGTTTCCAGCACATCCCTTGTCCAGAAACTTGCCTGTTCTGCAGCATAGTTGAAATTCGTCGGCTCATAGAAAACCGCGTAATCATGGTTGCCCATCACGCACCACCTGGTCTCTTTTATAATCAAATCCAGACATTCGATGGGATTGGGACCGTAACCGATTACATCGCCTAAGCAGTAAATCGTTTTTATATCACGTTTTTTAATGTCGGCCAGAACCCTCGTCAAGGCCTCGAAATTCGAGTGTATATCGCTTATAATCGCAAACATCTGTAGCCCCGCGCTGCCTCAAAAAAACAACCGCAATCATATTATCCAAACCCTACTTTTTACCAGAATTGTCAGCAAAACGCCAGAATATTTATTAACTTTCAGTTGTACAAAGAATTTTCAAAGTTAAGCCGAATACCGACAAAGAGCGTTTAGGCCCTTGTCCGACCGCAAATTTACAGTTTGCCTTGATTGCCGGTGTTGTTATAATAACCCTTGTTTTATTTGTTTGCCGAACGGATGTGCTGTATTTTGGTAGATATGACTCTTCTCGAAACTCGTCAACTGGTTAAAAAATATTCGGGCCGGGCCGTGGTCAATGAGGTCTCTATTTCCATCGCCCAGAGGAGCATTGTGGGGCTTCTGGGCCGAAACGGCGCCGGTAAAACTACCTCTTTCAGAATGATTATGGGCATGATTGCCCCTGACAGCGGCTCGGTGATTTTTGAGGGACGCGACATCACCAAACTGCCGATGTACAGAAGAGCTCGCCTGGGTATCGGTTATCTTTCTCAGGAACCAAGTATTTTTCAGCGCCTCAGCGTGACCGATAATCTGTACGCTATTCTGGAAACCATGTCCATCACAAAGGCCCAGCGAGACCGCAAAGCTGCTATGTTGATTGACCGGTTTGCTCTGAACGAGGTGGCGCAAAGTCAGGGCAGGTTCCTTTCGGGCGGCGAGCGAAGAAAACTTGAAATCGCCCGTGCTATGGTAACCGACCCTTCCCTGATTCTGCTCGATGAGCCCTTCAGCGGTGTTGACCCTATCGCCGTCGAGGACTTACAGCATGAAATCCGCCGGTTGGTTGCCTCTGGTGTCAGTGTGTTGATTACGGACCACAACGTCGAAAGAACGCTTGAGGTTGCCGACAGCGCCTATATAATCGACCACGGCAAGGTCATAGGTGCCGGCTCGCCTGCCGAGATTATCCGTAATGAAACAGTCAGAAAAAATTATCTGGGTAATACGTTTACCGGCGACGAATTTGACAACACATAACTGTCTGCAACTGTGTCCTGCAAAGCCGCACAAACCGGCAATTTCCAGTATGCAGTGTCGATACCGCCGGGATTTTGGGAATACAATTAAATGGTAGATATTGATATTGAAAAGTGCAAAATCACTTTCTACCCCGCCGAGGTCCTGGGCAGGCCCGCTGAACCTGTGGCAAACATTGACCATCGTGTATGTGAGCTTGTGCAGAAAATGGCCGATATTATGTTCCAGAATAAAGGTCTTGGCCTGGCTGCACCGCAGGCTGGCGTATCACTGCGACTTTTCATAATCTGCCTTGACGGAACAAGAGAAAACCTCAAGGTCTATATAAATCCTGTCGTTACCACTGCAGGCGAACTCGAAGAAAAAGAAGAAGGCTGCCTGTCCGTACCCGGCGTTTACACTAAAATCCGCAGGTACAGCAAAGCCACTGTAACAGCCGCAGATATCCGCGGAAATGAATTTACCGAACAGGCCGATGGCCTTTATGCCAGGTGTCTCCAGCATGAAAGGGACCACATTGATGGCGTAACTATCACCGACCACATGAGCTCTGTGGCAAAAATTATGCACCGAAAGCGACTAAACAAACTTAAGGAAAACTACCGAAAGACAACTCAAAAATAAATCTCACAGCCCTGCAGGCTATATCTGCAGGAATAATTATGAACATAGTGTATATTGGCAGCGGCGAATTTGGTCTCGAATGCCTGAATGGTTTGGCCCGCTCAGACAACCACTTGCCGCTGATTGTAACTCAAAAACCACAGCCCGCCGGTCGCCACAGAAAACCAACACCAACGCCCGTCGCCCGCTGGGCCGCGGCAAACTCAACTCCCTGCCTGGAAACAGACAATGTAAATGCCCCTGATGTTATAGAAAAAATCGCTTACCACCGCCCGGACCTGCTTGTGGTTATAGCGTTCGGCCGCAAAATCTCCGCCGACTTGATAAATCTGCCGACCAACGGTGCCGTGAATGTACATGCCTCCCTGCTGCCGAAATACAGGGGTGCAGCCCCCATAAACTGGGCTATTCTAAATGGCGAAACCGAAACCGGCATCAGTATTATCACCTTAGCAGACACTATAGATACCGGCAGCATAGTAAGCCGGCAAACCACCGAAATCTACCCCGACGAAACAGCCGCACTCCTGCACGACAGATTGGCTAAAATGGCTGAACCCCTCCTGCTGAGTACAATCCAGGCCATTGCTTGCGGTTCAGCCGTCTATACCACCCAGGACCATTCCAGGGCCACACTTGCACCAAAGTTGAAAAAATCAGATGGCTTCCTCGACTTCAGCGACTCTGCCGTATCTTTGAAGAGAAAAATACGCGCTTTCTGGCCCTGGCCGGGGGCCGCCGCGCTTTACCTGTCAGCCGAATCAGGCCAAACTCAAAGAGTAACAATAGCAATGGCCCACGTTGTAGAAACTTCCAACCCAGCCGGCCTGTCGCCCGGAACGCTCGACCCGAATCTTTGCGTTATCTGTGGTCAGGATGCTCTCAGAATGACCAGTATCCGTCCTGCCGGTGGTGTGGTTATGAGCTTCGACGATTTTATCAACGGCCGTGACGTACAGCCCGGTGATGCGTTTGTTACGATAACCACCTGAAAAATGGCCCCCAAAAAACAAAAAACCGCCCGATATGTAGCGATGACCGCCCTCAACAGGTTTAGCCGCCGACCCGGTTATGCTTGTCCTGTACCTGCCGAGGTGTTTGAGCACACTGCTGAAAAACAGCGTACCACCGATATCGTTTTCGGCACAATAAGAAATACCACCGCTATTGATTTCGTAATAACCCGTATCGCCGGTTGTCCCGTCGAAAGAATCCCGCCGAAACTGTTAAATATTATCCGTATAGCTGCTTATGAGCTTATCTACACCCCTGATGTACCCGAATATGCCATTGTAAACGAAGCCGTTGAAAACTCTAAAATTATCGCCCGTAAAAAGCAGGCCGATTTTGTAAATGCACTCCTGCGGAAGCTGACAACTGCGATAGAAAATCGAAAAATCCCTCTTGATGACGCCGACTTTCGAAAAACACTGCCCCAAACAACCTCAACTGGCTGCCGGTTCCATAACTGTTTTCTGCCGCAGCCGGATACTGAGCAGGCTGATTATCTTGCACTTGCTTTTTCCCTGCCCAAATGGCTCGTTGCCGGCTGGTTAAATGATTTTGGAGCCCAAAAGACACGACAAATATGTTTTGCCTCGAATCGCAGACCGGCTATTTATATAAGACCCAACAAACTAAAAACTACCACACACAAACTAACGGAAGAATTCTCTGGCAGCGGTCTCGATGTCGAAGTCATTGACCCTGCCTCAATGATAAGAATCAAAAGCGCTGGCTCGGTAACAGAACTGCCGGGTTTTGCTCAAGGTCTTTTTACTGTTCAGGATATTACCGCTTCATACCCCGTACATGCTTTAAAACCCCAGCCTGGTCAAACCATACTCGACCTTTGTGCTGCTCCGGGCGTCAAGACCGCACAACTGGCAGAAATAACCGGCGACCGGGCCACAATCATAGCCACTGATATTGACAGTAAACGCCTGCAGCTGGTCAGGGAAAATGTTGCGCGATTAGGTATAAAAAGCGTTTGTATAGTAACTTACGAGAATCTTCGGCAAAAAACCGCCGAGCTGGGCTTGTTTGACGGCATATTGTTGGATGTGCCCTGTTCGAATACGGGCGTACTGGCAAAAAGACCACAGGTACGGCATAGAATAACACCCGAAGCGATAAATGAATGTGCCCGGGTTCAAGCCCGGCTGTTGGAAAAAGCTGCCCCCCTGGTAAAGTCTAAAGGCAGAATCTGTTACAGTACCTGCAGCATTCAAAAAAAAGAGAACAACCACCTTATAGACCAGTTCCTGCACAGCAAACCGCACTTTACTCTCGAATTTGAAGAACTGACCCTCCCGTCCGCACAGGGTTTTGACTGGGATGGTGGTTATTTTGCGGCCCTTGTACGTCGGTAGGCCGCTTCATTGAACTTGCCCTGATTCTGACTGCACGCCGCACCGCACCATACCTTAACATCAGTCTGGTGTCACTGCATGCTGCAAAAAACTGCAAACATTAATCCACAGCCTTTCCACAAAACGACTTTACAATGTGTAAAAAATGTTAAAAAAAATATTTTTTCGCGCGCAACATCAACCTGTAAAGCAATATTCGTTATGTGGAAAAGAAATTTAATAAAACACGGTTGAATTATTTTGTTAACGTCTGATAATTACCCGTAAAGGATTGGATTTCTGTCGGAAACCAAACGCTAAATCAGCAGTGGAGACAGATAATGCGTGGCACAATCACGGATGAAATAAGTGCTGTTAACCAGGCTTTGGCTGAAAACGTCGGACCTCAAAAGTTCAGAATATGGTTCGAAAACTCAACTAAGTTGACACTGACCGATGACTACTTGAAAATCAGTGTCCCCAATTTATTCACAGCCGGGTGGATAGAAAGTCATTTCTTGAATCAAATCAAACAGGCCCTTTCCGCCGTCACCGGAACCGCTCGAAAGGTTACTTTTGCTATTGACCCGGAACTGTCCGGCCAACAAAAAAACCTGAAGCTTCCTGTTGATGCTGATTCGCAAACTCATAACCGCAACTCAAGTCATGAACCGCCTG
>Ga0307379_10008976_pt1 | contig 13414 bp, 9 predicted proteins | sample UN2MG_FD_202237 | JGI IMG/M metagenome (GOLD analysis project Ga0307379, IMG submission 202237) | Soil microbial communities from Risofladan, Vaasa, Finland - UN-2 | ecosystem: Environmental > Terrestrial > Soil > Coastal area > Acid sulfate soil | place: Finland: Risofladan, Vaasa | collected...
TGCGCGTCGGCCGTTCCCGAACTGGACGTTTTGGCTACGGCCTGCACCCTGCCGTTCAGTGGATTAACGTATACGGTCCCGTCTGCACAAATATGAATCCGTGCAACCGTTTCCTCCTTGCCGTGAGCTTCGACATCCACAGCACCAATAATGCTCACACTTCCGTTTTCGGACACAAGGCATATATAGGCCGTACCGGTCTGATCCTCCTCATCAGAGACTTTATTCGTGTATGTTCGAACGCCAGCGAGATTGGTACTGTCATTGCTTCCATCAATCGTCAGGTTGCCTGAGGCGATGATCGAGACCTCGACGTCATTGCCGCCGTCTACTGTCAATGACCGCGTCTGGATATCACCGCCGTTGTTGGTGAAAATCCGGATTCTGCCGGGATTGCCGCCGTCTTCGTATGTCCGCAGCCGACCGGTTTTGATTCCACCGCTGCCGGCCAACATGAATATGTTGCCGCCGCCGGTTGTTCGGACAATCGTATTAATCGGGCCGCCCTCTGTCGCCGGCTCAAATACGATGCTGCCGTTATTATAGGCGGTACGAAGCGCGATATCACCGCTGCCGCCTGCAATTACCCCGTCAGTTATATTCTCGACGGTAATATCATAATCAGCTTCAAGAATAGTATTTACACCGGCCTGCGAATAGGCCTCCAATTCTTTCTCATAAAAAGTATCCATGGCCGCACCTCCGCCAGGATTCGGCCCATCGGCGAGGGTCAAGCTGACCGGATCGATGTGTAGCGTGCCCCCTTCCGGGGTAATTGTTATAGTCTTCCCGGAATTTACCGGATCGGGAATATTAAAAGGCTGGCTCGTCGCATCGACGGTACAAATATAGTCGTCGGTATCATCATCAAAAACATAACCATTAAAATAGAGGTGGTCGCTGCTGATCTCTGCGAGTCCACCGTCAAATTTTTCGATAGTGTCTTCGGGAGCTAATACCGTCGGGTCTTCGGGAGAGCCTCCTTTGACCTCGATTTGTGCGCCGGCCTGGAAATCAACAAGAGCTCCAGGGGCATCGGGGGCATATATTTCAGAGGCAAAAGCGACAACCTCGCCTCCATTGGCGGAATCATTGCTGATGCCGCCATTGGCGGTTGTAAGACTACCATCACTGAGAATTACTTCATCACCGGCAGTCAAGACAACACTGCCGCCATCGCCGTCGATACCATCGGCGTTAATGGTTCCGCTTTGTGTGACTGTTCCAACCCCGGACTCAACTCTCACCGGATATACAGGTTCTTCCCCAGGTTCCGCCGAATTGACTCGAAGCTGTGGATGCAGCGGTACCGAAAAAATATCGCCAGCGGCAAGAACTACCTTGCCCCCGGGGGCTGTGATTCCACCTTCATTCACGACATTGCCGAAACCTTCCGGATTATCCGAACCGGTTAGTGTAACCGAATCCATCTCAACGATAATTTTGCTCCCGGGCTTGCCAAGAAACACTCTGTCACCGGCGGCCATTACGACAAATCCACCTGCACCTGTCGTTATAGTTCCGGTATTGAGAATTTTCTGGCCGATAAGAGCCACGCCTTCGGTTATGCCCTCAGCACCTATTGTGCCCCTGTTGATTACCCCAAGTCTCTCATTGACTTCTACACCTTCAATATCGCCAACGAATTCATAGTTACGAGCCAGGAATTGGCTGTTTGAAATATCGAGGTTGGAAGCAATCAACTGTGTGACATTGACAGTGGAGCCCTCACCAAAGACGATACCGGCGGGATTAACAATGAAAATACGCATACCTTCGGCTGCACTGAGGTCGCCGAAAAATTGCGTTCCAAGTCCCGACATTACTCTGTTTAACACGGCAGAATTGGACACTCCCGTCTTTTGTGAGAACGACAGACTCTCAGAGCTAATAGTATCTATGCCTCCCCAACCTGTTCCATCTGTTATGCCGCCCCACTCGATAACGGACTGGGCCTTGTTCACCGTGACGGTGGTGTTGATGTCGTAGTCTATCGTTCCGGTCCCGACGGTAAATGCCCCGCCTGCAGGCGTGGCCAGCACAGCCGGAAGTGACGTGTTCAAAACCATACACCAAATCAGGAAGTATATGACTACCTTCCTAAAGTACCGCCCTCTAATTTTTTTTCTTAATCTTTCCATCATCCATCCCCGTAATAAAAGTAACAATTTTTAATTCGTCCCTACGATATGTATTTTGCCCTACCCCCCCTGTCGGGCAAAGGTGCATATTCTCCTACAAACACTGGTGCGTACTCTATTAAGTATTATTATACCTTTTAAGATGCTATTTGTCAAGAATAAGTTTGAGATTTGCCCGTTATTCCATCCTTCTTATCAGGTCTTTATGATACTTATGGAATACTTGCCTCAGGCTTGTTAAAACCGGCACAAAATGCGATATTTCCTATTCATAGAAGTCGCAATACGCCCTATAAATACAAATAAATTAGTGATATTTTTGAAATATGCTCTTAAGTTACCGGATAATCCACAGTAATAGAGGACGGAAGGTTCAAACTTGAAAGTTTTTCCATAATCCGGCATAAATTTACAAATACATAAACTTTTTTTTTCTCCCAAAGATTCTACTATATAGTCCCGCTTCAATTCCCAAAAAGGGGAATCCTCCTGAATATTATCATACTGATAACTATTTCCGGATTTAATGCTTTATGTCGATGTGGAGTATGCTTATAATAGATACGCTGGTTGTATTTGATGCGATGAACCCAAATGAAGTGCAGGTCGGATTTTCCACTGACTTTTTTGGGATTTAATATTGGAATTTTTACTTTATGGCAAGCTATTTGAAAAATCTGTTACCTTTTGGCGGCAATTGGTCGATTGAAGTTATGGCGGAAGAGACTGCTCACTTTCAGCCATATCTATATGACGACGACAATCAATCACAGGAGAACGCCCAGGCATTCAAATTGCCGGAAGTTATCGGCATCCTGCCGATTCGTAACGCCGTAGCCTATCCCGGTACGATAATGCCGTTAGCGATCGGCCGAAAAAAAAGCAAAGCATTACTTGCCGATACCGAACCTAACGAAACAATCATAGGACTCCTTGCGCAGCGCAATCCTGAAACCGACAGGCCTGATTTCGATAATCTCTATTCAATTGGAACCGCTATTTCAGTGCTGAAGGTTACAAAATTGCCCCAGGGCTCGATACATGTTGTGGTCCACGGCATAGCCCGCTTTAAAATAATAGAAAAGGTGGCGATAAAGCCCTACCTGAAGGCAAGGATCCAGCCGCTAAGCACAAAAGTAAGAAAAACAAAAAAACTCCAGGCGCTCATCGTCAGCGTCCGCCAGGCTGCCAACCGTGTTATCACATTAAGTTCCAATGTTCCGGAAGAAGCATCGGTTCTGCTGGAAAATATCGAAAATCCTTCCGCCCTCGCTGATTTTTTAGCGGCGAATCTCAGCCTCGACATCGCCAAGAAACAGCAGTTACTCGAAGAGCTTGACGCAACCAAACGCCTTGAACAAATATCCGTTATTCTGGCCCATCAGTTGGAGGTGCTCGAATTAAGCCACAAGATACAGAGCCGCGTCAGGGAATCGATAGACAAAAATCAGCGCGAGTATTTCCTCCAGGAGCAGTTAAAAGCTATTCAGACCGAGCTCGGCCAAAAAGACCTCAGATCCGAAGAGCTCAAGCAGGTCGCCCAGAACGTCGCCAAAGCCAGGATGCCCAAAAAAGTGGAGCATGAAGCCCTTCGCGAGTTAGACAGATTAAGTAAAATACCGCCCGCCTCACCGGAATACAGCGTTATCCGCACATACCTGGATTGGGTCTGCGAACTGCCCTGGTCGGTTCAAACCAAAGACCAGCTCGATATCCACAAGGCCCAGCGGATACTAAACGCCGACCACTACGATCTGAGCAAGGTAAAAAAACGCATCCTCGAATTCTTAGCCGTTCGCAAGCTGAACCCTAAGGGCAAGAGCCCCATACTTTGTTTCGTCGGGCCGCCCGGCGTGGGCAAAACGTCGCTCGGCAAATCCATCGCCCGGGCAATGGGAAGAGAATTCGTCCACATATCTCTCGGCGGAATCAGGGACGAAGCAGACATCCGGGGACATCGCAGAACATACATCGGGGCGCTGCCCGGGCGAATCCTGCAGGAGCTGCGAAAGTGCGGCAGCAAAAATCCTGTGTTCATGCTCGATGAGCTGGATAAAATCGGCAGTGACTTCAGGGGCGATCCGGCCAGTGCCCTGCTGGAAGTGCTCGACCCGGAACAGAACTTCGATTTCACCGATCATTACCTCGACCAGCCTTTCAATTTATCTTCGGTCATGTTCATTGGGACTGCGAATTATACCGAGCCGGTCCCGCCGGCACTCCGCGACCGAATGGAAGTGATCGAACTGCCGGGCTACACCGAGACTGAAAAACTCAAAATCGCGAAAAAATATCTCATTCCCCGCCAGCTCAAAGAGCACGGCCTTAGTAAGAACCGCTGCGGAATGAAAGACGACGCCGCAGTCGCCATCATCAGAGGTTATACGCGAGAGGCGGGTGTGCGAAACCTCGAAAGGAATCTCGCAGCCGTCTGTAGAGCCGTGGCAACTGAAATTGCCAAAGGCAAAAAGAGACGGGCGACTATCGGCAAAAAAGACCTCGCAAAAATCCTGGGCCCGGCACGATTCGAATCTGAGCTGGCGCTGCGAACCGGAATACCGGGCGTCGCAACCGCCCTGGCTTATACACCGGTCGGCGGCGAATTGCTCTTTATCGAATCGGCATCCATGCCGGGCAAAGGACTTCTGCAATTGACAGGCCAAATCGGCGACGTGATGAAGGAAAGCGCCCAGGCCGCCTTTTCCATCGTGAAGGCAAACGCGAAAAAACTTAAAATCGAGCCGGAAAACTTCAGCAAATTCGATTATCACATCCACGTCCCGGCAGGAGCAATCCCCAAGGACGGCCCGAGTGCAGGCGTAGCAATATTCACTTCGCTGGTCAGCCTGCTGCTCGGCAAGCCCACCCGGCCGGACGTGGCAATGACCGGGGAAATCACGCTGCGAGGCCTGGTACTGCCCATCGGCGGCCTGAAAGAGAAAATCCTTGCCGCCAAACAGGCCGGCATAGAAACCATCATCCTGCCCGCCAGAAACAAAAAAGACCTGCCCGAAGTCCCGAAAGAAGCCAAAAAAGGACTGAAATTCGAATTCGTCAAAAACGCCGACGAAGCATTGAAAATCGCCCTGAACACCGACTGAATCCCTACTGCCATCCCCAGGGAAGGAACCGCCTATTGAGCTTCGTGTTTTACATGGGACTTTGAGGATTTGAATATGCCGAGACCCATCTTTACTGATTCGAATGCAATTTTGTCATTTGGAATATCTAACGGATTTATCAAAATCAATTCTTCTATCTCCGATCTGTCAAAATCCGTGGGAAGAGCATCGATTTTGCAGTAGAAGAACAGATCGCACGTATGATAAATCACTCCCCCGTATTTGTATATGTTCGGATAAGACCCCAAATATCCCGGCTCTCTGAGATCTATTCTTAATTCTTCCTTTATTTCTCTTTTTACCGCCTCTTCTGCGGATTCCTTCGGGTCCACAAAGCCGCCCGGCAGGTCCAGCTTGCCCTTGCCCGGTTCTTTGGCCCTCTCGATCAAGATGACCTTTTTATCGTATTCCAATATCGCTGCTGCCGCTGCGGCGACATTGTGATAATAAGTGAAAGAACAGTCCCGGCAACCTACTTTTTTCATGTCACCGAAGAATATGTCACCTGACCCGCAGGCCGGGCAGTAATTGAACGTTTTTATTTTTTCAGATAAGTGCATTAGCAGGCGGAATCCCCCAGCATCATCTCAAGCTCGATTTCATCCCGTAACGGGATACCCTCGGCTCCGATTAACGGCACGGGTTTGAGGTTTCGGGCGAATTCAATCGCATTACGATTAATCTTAACCAGCGCGAAGCCGCGTTTCTGATAAAAACGCAGCGCGTTCATATTATCATTCGTGGTGACAAGCCACAGCCGCTTGCATCCGGATTCGCAGGCCGCCCCTTTAACTGCGTCAATCAAACCTGTGCCGATACCCATGCAGGACTGCAAGCTGTCAAGGCTCACGATCTCGCAATCGCCGGCGACAATTTTATACGTCAGAAGCCCGACCTTGTCTTCTCCATCTGTAGCAACAAAACCGGGCAGATCCCTGCAATGATATACTTTGTAGTGAGCGGCAATAAATTCCGCCCCCCACCTTTCGGTAATGAATTGCGCAATCCAGTCCCCATCATCTGAATCAACCGGACGAATCCGAAAACCTGACAATATCAATCCCCTTCAAATCCATCAATTATTGGTTAATACGGCGTTATTATACATCATTGACAGCATTGGCCACCTTAACCACATCCACCATTTCCGCCACGTCATGGACGCGAACGATAGAAACACCTGCCGCGGCACATAAGGCTACCGTTGCGGCTGTGCCGAAAATCCTCTCGGCGGGTTTTTCTTTGCCGGTGATTTTACCGATGAATCTCTTGCGGCTCGTACCGACAAGGACGCGGTAGCCGGTGGCGACGAATTTATCGATATTTCTCAAGAGTAAAAGATTATGCTCGGCGGTCTTGCCGAAACCGATGCCGGGGTCGATGAAAATCATATCTTTAGATATACCGAATTTCTCGGCTCGCTCTGCCCGACCCAGCAGGAATTCCAGAACCACGCCGACGACATCATCATATTCAGGCTCAATCTGCATCGTCGCCGGCGTGCCCTGCATGTGCATCAAAACAACGGGCACCTGCCGCTCGGCCGCCAATTCGCCCACTCGCTCATCGCTCAGAGCGGTAATATCGTTTATCATTCCCGCCCCCGCTTCCAGACCAGCCTGAGCAACTTCGAATTTGTACGTATCGATGCTGACCGGCACATCAGTCTTTTCACAAAGCGCTTTGATGACCGGAACCACCCGTTTTATCTGTTCATCAACCGAAACCGAGTCCGAACCCGGCCGGGTCGATTCGCCGCCGACGTCGATGATCGCAGCGCCATCGGCCGCCATTTTCAGACCGTGCTCGACAGCCTTATCGGAATCGAAGAATTCACCTCCGTCGCTGAAGGAATCCGGCGTCACATTCAATACTCCCATCACAATGCAGCCCGCCGAAAAATCCAGACTTCCCCTCGGCCACTCAACAACGTTTTGACCGCAACTTTCCGCTTTTGCTTTTTTACTTTTCACTTTCGACTTCTTTAAATCCGATCCCAATCAGTTTTTTGGCCAAACTGGAGTTCGTGTCTTTTAGAATCACTCTCGTATTCTGAAATTCCCTTCGCACGGGATAATTCTTCCGCAGGCTGTCAAAATGTTCGCCTCTGTTTTCCGCCGGCTTGTTCAAAACACGCCTCAGTCTCGTATCATCCTTGTCAATCCGGTAGATTTTCTGCACAGAGCCCAACAACGCATCCTGATCGTTGGCGATATTCGGATTGACCTTCAACTCCGGCACGGCGGGCTCGGGCAGGAAATCCTTCAGATCGAACTTCGGCTCCACGTCAAAATATTCGCAGACCACCTTGTATATCATAATCATTCCCGCAATCTTGCCGTCCAGCGAATAACCTGCGATGTGCGGCGTGCCAAGATCGACCAGTTTCAGAAGTTCGATATCGATATCCGGCTCGTTCTCCCAGACGTCCAGCACGACAGCCCGCAGCCGCCCCGACCGTATGTCCGCTTTCAACGCACTGCCGTCAACCACTGAGCCCCGGGAAGCATTCACGAGCACGCATCTTTGCTTCAGCGATTTGAAGAACTTCTCATCAGCCAAATGATACGTCTTATCCGGACCTTCGAATGTCAACGGTGTATGGAACGTAATAAAATCACAATCGAAAAGCTTTTCCAACGGCAGATACTTCGCATCGCCGGTTTGCCTTTTCAGGGGCGGGTCATTCAGATAAACGGCCATCCCCATGGCCGCACATTTCTTCGCCACCCTGCTGCCGACATTGCCCACACCTACAATGCCGATCGATCTGCCCTCCAGGTCGAGAGCATATCTTTGTCCGATATCCAGAAGCCCGGCAATAACATATTCGGCGGCCGAGTTGGCATTCGAGCCCGGCGCCGATGCAAAACCGATATTGTTGCAGCCAAGGAAATCAATGTCGACATGGTCGAAGCCAATCGTAGCGGTCGCCACAAAACGCACTTTACTGCCGGCCAGCAGCTTTTCATCGACCGGCGTGATACTGCGCACAAGAAGAGCGTCCGCATCGGCAACAACGTCCGGCGTTATTTCCCGGCCCCCGACAACCGTAACCTCACCGATGGAAGAAAAACACTCTTTGACAAACGGAATATTCGCATCTGCAACAATTTTCATCATACTGTGTAACTCGCATTTCGCTTTATCATGCTAAAGCTCGAAACCTGCAATCTGCGAGCCGCAATCAGGACACTTCGAATCTTTTATACTATTGGTGGCGATCCTATAACCAATACGTTCGATCAACATTTGGCCGCACTGATAGCAGAAAGTACTCTCAGATGTCGAGCCAGGCACGTTGCCAAGATAAACATAATGCAGCCCGGCGGATTTGCCAATCTCGAAAGCCCGCTCCAGACTGCTTATAGATGTGGGAACCGAATCCATATACTTGTATTGCGGATGGAATCGGCTGATATGCCAGGGAACATCAGCTCCGGCGTTGCTGACAATAAAACCCGCAAGCTCTTTAAGCTCGTCATCGGAATCGTTTTGCCCCGGCACCAGCAGCGTCGTAATCTCAAGCCAGATGTTCGTCTCTTTCGCGATGTAACTGATAGTATCCAGCACCGGTTGCAATCTCGCCCTGCACAGCCGCTTGTAATAATCCTCGCTGAAAGCCTTTAGGTCGACGTTGATCCCGTCGAGCCAGCCGGCCGCGAAGTCTATCGCCTCGGTCGTCATATAACCGTTACTGACGAAAACATTCGCCAGGCCGCGTTTCTTTGCCAGGCGTCCGCAATCGTTACATAATTCCATAAAAACCGTCGGCTCGGTGTAGGTGTAAGCCATGCTCTTGCACCCGCTGCGAACAGCCGCCTCGACAATATGCTCGGGAGCAAGCGGTTCACCGTCGATTTGCCCTTCTTCGATAGCCGCCTGGCTGATTTGCCAGTTCTGACAGAACTCACAGCGAAAATTACAGCCCATCGTCGCAACCGAGAAACTGCGCGAGCCGGGCTGAAAATGAAATAACGGCTTTTTCTCGATAGGATCCGGATTAGCCGAGCACACTTTGTCATACGTCAGCGTATACAGCACACCGTCGATATTCTTGCGTACACGGCACCGACCGAGCTTGCCGCTATCGATCACGCAGCGCCAGTTGCACAGATTACAGCGAACCTTCCGATCCCCATCTGTGTCCCAAAGCACTGCCTTTTTGAGATCTGTTTCTTCAATCGCCATTGTCCAGCTTCCTGCCCTTTCCCGTCATTCGGAACGAAGCGAAGAATATCGCTCCGAGACCGACATGCCCCCGCCACGGCCGCGTAACAGGGATTCGGCTTGCTGTTTAGTGTACCACTTCCGGCGGCATACGCAAAAAAATAATACTTTTAGACAAACAGCCCCGAAACGAAAAGTACGATTGCGTAGCTGTCCGGGAACGGTACAATATCATGCAAGACGTACGTTATGAAATCATGTATCTGTTCCTAAAAAGTAGAATTGGAGGCAGTGCAGGCACATGGCAATTCGCGTAAAACTGGATGAGATAATCGACGGCTTAGAATCTCAGTCGGACGAAAGCAGCTCATTTTTGAACAAGAAAACCGGCGAGGTGGTCCTTATGACCGATTATGCCATGCGGGCCGCCGAAGATGACGAGCCCCTTGAATATCTGGAGGACTGGGAGCGGGATCTCGTCGCTATCGCCAGGGAAATATCAGCCGAGACCGGTCAGTACATTCCGTTGCCCACGAAGTTCGACATCGATGAATACAGCATCATGGAAAGATTCTGCATGTCTCTGGACAACCAGGAAATCAGCGATATTCTTTGCGATCTAATACGCGGCAGCGGTGCCTTTCGACGATTCAAAGATGCGATATATCGATACGGCATCGAAGACGACTGGCACAGCTACCGCGACAACGCCATAAAAGAAATCGCAATCGAATGGTGCCGGGAAAACAATATCGAATTCGAAAACTGATAGTGTGTGCTCTACATGCCGTCCGTTACGCACCCATGCTATCGGAGGCGTAAGCTCGAGCTATTACTTTGACGGGATGGGTAATTCGTTTATCGCTCAGATGCCCAATCTGCATACCGCAGGCGGCGCATTCGGTCAGCACATTTCCTGTTGAGCTGTTTTCGAGTGCCTTTTTCAGACTCTCGGCGATTTGTGATGAGAGATCGTAGTTTTTCTTTTGCATTCCGAACGTTCCGGCCAGGCCGCAGCAACCGGCTTTCAGGTCTGTGACTTTGACGCCGCAAAGCTCCTGCAGGAGCTTGATGCTTGCCATTCCATCGCTGACCGCGAGCAAGTGGCACGGCATATGATAAACATACTCGCCGGTTATCGGCTTTGTCGGTGATTTCAGCTTCTTCTGTGTATGCAGGCTGAGCAGATAATTCATCAACTCGAAGGTGTTTTCCGAGACAAGCTTCGCATCTTCACCCGGCACAAAATGCCTCAACTCCTGCTTGAAGGCCAACGCGGCGCTTGGCTCGGAACAGATTATCTTGTAGCCGTCGCGGACCGCCTGGGCCAGGTGCATGACATTGTATGTCAGATCTTTTCTCGCTTTATTGGTATCGCCATAGACCATCGCCGGCAGCGGTGCGGGGAGCTGATTCGGCAAAATAACCTCAATATTGTTATGCCGCAGCACATCGAGCACAGCAAAACCCAGCTCGTGATCGTTATAATTCGCATACGTATCGACAAAATAGGCCACCTTATCGATCGGTTTTTCTATCGGCTCACACGAAGCCAGGTACTTACGACCCGCCTTCAGGAACGAGCCTCGCTTGAACCGGGGCATGCTTCTTCGCTTATCAAAGCCGGCAACTTTTTCCAGCAGCAGCCCGAACAATGGAAGTCGCATCACAAGATTCGAGAAAGGCGAGAAAATGCTGCCCAGTAAGCTCATGTAGCGATTTTGACTTAGCAACCGCTCGGTACGCCGCAGGCCCCTTTGTTTGACGTACCGGGCTCTGGCCGTCATCATCAGCTTGGAAATATCCACGCCGGAGGGACATTGCAGCAGGCAGGCCTTGCAGTTCACGCACAAATCCAGAAACCGTCTGAACTCGGGCGACTCGAAGTCCTTGTCCTCCATCTGTCCCGTCGCCCAGAAGTGCAGTAGATTCGCTTTCGCTCGCGAGCTGCCCAATTCCTCACCCAGCGCCCGAAATACCGGACACATCCGCAAACCGGGTTCCCTGCTGAGGCAGAGCCCGCAACCGTAGCACTGCTCAATTTCCAGGGCAAGCTCATCTTCTTCGAAGAGCAAATCCGTCTTCATTCTCTCCGGCAGAGGCTTATGCGCTCTTCTGAGATTTTTGACCATCACATCCGGGTCGCTGTTAATTATCTTGCCCGGATTCATCAGGCCATCGGGGTCGAAGATGTTCTTGATTCGGCACAACAACTCGTAATATTCGTCGCCGTATTGTTTTCGTACGAAGGCGGCTCTGACCAGACCATCGGCGTGCTCGCCGCTGATTGAGCCTCCCAAAGACCAGGCGAGCGAGAAAACATCATCTGCGATCGCCCGCATCTTCTCTACATCCGCCGGTTCACTCAAATCGAGGAAAGGTCGCGAATGCAGCTCGCCATCCCCGGCGTGACCAAAGAAGGACATTACAATATCATACCGTCGCCCAATCTCCAACAAACCCGCTATATATTCCCCAAGCCGAAGATGATCGACAGAGACATCTTCCATGAATTCCGCCGGGTGTTTTCTGCTTCTTTTTCTGTAAAGCAGCGGCCCGGCGTCCTTCCTCGACTTCCATAAGCGTTTCTGTTGATCCGGATCCAGAATAATGCTCCGTCCGCTCGCTATTTTCCCGACGGCCGCATCGGTTCGTTCTATTTTCTTTTTCACCTGCTCCTGCGTCTGGCCAACATGCTCGACCAAAAGAACCGCGGCAGCGTTTGCCGGCAGGAGATCGCGATATTCCGGCAACGCCTTGATCGCCATGGCGATGAGAGCCTTGTCCATCAACTCGCACGTCGTGACACCACTGTCAACAATCGTCGGCACCGCCCTGGCCATTTTCTCAAGCGAGTCAAACTCAAGCTGCAGCAGTCCTTTCGACGCCGGAACCGAAACCGTCCTTAGCGTAATCTTCGTAAAAATCGCCAGCGTCCCTTCCGAGCTCGCCATCAGACGGGCCATATCAATCCGCCCATCGTGACATACGCCCGCGATGTTATATCCGCTTCGATTACGCTTTGTCTGGGGTAACGCCTTATTAATCACCGCCTCATTTTCAGAGAGGACGGACAAACACTCTTTTGCGATCGAGGCAACTCCGTCGTCTTTCACCTGTTCGGGGTCAACATCGTTTTTGAACTCGACAATACTGCCGTCCGCCAGAACCGCTTCAATTGCCTCGACGTAGTCACTCATATAGCCGTACTGGAGCGAATGAGAGCCGGTGGAATTATTGGCAACACATCCTCCTATTACCGCGCGGTTGGCGCTGGATGGATCGGGTCCGATTTTCCTGCCGAACTCAGCCAGATACTTATTCAAATCGTCCAGGACCACCCCGGGCTCACAAATGACCATCCGGCCATTATCCTCTGCGCCGATGATTTTGTTCATATACCGTGTCATGTCGAAGACAATGCCGCCGGACAAAGACTCGCCGGCCAGGCCGCTGCCTGCTCCGCGAGCGACGACCGGAATCGCTTCGGCGGCGGCATACCCGACCACAACGGCCACGTCACCGGCGTCGCGAGGCGCTACAACACATCGAGGCACTATCCTGTAAATGCTCGCATCGGTGCTGTAAGCGGCTCTGTGCACGATATCGGCATAAACATCTCCCCGCACAACGCCGGCTAAATCGGATGCAATTCGCTCAGGTTCCTTATTCATAGTTTCTTCCGTGCTGCTCCTAACTATTACTCGAAATCACGAGGCAGGAACTGAGCCTGAGACATGGTTCCACTCATACGCAGGACGGCGAGGTCGTCATCACTGACCTGGCCTTTGATGAAGTGTTGAACGATAGGATGGGGATGATTACGAATACAGTCTGCGTCGCCGTCGGCAATAATTTTGCCTTTATGTAACATAATGATACGATCCGCGACTTTATAGGCGCTCGTCATATCGTGCGTGACAATAACCGATGTAATGTTTAGCTCTCTTTGCAGCTTCAAAATCAACTCGTTGATCACAT
>Ga0307379_10008979_pt1 | contig 13407 bp, 21 predicted proteins | sample UN2MG_FD_202237 | JGI IMG/M metagenome (GOLD analysis project Ga0307379, IMG submission 202237) | Soil microbial communities from Risofladan, Vaasa, Finland - UN-2 | ecosystem: Environmental > Terrestrial > Soil > Coastal area > Acid sulfate soil | place: Finland: Risofladan, Vaasa | collected...
CGACAAACGTATCGTCTTCCGCAATAGGATGCAGGAGAGTTATACGTAAATACCCCGCTGTAACAACCTCGTGCTCGGGGGTCTCAATCGGCCCAGTGATCTGCCTCGTTTGAATTGCCATAGGGTGCCACTTTGCTCCCCGTTACTTACAGCGCAGAAGCGAATAGTTCAGCAAGTGTAATATCACTCGTTGGGGAAGACGGTAATGCCGCCGTAAACTTATCAAATGGCGCATTAAAAGCATCTGTGATAGTAAAATCATACGTCCCCGGAGCACCCAAAGAAAGAGTAAAAACCCCATTGGCTACAACGGCTTCTACTGTCTGTGTGTACACGAAAGTAGTACCATCAGCTACGGGGGACTTCAACATTGCCGTAACTTTTCCAGTAGTCATCAAATTTCCCTGAGCATCTTTAATCGGTCCAACTACATTTCTATAAACAAGTGCCATTTTTCCTCCTAGCAACATTCACACGGGTGCGGAATAAGGGATGACGCAAATAATGCCCCCAAAGAAATATCAGCGGGATCATCATCGAGCAAACACGCCTGAAAATTCCAGATAGTACCACCCGTTGTACTAACCAACGTAAACTCATACCGTCCAGGTGCTGCCAACGGAATTGTAAAAACCCCGTTGACTATATCCACGGATAACTTTTCTGGGCTAACAAACACGTTAGACACATCGTCTGACAACGGGTCACGTAACTTGATTGTTAAAGTCCCACTAGCAAGCAGGTTCCCCTGAGCATCCTGAATAGGACCAGTAACATTTCTGTAGATAAGTGGCATAGCTTCTCCCTAACTACCATTAAATAAACAAAAAACCCCCCACTGGGGGCATGAGAAAGGCATGGAGCCGTTGATAACCTAGTTTTCAATCTCGGTCCAATGAGTTTTTAGAATGAAGTTCACAAAATCTTCCTCATCATCCTCTCCTTCATACTCTAGGTCGTCCTCTGGGTAACCATAGTCGTCTTCAAAATCCATATCCAGCCCAATAAACCCTTCGCGCTCCTCGTTCAAGATAGCCCCAATAAGATACCGGGAGATAAAAACGTGAGGACTCATGTCTATAGCGCCGCATATCTGGTAGATTGCTCGAACCATAAATGCCACCAGAGTTTTTAGGTTTAGTTCACCAATAATCCTTTGATCGCGTACATCAACCGCAGGATTTTTTCCGTCTTTAGTCACCACGACAAAGAAGCAATCCTCCTCTAAATCGTAGCTATCTATCAATAGGGTCATAGCTTTACGTAGCAGAGCTTTGGACTCGTCAGACATATTGCCTCCCTATTAGATAAAGACAAAAGGGACGGTTTCCCGTCCCTTAATTACATACGAATTTGGTAATCTTATTGCTTTTCGTCAAATCCCCAAAATTCTTCATAAGAAGACATGTCCATCAGATCAGAGAGAATGGTTACCCCCTGTTCCAACCGACCAAGCAAAACCGCCGCCTCGTCACCGTCTACACACTCGACCAAATGCTTGGCACTCAGAAGAACCTCTGCGGTCCAGGCTTCCCGATGAGCATCAAACCATCCTGATTCCCAACCTTCGGCAAGTAGACTCAACTCCTCAGCCTCAATAAGAGAGTCTTCTTCCATCTCTCCGACAAAGGGGTTATCCTCCATGGTAAACCCTTGGAGATATGCTTCAAACCCACTTTCCTGGGCAAGAGCAGTCTGGGCCTCAAAAAGAGACAGATCTTCTAGATCACCAGAATAACCCTCTTCGTCAACATCATACTCGTCCAAGTACTCAGGGTCCTCTGCTACGGGTTCAACTGGGGCAAGGATCTCCTCGAAATCCACTACCTCAGCAACCTCTTCTTCAGGGGCCACTTCCTCTGGGGGAGCCGTCCGTTCCATAGCTCTCCGGGCAATTGCATCCTTCAGTTCATCTGCTCTCTTACTCATTTACCGCCTCCTTGCGTATAAAGTGTGATACTAAATTAGGTACAAGGGCAACGCCCCCCTGCAAGACAAATACATTCCGCGCCAACATCTTTTGGGTCACAGCCTTGTTCCAAGGTCGGTCTATCATAACCGCCGTATTACCAGGGTTATGCTTAACCCACTTGTTTATATTGTCTGGAAAATCCTCAACAAGCATATTTGTTTGAAACAGCCATTTCGCGTGCATAGTCACAAAATGGTAGGCATCAATCCAAGGGAAATTCTCCTGAAGCCATGCCCACTTCGCCGGGATGGTAATCTCAGGATTTCGACCGGGGTTAGTTACAACAAAAACCTCGACGTTTGACATGTCTCGTAATTCGGCCATCCCCAATGCAGCACTCACGTATGGGGGATGAGATTGGAATAACCGAGGATCGTGCCAAATTTTGTCCACGATCTCATCCCCAAATACCTCAGAAAAGTTAACCCAATTAGTAAAATCATGTTTGGGGCCACCATACTCCACTGACAACGCATTAAACGCATCGTCAAAGGGGTACAGCACCCCGTCCATATCCATTGCAATCGTATACTTCGCCACACTTCCTCCTAAATCATAATGTCCTGTAGTTCAATAGCACCCTCGGGGGCCAAATTCTCACGGGGGACTTCTTCCCATCCCGCTCCAGTCGATTTTACTGTGACCAGCGTGTAATCCGGATCAGGGTCACTATCCGGGATCTCACAAGGACAATTCATTCCAGTCAAGTACCCCCGTTGCATAGCATTTAGTTGATGAGTCACCGCCGTACCCCTACTATGAAGCAGACGGGCAAGCTCAGCTTCAAATTGGCTAGCCAAGTGCTGAATGTACCTTGCGTGATCGTAATCCCCGGCCAACCCTGCCTTGTCATATTCCTCACTTAACCTAGAAAGCTTATCAGTAAAATATTGAATATGCGGAGAATAGTCTTCAGGGTCCATTGAGCTTATCTTTCAAGTCCTGTAGGGCTTTTCCTGCGGGGTGGTTCTCAAGAGATCCCTTCAACGGCGTGTCCTGAGTAACAGCAGGAGATTTAGCTACATCTGTTTCCTGCCACATCCCGGTTGTCATAATAGTGGCGATCTCTTCCGTCTCATGGTCGTACACCACAACGACTTTCCGATGATCCACCACTATTCTCCAGATTGAGGTCCGCAAAGAGGGCTGGACAAGCAAGTCACCCCTCCCTCTCTCAACTTTAAGCCGGATCGCGTCAATGTCATCGTTAGATAACTCGTACCCCAAACGCTCGTGCGCTCTGCGTAAAACGTGCAGCCGCTGAGCACGGCGTTTGATGTCACGGAGTTCCTGCTTAGCCTTCGTCATGCACTTTAAAGCGGAATTGACCCTGTGCAATGCTGAAGCCTAGCCCGGTAAGATAGTCCTTTGCTCCCCGAGACAGAAACGGGTCTTCCACATCTCCGATGTAAAAGTACCCACCATCTGCCTGCATCCTAGCGGCAGGTTGGTGGATCATTAGCATCTTCAAACCAGCAGACAGCTTTTCGAATTTTGATTGTGGCCCTTTCTTCATTAGTTGTACCTCCAAACATTAAGATAGCACCAGGAGTTTCGCTTGTCAACCCTTTCTAGGGTTACCTTTGCCCAACTCCAACCGTCGCATTTTAGCTGCTTTCTCAAGCTCTTCCGGGGTATACCACATCATACCCCACTGGACATCATCCACATGTGGGCCATGAACATGACCAACACTAATACGCCCATTCTCCACCTTGAACTGGTACATGAGCATATCTTCACCGATATCTCGTAGTGCATCCGTGTACTTCTGGACCGCTTCATTTGGTGACATGTTACCTCCATTAAAATGGGGGCAGTTGTCTGCCCCCTAGGACTACGCTCTGGCCCTATTATGCTGTTGGTCCACTTACAGTGGGTCTAGGTAAAACATTGATCTTGCAGGTGTAACGGTGTTCGTACAGACCGTCCCCATCCAAGTCGCCTTGGAGCCTGCCTACAAACATGGGGTTCGCGGCATCTTCTGGCGAGACGGGCGGGACTTCAACTTGGTCAACAGCCCAGCCATGCTTGTACTGTGCCGTCAAAATAACAAACCAAGTACCTGTCTTTTCAAAGGTTAGGTTTAGCTCTGAACAATCAGGAACGATAGCGGTCTTATTGACCCCCGTATCCTCATGGATCAACTTAACCTCACAGGACTCCGGGTACCCCTGGAAATTTATCGAAAGCAAGGGGTGATCCGAGTAATGTGGTGTCGGGGTAGGCGTGATTGTAGGAGTCTTAGTGGGCGTTGGTGTGGGGAAAGGTTGCCCACAGTCTGCCCAACACTGCTCACATATGGGATAATTGATTGAACACCCCACGCCTGTCTTACTAGGACAGTGGCTACAATCTCCCGGTATCGGAGTCGGAGTCTGGGTGCGAGTAGGTCTCGGTGTGCGCGTAGGAGTGAAGATTGGAGATCCACAGTTCTCCCAACACGCCAAACACGCCGGTTCGTTGACTGTGCAACCAACTGATCCATATGGAGGACATTGGTCACAGCTAGGATTAGGGGTATTTGTCGGAGGAACAGGTGTTCTGGTCCGAGTAGGAGTCTTGGTCCGAGTCGGGGTCTTAGTCGGCGTACCTGAGCCACCACACGCATCCCAACACTGCTGGCAGGTCGCAGGCCACATTTGGCACGAATAGCTGCTCATATCGGGGCAGTGAGCACACGGGTCTTCCGGTGTCGGTGTTGCCGTAGGCGTGGCTGTAGGGGGCCTAGGAGTCGCTGTAGGGGGTATTGGCGTTGGAGTGGTTGCTCCGGGGTTCATCTCCTGAATAACCTGAAGGCCACTCGTAGGATCGCCATACTGGACTTTCCCTGGAACCCCGATCTCGTTGAGCCAGTGCCACATGCCCTTGTTCTCAGGACGACCCTGTGAGTCATAGCTGATCCAACCCTGCTTCCACATCCAGATAAAGGCTGTCTGAACATCCCAATTGAACGCAACCTGGATAGCTGGCTTGATGAGGCTGTACTGCTTGCCTGGGGTACTCTCGTTGACGTACACCTGATCCACAAATAGACGATCCATCGGGTAGCCGGTGAACAGCTTAACCTGCTGGATAGGGAAGGCGAAATCGCGCCCTCCAGAAGCACCCTGGCTCATACCAATGTAGTCAGCAGAAGGCTTCATGTTAGGAATGGAGTCTCGAAGGGAGAATTTGTTGAAGTACTTCGGTGACTCGTCAAACTGGCTGACGGTGATAGAACTAGCCACCACGAGCTTGGCGTTTGGATGCTCAGCCCTTGCCCTTTCCACGTCTGCTTGCCGCTTCTCTGCACGAGCGATAGCCTCATCCATCCTGGTCATAGACATCTCGTAAGCACACTGGGCAGCAGTCTTGTCTATGCGGCACTGGACACTCTCAGGCCACAACTGCCAGAGAGCATCATTCGGCTCGGAGCAATCATACCCACGCCAAAGATTATCAATCTCAGGCTCCGTAATGATGATCGTCTTCTCCTGATCTCCAAAATTCTCATAGAGGAAAGTGGCGATCTCATAGGTGGGTTCACTAACATCAGCAATGACACGAGTGCTAGTACACCCTGGTTCTACCCAGTTGGTCCACCGCTCGTCTGTGAAGATAATCACCATGGTATCAATAGCTGGGTGACCCCACACTTCGTGCATGTCTTCGTAGATCGGTGGACCGTTGAATCCATCGTTATACGGTACACTCAGCCATAATCGTACCGCACGGATGTTGTATCCACCCAATTCATCAAACAACTCCTTTGTAGTGAACTGGTCGAGGATACCACCGTGACGGGGGAACGGCCACGCAGCAGAATAGGCATTCTCACAAACACCAACCGCTTTTGCAAGCCTATACGTCTGCATATTGGGGTCTTCGGTAGGCTTGATGGGGATAGCTGTAGCCGTTGGCGTGGGAGGAATTGGAGTTGCTGTCGGAACTTCCGTAGGCACCACAGTTGCTGTGGGCGTGGGAGGTATTGGGGTCTTCGTAGGCCGAGGAGTAGGCGTGGGATTTCCTCCGCCTCCCCCACAGTCAAATGCCATAACCGACAAGGTTAATGCTAGGACAGAAACAGCAAGGGACATGAATCTTTTCATGTCCCCACTTTATCCACCTCAATAACGTCTGTCAAGTAGTTTTAGACCAATACGTCAATACTAACAACAGTGCTCGCCGCTGCAATAAATTTGGCATCCTTGATCATTGTAGGCTGCCCAAGAAGAAGGTCAAACAACTCGTTCGCTGCGATGAGTGTCCCCGTGCTCGAAGTCGGGCTATCACCAGGAGCAAACGTAGCTCTCACGTCTGTCGGAGGAATCCCGGCAGGAGTTAACCAAAGACCATTAACCTTCGCTGGAAGACGGAAACGCCAAGTATAATCGACGACCCAATTCGCCCCCACAGGGGGAGCAGCATCACAGGAAATCGTCCAAGCTCCGGTGTCATAATCAATCGTTCCTGTAACACCTGCGGCTGAAAGGTTACCGTTCCCATCATCATTTACAGTCAGTGTCGCACTAGTAAACTCAACTGTGGTCGGCTTAATCTGCATTTCCGGGTGGGGCGAAATAACCCCAGCAAACCACCATGTAACCCCATCGGGGGCGACACCTGTATCTTCGTCCACAACCGCCGTCTCCTCGTTAATGAGCAACTCATCCAAGGTCTTAGCTGCGGTTAACACAGTGATTTCCGTGCTGATCACGCTTTCAAACTTCCGAAAACTGGCTCCACCGCCGCCATATTTATCGGCCAACACGTCAATGGGGCACTTGTCTAAATCTTCTTTAAAGGGCATCTTGTTCTCCTACCTTAGCTTTTCTAACTCGTCTAGCCACAGCTACCGTGTTCATCACACGACCAGTTTTGGCCCCAACGACGGCCCCCATTTCCATCCCACCGGGGACGGGGAGACCCACAAGCCCGCTAGCAGCACCAACTCCCGCCCCAACAAGCGCAGGAGCATGTGCCGTCATTACTTTGCGTGCTCTTTTCTGCATAGTTAAAGCCCGATCCCAGTTACCTTGTCCAAATTGGACCAGAGCTTCTTTATGATATCTTTGAGCACGTCGAACACCCCTATACGGGCGCATAACATTACGGTTAAAACTTTTCTTTATTTTTTTGACGGACTTGGAGCCTACTCGGTGAAATTCACTCATCGTCTCATCAAGTTCTCTTTGAGGTTTCCACCCACGCTTACGCATGGCCCCGTAAACATAAGCATTCATTTGCTTACCTGTTAACCCCTGTTCTCGGGCATTAGAGGCAATATGTTGCTTCATACGCAGCCACTTGTCTTCACCTTCTGATACTTGAGCAGCCTGCTTAGCTAAAGTTCTATAGTAGGCAAGCAATCCGCGAGAGTTCTTGGACTGGTCACGAAGCTTCCGATAATGCTGTAATGGAGGAGGTTTTCGAGCATCCGGAAGATCTGAAACGTGGATAACACGCTTCTTTTCCTCTTCTTTTAGCTTACGCTTCTTACCCTTGTTGATCAAGTTCTGAACCATATTTTGGAACGCAAACTCCTGGGTAGAAATCCCCGTTCCCCAATCTGGGCCTTCACTAGCAGATACCTTCTCTTGAAGGATCGCTTGGATAAGATCTTCTCGGGTCATAGTGGCTAGTTACCCTTCTTCTTTTTCTTTTTGTCTTTTTTAGGGTTATAGCCTCTGTCAGCCCAGGCGTCATTACCAGCACCACAGCCAGTAAGATGTTGTCGTTTCTTTTCCTCGTTTATAATCGCCTCAATTATGGCTTCTCGCATCTCCTGCTGCTTGCGTCCTATGGTACGCCGTGCGGGATACTTCAGCCGCTCAATGTTGCGCTTACGATCCTGAGCCTTCTGGTCGGCCTGTCGCTTCTTTTCTAGAAACTTCATTCGACCAATCTGCGCCTTGTCTGTTCTATCAATAGCCATTGCTCGCTCCTCCTACACCAAATAAAGAAGCCAGGGCAGGTGCCCTGGCAAGAAAGTGAACGTTTTAAGACCGGTTGTTTACTCGATAAACGTCCCATCTTCATGGAACAGGTTATTTGCAATAGAAATTGCGTTAGTACGGATCTTGCCAATAGGCACTTCCATGGGTTGTTTACCAACACAAAAGGCTGCGGCACACAAAGCTATGGTAAGAGAGTGCATATTAACTGCTGCGGGTCCTCCTGGAGAGGACAGGGGGATCAAAGGCATTTCACTGAACAACTTCTTAATCCGGTCAGACTGTTCTGTGCTCTCGGCTTGTTTTTCAATTTCTGCCTGAATTTTATCACCAATTGTGTCCACTTATCCTCCAATAGGTTCGAGACTTAAGTCATACGATACGTGGCTATCTGGGTCAGCCCCTCGTTTACCCGCCACACGGCATCCCTCATCAACCAAACCACCATGAATATCACGCAGCCGAACGGTTTCTCCGGGTTGTAAAGACAAAGACGAGGTGGGTTCCCAGTTATCTCCAACTTTCTTTTCAAAGATCACATCTACAATCACAGTACGCTTCCTCCTAAAATTTTTCTAAATGCTCGATGGCATCATCATATTTGCTGCATACCTCTTTTTCAACGGTAAGCCATTGCTCCTTACATGTGTCTACTAGTATCTGTCCGTCTACTGTGAGAGAAACCCGCCTACGACGACGGTCTTCCTGGTCAAACTCCACGGCGATTAACCCCCTTTCTTCTATGCCTCGGAGTACGCGAGATGAGGTTGACTTGTCCACCACCATAAACTGTGCGACATCTGAAACACTACAGGGAGCAGAAGAGTCCACGAATAGTAGTATTTCGAACTGAACTGGGGTGATGTTGTCCTTCTTGATGGCATCTTCATACCTCATATTGAAGTAGGCTGTTACCCTACGAAGACGGAGTAAGGCACTTTCATAGTAGCCGTCACTCATTGGTCCTCCCAACTTCGAACCACCAACGCTCGATCTTCCAGTAATCACGAGCACCGATTTCGGATTCGGGGTACTTAATTAATACGCCACGAATCTTATGATCGCCATGATCGGGGTCCGGTTCAAAAGATGTGTCTGTAACCTCAAAAGGTGCATCTACACTCGTTTTTAAGCCTTCGAGATACAAGTCTATTTGCTCGTGAGCTTTAGCTGGATTTGGGTGGAATCCCATGATCCGCGTGCTACCTGAGTGCATAAATTGCTTCAGGTCATATCCCAGTGTACGGATAACAATATACCCGTAACGTTTGTACCGGGGCATGACTACTCCCGAATTTCGTCGTCAATAATCTTTCCGGGAACTCGGCCCACAGTCACCGTAATGCCCTCTGTGGACGGGTGAACAGTTTCGATGGGACTGGGAGTCACATCATTGGTGGCAAAACGCGGAACAGTACTTGTGAGGTACTCCACAATGCGCCCCATAGCTGTCGGAGGAAGGTCAATCTGAAACCATGCCCAGTTAGTAACTCCCGCAACATCCTGGGCGGAGTTCTTAACCTGTTCTAGAGCAATTTTTTTGTAAGCCATCTCCTCGTGCCCAGATTTCTGAATAGTATTCTGGTCTACGACTGCCATGGCTTTGGGGGGTTGGGAAGGTTGGTGGGCGAACAAAACAAATAGGCGCATACTGCCTCCAATTCAAGAAGAGTATACGCCCTAGTTAAATAGTTGTCAACACAACTAAGCGGGAAGTTTTCTGTTAGCTGCCCACTCCGATCCGTAAGTCCGTTCCATGCCCTTATGAACCTCTTTAGCCATCTTACGGTAGTTCTTGTGGCTCAAGGCACGCTCACTAGCGTGTGATCCTTTGGGGTCCATGGTTTCATACTTTGTGGCCGTCTGCATTCGGAGCATGGGCCTCAACAGGTGGAGTCCAGCACTACCCTTATTCTCAGACCCTTTAACCTTCGGTTTCTTGGTTTTATCTGCCCTACGCAGCCACGCACGGGCGTCCTTAGCAGCAACGCCACCTTTCTTTAAGGCTTCCGTCCCGTAGGTCCCAGCAACAGCATTAAAGGAATGCCGTTCATGTGCTTGATTAATATAGCTGGGTTCTTTTCTGGATACTGAACGTGCTGCTATAGCAGTTAAATTTGTCCTGGGGTCTCCTGTGTGAAGAAGCTCGTGGGCAATAACGCCTTTGTTAAGACCCCTATTCTTTTCACGAACACTCCTACGCGCCCTGGGGAGAGCAATATCCCGGACTTTATCCTTTAACATCTCAGGGCTTATGGCCTTACTCGCTCCCCGAACACCACTAGGAGCAAGATATGGAATCCCAAACCTGCGGGTGTGTAGGTTAACCTTGTAGTCTCTCCCAGTAATAGTAGACTTACTCCGGATAGACCCGATCCGCTGACCAGTGACAAAATTCTTGTCAAGGGTGTCCAGAAGTCCTCTGATACCTTTACCACCCTTTTCATTAGGCGTTTTGCGGTACATTGTCTCTAGCTCACTAGCTTGGCGACGGATATCTGGGGTGATATGGTCAATTGATGCCTCATCTACACCCTCGGGGAGGCGTCCCTTTTTCTGAGGTCCGTACAGCATCTCAATCCCCTTATGAATCTCTTTAAAGTATTTGTGCCCACGCCGCTTACGCTCTTTCGGGGAAACGGTAGACTTTTGACTCTTGGACAGAGCTATACGTCGCATCCGAAGCCCCATATTATCCAGCCCCGTAGTATACGCCCCCACAGCTCTCATTTTTTCGGGGGCATAGTCATCGGCTTTCAAGAAATTATCGGCTCCCGGTGATTTCTCAAACCCACCACGAAACATAGTCCGTAAATGGGCACGAGCCTGATCACCCGTAACGCCTAGATGCTCTTTACCCGCCTGGGCACCCACCATCGTTCCAAGCACATTAGAGTGTGTCTCTCTTGCCCGAGTAAAATAGGCCATATCCTTATAAAACTTGTTCTTGGTCATGGGTTGCTTGCCCTTAGCAGGCATTTCGGCTTTACGCTCATGACCGAAATTAACCCCCGGATCAACTATGTGGCCGAATTCATGTCCCGCAACAGCTTTAGCACGCCCATAGTTCAAGTCATCATTATCCAGTCTAAGATCCTTGTTGAGTTGGACAGTACCGATCCTACCACCACCTTTAACAAAGGGGTCCATCTCCATAGAACTTGCTCGACCCATCCATTTGTTGGCGGAGGTAGTTTCTAAGTCAATATGATAGGGGTTCCCCTTAACACGAGTACTAACAGTACCTAAATTCTTCCCCGGCCCCCCAAAACTATAGACAGGACGGTCAATATTATGTGGTTCGTCCTTGAATCGCCTGTACAATCTAGCCGCCTTGTTTACACCTCGACGAAAGCCTTTGTCGTAGTAATCTACAGAGGCTTCGGAGATTTCCTCGGGCAGTTTGCCAATCGGCACGCCTAGTTTATTACGGCCTATAGTCCGTCCAGGTTGCAGTTTTACAACGTCAAACCTACGCCTAATAGTTTCCTTTTTGGGCCGAGCGAAAGACTTATCAAACTTCGTTTGAATCCGATCCAGGAATCTATCAACTTTTTCCTTTGGGTAACCTATTGTGGCCCCAAATTGGTGTTCTCTTCGTGCCCTACTGTCGGGGGTACGCTTACGGAACGAAAAACTCTTCTTAGCAGAATCATCTTGAGCACTTCGTTGGTCCATACGCATTAACTTATGAACATTCTTACGTTTACCAAAATAAAAACCAAGCCTACCACCGGCTGTGGTATCAATGCCACCAGTCTCTTGGTCAATAACGCCTGGGTGGGAAATGATTTTCCCCTTAGCCATGCCCTTTTCGAGATAATGACGGACATGGGCCTCACCACGGGCATTATGCCCACCCATCATAAGTGCTGCTGGTTTCTTCCCCTTGACTACCGCAGCGGCATCAAAAATATCATCATCGAAGCCCTTACGCACACTAAAAGGGGAAGTAACCCCAGGACTGGCTGCCCAACTCTTTCCCTTCCATATAGTCCCCCTATCACGGGAACTCTGGTGATGGCTGTACAGCCCAACTCGTTTTCTGTGATCCTCGGCATGGGGGTTGAACTGGTCTACATGCCTTTCAATCTCAGCACGCTGACGGGCAGAACCACGTTTGACTGTATCAGCCCTGAAACGCATGGCCTTTTCGATAAGTTCCTGATGGGTCATACAATTCTCCCGCATAATAAAGTGGAAGGGGAGGTGAGGTTTGAACTCACGACCGACAGGTTCAAAGCCTGTTGCTCTACCAGTTGAGCTACTCCCCCAAATGGTGCCGCCCCCCGGAGTCGAACCGGGAACAACGAGGGTTTGAATCTCGCGCCTCTACCAATTGCGCTAGAGCGGCAACTGATCATATATTGCTTCTTATTCACTAAAACGGACGTTAATCGGTCATTTGTGATCATTTGGTGCTCCCCCTGAGATTCGAACTCAGACTTTCAGGGGCTTAAATCCTGTGCCACTACCAATTGGGCTAGAGGAGCTTGAGATCTTGTATATCCTTTGGACGACCCATGGCCTTCTTCCAACGCTTGAAATCCGTGAGGTGCATAATCTTGTAACCGTCGATATTATCGGCTCTTTGTAGCAAGACAGCCATATTTTCTTTCAACGGCCACGCACTTGGAAAAATCTCTACCTTACCGTCACGGGTGACATAGCTAATCGTTCCCGATGTATTTGCGTAACTCTTCTTTAGCTTCGGATTCTTTGCCAGAGTTGAAAATACGCTCAAAGGGACGGCTACGTCCAGGTCATTATTGCTCCCCAACCCATGAGCAGCCATAACTGCCGATCCGAACAACAGACACTTATTCTTAGGAAGACCCAAACTGTCAAGAACCCCTAGATATTTGATCATAACGTCTCCTAAGGAATAAATGGCGGCGCGACTAGGGATCGAACCTAGGACAAACTGGTTAACAGCCAGCCGCTCTACCGCTGAGCTATCACGCCGTAATAATACCATGGAGCACCCGGTAGGAGTCGAACCCACACCTTCGACGGTAGAAACGTCGTGCCCTTGCCATTAGACCACGGGTGCAAAAATGGAAGCCCTGGAGGGATTCAAACCCCCGACAACCGACGTTCGTAGCGTCGTGCTCTGTTCACTGAGCTACAGGGCCAAACTTGGAGGAAGGAGAGGGATTCGAACCCTCGGGCCATTTCTGACCTCGACCTTAGCAGGATCGTGCGATAAGCCACTCTGCCATCCTTCCTGAACTAGTGAGTAGTGCTCGGACTCGAACCGAGTTCCCCTTCCAGAGGCTAGGAGGAATTGAACCTCTCACGGGAGCTACCCGACAGGACCGACTCCCACTACTCATAAACTGGGACGGGCACCAGGATTCGAACCCGGACTTACGGGTTTGGAAGCCGCAGTGCTACCATTACACCATGCCCGTATAAAACTGGTTCGGGCACCCGGATTCGAACCGAGAAATGAAGTTTGGAAGACTCCGGTGTTGCCATTACACCATGCCCGAAAAA
>Ga0307379_10008983_pt1 | contig 13404 bp, 13 predicted proteins | sample UN2MG_FD_202237 | JGI IMG/M metagenome (GOLD analysis project Ga0307379, IMG submission 202237) | Soil microbial communities from Risofladan, Vaasa, Finland - UN-2 | ecosystem: Environmental > Terrestrial > Soil > Coastal area > Acid sulfate soil | place: Finland: Risofladan, Vaasa | collected...
CCAGCTCGACTTTGCTGGGGCTCACCTCCAGGTCGAAGTCCTCTTCGTCCCATCTCGTTTTGGGAAGCCCTACCGGGTATCGCTTGCCCTGTTCGTCGCGCAGATAGACCCCTACCTCCGCCCGTTCCACAAGACGATAGCTGATGGAGATGCGGTCGTTGATGCCATCCTGGTTGGGAGTAAACGACTGCGGAAAGACCGTGAAGTCCTCCAGCTGCGGTCCCTGGCTATCGCCGCCCTGGACTGTGAGTCGGCCCTCCACGGTCACCGTCTCTCCTGACTGGACATCAACGGCCTCCACGACCCAGGTGTACTCCCCATCCGGCAACACCTGCCCCTCGATGGCACCACCGAAGAGCGCCTCGTACTCCCCCGCAGAACGCCTGTTGCCCTCGCGGAAGTAGTTCCGTTGCCCTTCGCCGTCAACGAAGTAGATGTAGACCTCAGAGGAACGCGAGATCGTGTAGCCAATCCTGGCCACATCGTCCACTCCGTCCGCATTCGGCGAGACAGCAGACGGTTGCACCTCCACGTCGTACACGAGGGGGCTCCCCCCCGCGCAGGCGGTCGGCAGGATGAAAACCACTGCCAGGACCCCTGCCCACAATAACCAGATCCAACGCTTGCTCAACGCCAGTACCTCCCCTTGATCCTACCTCCGACCGAACTCCCGTTCCAACTGCTCCGCGCTGACGTGAAGCATAGTCGGCCGCCCATGAGGGCACGTTCTCGGCAGGCTTGTCTGTTCCAGTGCCAGTATCAACTCGCGCATCTGTTCCACGGCGAGGGCCTGCCCGGCCCTCGTCGCTCCGTGGCAGGCCAGCCCGATGGTGATCTCCTCTTCCCAAGGGCGCACTCCATCTGCCCTCTCAGCTTCCTCGATGATGTCCAAGATAGACTGCGCCAGCTCGGACGTCTGTAGGATGGCCGGTACACTTCGCACCAGATACGTCCTTGCTCCGAAATGTTCCAAGTCAAAACCCAGATCTCTGAGCTTGGCCAGACGCTCCTCGTCTATCGCTGGCAGCCTGGGCCCAGGCTCGATGGTCATAGGCTCCACGAGCGTTTGTGAGACGACGGCAGACCGCCCTCTCTGCGACTGAAGATGCTCATACAACACCCGCTCGTGAGCGGCGTGCTGGTCTATGAGATACATGCCCGTTGGTCCCTCTGCAATGATGTAGGTCAGTCCCAGCTGCCCCAGCACCCTCAACATGGGCAGCTTGTCTCTCTCAGGGGCCTCTTCAGCAGGCGGCAGTGGTCGAGCGCTGCGCTGCACCTCCAGAGCCAGTCCGCCAAGCCGCGCCGACGGATGATGGCCAGCGTCCACCAGACGACGCTGCCTCGCCTCTATCACACGCTCCCAGCCGAAGCTGGCTGAGTCGCCGGGCACCGGAGCCCTTCGGGAGAGTGTTTGACGTACCGCTTTCTGGACGGCCGAAAACACCATCCCTGTGTCCCGGAACCGCACCTCGCTCTTCGCGGGATGGACATTGACGTCCACGTCCCCGGAGGGCAGCTCCACACTGAGGATCACGATAGGATGCCTCCCCTTGGGCAAGAGACCGTGGTATGCCTCTCTGATGGCATAGCTGATGAGCCGGTCTCGCACGATGCGCCGATTGACCAGTATGGTCACGTTTCTCGTATTGGAGCGATGAAGCAGTGGATCGCTCACGAAACCCGCAACGGTCACGGGTGAATCGTCCGCTGACCTATCCTGGATCTCCAGCAATCGCTGGGCGGTATCCAGTCCATATACCTCTACCAGAACGTCGTACAGGTTGCCTGAACCACCAGACTGGAACACCGTTCGGCCATCGCTGACCAGACTAACGCGCAGTCCCGGGTACGCCATGGCGTAGCAGGTGACCAGTTCGCTGATGTGCCGTGCTTCTGTCGTGATAGAGCGCATGAACTTTAGCCGAGCGGGGGTATTGTAGAAGAGATTCTCCACCGTCACCACGGTACCCTGCGCTGTCCCCCGGGGCTCGCAGTGCACAACTCGCCCACCGTCCAAGCGCAGCAGAGTGCCCACCTCTTCACCCTGGGCCCGCGTCACCACCGTCGCTTGTGATACAGCAGCGATGCTAGGCAGCGCTTCCCCACGGAATCCCAACGTCGAGATCTCCGACAGCTCTTCGAGCGCGCGCAACTTGCTGGTCGCGTACCGTTCGAACGCCATCTCAACCTCATCCTGAGGGATGCCGTTTCCGTCGTCGATCACCCGTATGAGCCTTCTGCCCCCCTGACGGACCTCTATCCGGATGTCTCGAGCGCCTGCGTCGACAGAGTTGTCGATCAGCTCCTTTGCCACCGAGGCTGGTCGCTCGATGACCTCCCCTGCGGCAATCCGGGAGGCTACGTCTTGAGATAGTTTCCTTATCTCCATGACCGTGGGATTGACCATCACCTGTCTAGTCGAAGTAACTGTAAGAGCGCGTCGCAATTGTACCATAGCGACTGGAGACCCGCCAAGGACGTGGCATGGGGACGGAAAACCGATGTTGGAGCCTGCGGCCAACATCCCCTTGACGGAAAGCGACCTGTGCGGGATGCATTGTCCTTTGGGCGCTCTTAGTGTAAAATCACGGCGGGAACTGCCTCACTTTTCAAGCCTGTAGACAGGAGAAGGTGTGATGAGCGAAATCGTCATCGTTGGTGGAGTGCGGACTCCAATCGGCAGTCACGGAGGCGGGCTCAGAGATGTAACGCCGCAGGAATTGGCAAAGATCGTCATGGTCGAGGTGATGGACCGGACGGGGGTGGACCCCCACGTGTTGGACGACGTCATCTTCGGATGCTGTGGCCAGTTTTCCGACGCACCCAACATCACTCGGGTTGCCGCCCTTTCAGCTGGAGTGCCCACTCATGTCCCGGGCTACACGGTTCAACGTAACTGCGTGTCAGGCATGGTAGCCATCACCAATGCGTGTCAGGCCATCAAGGCAGGTGACGGAGAGGCGTATCTCGTGGGGGGCACAGAATCGATGAGCTACGCCCCATTCACTGTTCGTGGGGCTCGCTGGGGACTCAAGTTGCGGAGCACGGAGTTCATCGATGTCATCTGGGAAGGGCTGACGGACCCCGTGTGCGGCATGATGATGGGCTACACGGCCGAGAATCTCGCTCAGTTCTACGGCCTCAGCCGCCAGCAACAAGACGAGTTCGCGGTCCAGAGCCATAGGAAGGCCTTCATGGCCACGAGGATGGGAAAGTTCAAAGACGAGATTGTGCCCGTTCCTGTGATCAAGAGGGTGGCGGGCCAGGAAGTCGCCAGGGAGGAGATCACACAAGACGAGAACATCAACGCCGGCCTGACCGTAGAGAAGGCTGCCCTGTACCCAACAGTGTTCAAGAAGGGCGGCGTGGTAACCCCTGCCAACGCCTGCCCCATCTCCGATGGCGCAGCGGCGCTGATCATCATGAGCAAGAGCAAGGCCGATGAGCTCGGCTTGGAGCCCATGGCCTACATCCGCAGCTATGCCTACGCAGGCGTGCCGCCAGAGATCATGGGCATCGGACCCACCAAGTCCATACCTCTGGCCTTGGAGAGGGGAGGACTCAAGCTCACCGACATCGATATCATCGAACTCAACGAGGCCTTCGCTGCCCAGGCGCTGGCCTGCGGCATTGAACTGGAGAAAGACGGTTTCGACTGGGACAAGGTCAATCCCAATGGTGGCGCCATCGCCCTCGGCCATCCGGTGGGCTGCACCGGGTCACGCATCACGGTCACCCTGCTCTATGAGATGATCAGGCAGGACGCCAGTCTGGGGCTGGCCTCAGCTTGCGTGGGCGGCGGACAGGGCGGGGCGCTCGTCATCGAGAGGAAATGAGGAGAAGGAACCAAGATGTATGACAAGGCTCAGAGAGCGGAGTTCATCACCAAGGGAAAGGAGGTGTACGGCAGGCTCAAGGACGACCTGGAGCCAAATCACGAGGGTGAGATCGTTGCTATCCATCCCGATAGCGCAGAACACTTCCTGGGGGAGACCTTGAACGAAGCGGATAAGCAAGCCTTCGCCAAGTACCCCGACGAATGGCTCTACTTCGTGCGCATCGGCTCCCCAGAAGCATCGCTTCCACTGAAGACCTGGTAGCCGTCCCTAGTGCCGAAGGAGGAAGGACAAGATGTACATATTCAAAGCTGGAGTGGTGGGCGCAGGTTTCATGGGCGCCGAGATCGCACAGGTCATATCCTACTCTGGGCTGCCTGTGGTCTTGAAGGACGTTGACCAAGAACTGCTGGACAAGGGGTTGGGCAGGATCCGTGACATATACCAGAGGCGGGTGGACAAGGGCAAGATGGACATGTCCACCCTGACCGAGAAGATGGACCTGATCCAGGGCACCCTTACGTACGATAGCTTTGGAGATGCAGACATCGTAATCGAGGCGGTGCCCGAGAAGATGGACCTGAAAAACCAGGTCCTTCACGAACTGGAGGAAGTGTGCCCTGAAAGCACCATCTTCGCCTCCAACACCACGGCGCTTTCCATATCCGAGATGGGGGCAGCTACGAAGAAGCCGCATAAGATGGTGGGGATGCATTTCTTCAGCCCCGCGCACATTATGAAGCTCGTCGAGGTCATCCCTGGACTGGACACGGACGAGGAGACCGTCAACGATGTGGTGATGTTCTCCGAGTCCTTGCGCAAGATACCTGTGGTCGTGCAGGAATGCCCGGGCTTTCTGGTCAACCGCCTGCTGATGGCCTACTTGAACGAGGCCGCCCTATGTCTGGAAGAGGGAGCTGGCACCGCCCGAGAGATCGATGAGGCCATGGTGAAGTTTGGCTGGCCCATGGGCCCCTTCACCTTGATGGACATGGTGGGGGTTGACATCTGCTACATCACTGGAAAGTATCTGACTGAGGAGTACGGAGAGCGCCTCCAGGCAGCCAAGATCTTCCAGAAGCTGTATGACGCTCGTCGTTGGGGAGAAAAGGCCGGGGCTGGCTTCTATGGCTACGGTGACCAGAGTGACGAACCGGTCAACGAAATGGTGCAGGAGATCCAATCTGAATCCGGGGCGGTAACAGGGACCGAGTTCAGCACCGATCGCCTGATGGTACCTATGATCAACGAGGCAGTCCTTTGTCTCCAAGAGCATGTGGCCTCCGCCGGCGACATCGACATGGCTGCCATCGCGGGCATCGGGATGAAGATGGGCGACGAGCGGATGGGCCCCCTGGCCGTGGCCGACAAGATGGGGTTGGACACGGTCCTGGAGAACCTGCAGCGGTTCAAGAAGGAACTGGGACCCAGATTCCACCCGGCGCGTCTCCTGCGACTCCAGGTGAGGGCCAATCACCTGGGTGAGAAGACCGGCAGAGGCTTTCTTGAACACGTAGGCTGACGCCACCGTGCGGAGACACGGAGACGTACGATCAGCGCTGTGTCGCGCACCCACGTGCACCTTGAGAGGAGTAGAGATGACGGAGAGACAATACGCCAAGTTGTCCAAAGACGAACGTGTCGCCATTCTCACCATCGACAATCCTCCAGTCAACATGATCTCCCGCCCCGTGGTCGATGACCTCCAGAGCGCCCTGGAGGAAGCGTGGTCTGACGACGACACCAAAGTCATCGTCATCACAGGGGGTGGCCAGATGGCCTTCGTCGCCGGCGCCGACATCAACGCCATCCTGCAATTGAAGACCCCGGCTGACGCCAAACAGATAGTGACAGAGGTACACCAGCTGTTTCTGAAGATCGAGGACTCTCCCAAACCTATCATCGCCGCCATCAACGGCCACTGTCTTGGTGCCGGGATCGAACTGGCGATGGCTTGTCACATGCGCATCGCCAACAATAGGGCGATGTTTGGGCAGCCAGAGATCGGACTGGGCATCATCCCCGGTTTCGGTGGCACACAGAGGCTGGCTCGACTGCTGGGGAAGGCAAAGGCGCTGGAGTTGATCCTCACCGGTGACAGGATAACCGGTGCCGAAGCCGCCAGCCTCGGCCTGGTGAACAAGGCAGTGCCTGGGACCGAGGTGATGAAAACAGCGGTGGGTCTGGCCAAGAAGATATCGTCCTTTGGTGGACCATCCATCACTGCTGCTCTGGAGTCCGTTACTCAGGGCCTGCGTGTGACCCTGTCAGAGGGTCTCGAGATAGAGACCGACAAATTCTCGAGTCTGGTAGAGACAGAGGACATGGGCGAGGGTCTGAGCGCCTTCCTGGAGAAAAGGCAACCCAAGTTCCAGGACAAATAGGAGGGGACGTCGATGGACTTCGCCCTTACCGAAGAGCAGCAGATGTTCCAGGAGCTGTTCCGCGACTTCGCCGAGAACGAAGTGGCGCCGCTCGCTGATGAGATAGACCGGGAAGAGCGCACGCCTCTGGAGACACTGAAGAAGGCAGCAGAGATGGAGTTCATGGGGCTGCCCTTTCCAGAGGAGTACGGCGGAGCCGGGATCGGCGCTGCAGGGTACTGCCTGTTGGTGGAAGAGCTGGCCAAGGCCTGCCTGGCCACAGCCTGCTGCCTGGGCATCCACACCTCGTCGGGAGCCATGGTTGTCTACCTCGGCGGCACTGATGAACAGAAATCGAAGTATCTGGTGCCCCTGGCCAAAGGCAACAAGATAGGCGCCTTCTGCCTGTCGGAACCAGATGCTGGCTCTGACCTGTCCAGCATCCGCACCACCGCCACCAGAGCAGATGACCATTATGCACTCAACGGCTCCAAGACCTATGTCGCCAACGGCGATATCGCCGAGGTGTTCACCGTCTTCGCCCGAACCTCGAGCGAAGGTGCAGCGGACGGCATAAGCGGCTTCATCGTGGAGAAAGGCTACCCGGGTCTCAAGGTGGGCCGTACCGAGCGCACGATGGGCATCCGTGGCTGTCACGTCGTCCAGATCTTCTTCGACGACTGCCCTGTGCCCGTGGAGAACGTTCTGGGGGGCGAAGAGAAGGGGTTGGGTCGGGGCGCCGAGACGATAGCCCAGACCCAGAACTTCAGCCGCTTGAGCATGGCCGCCACCTGTCTGGGTGCAGCCGAAGGAGCGATGGAGGCAAGCGTCAGGTTCGCCAGGGACCGAGAGCAGTTTGGTGTGCCCCTGGCCAAGAAACAGGCCATCTCCTCGATGATCGCCGACATGGCCACTGAGATCGAGGCTTTGCGGCATCTGGTCTATCGCACGGCCTGGGCCTTCGAACAAGGGGAAGAGTATACGCGGCTGGCGGCCATGTGCAAGCTCTTCGGCTCGGAGGCGGCGTGTAGAATCGCCAACAAGGCGGTGCAGCTCCACGGCGGCGCAGGCTATATCAAGGATCTCCCCATCGAGCGCATGTATAGGGACGCCCGGGTGACACGCATTCTGGAAGGCACGAGCGAAATCCAGCGTTTCGTCATCGCCGCAGGCATCTTCCGAGAGCAAGAGTTGCTGCTAGAGCCATAGCCGGCGCATACCGAATTACAGTTCGATCGATGCGTTGTTTGGGAGGACTGCCGGATGCAGTGTATCTTCTGCCGCATTGTCGCTGGTCAGTTGGATAGCGATGTCTTGTACCAGGATGAGGAGATCACGGCCTTCCGAGACATCAGACCACAGGCCCCGACTCACGTGCTCATCGTGCCCAACAAGCATGTGTCGTCGGTGGAGCAACTGTTCGATGGCGACAGCCCACTACTGCTCAGGATGTTCTCCAAGGCACACGATGTGGCGGAGGCAGCTGGCATAGCCGACAAGGGATACCGTCTAGTCATCAACACCGGACCCGATGCGGGCCAGGTTATCGATCACCTGCACCTGCATCTGCTTGGTGGCAAGGCCATGAGGCCGGACGGTTTGGCCCTGCGCTGGAAGGACGAGATGACCTAGCAGCCCAGGAGGGGTTCGAAATGGAGTTGTTGACAGTCGCCATAGACACACCTGAGGGCGGCAATGTGATCCTCGGCCAGTCGCATTTCATCAAGACGGTTGAGGATCTGCACGAGGCGCTCGTCAACTCGGTGCCCGGTATCAAGTTCGGACTGGCCTTCTGCGAGGCCTCGGGTCCCTGTCTCGTTCGCGCCAGCGGAAACGACAAGGGTCTGACAGAGCTGGCACAGGACCAGGCCTTCGCTCTGTCCGCAGGTCACACGTTCATCGTGTTCATCAGAGATGCATTCCCCATCAACTTGCTCGGCGCGATCAAGCAGGTGGCTGAGGTCTGTTCGATCTTCTGCGCTACCGCGAACCCTGTCGAGGTCATTGTGGCCGAGACGGAGCAGGGCCGCGGCGTGCTGGGAGTAGTGGACGGCTTCAAGTCCAAGGGTATAGAGACCGAAGAGGATGCAGCCGAGCGCAAGGAGTTTCTGCGCAAGATTGGCTACAAGTTGTAACCAGGCCAGCAGGATCCCGCGAGGGAGCTGGCAGACAGGTTCAGGAGCAGGCTATGGGACTCAAGCACAGACTGGAGAAGGATCTAAGAGACGCCCTGAGGAACAGGGACGAGCAGCGGAAGATGACGCTACGCCTCGTGCTCGCCGCCATCAAGAATGCGGAAATAGAGAAGCGGGGAGAACTCGAAGAGGGCGAACTGCTCGCGGTCCTCTCCAAACAAGCCAAACAGCGGCGCGAATCCGCCGCTCAGTTTGCAGAGGGCGGGCGAGAGGATCTGGTCGCGCAAGAAGAGCGAGAACTCGAGATTATCGAAGAGTACATCCCCGCGCAGTTATCTGAGGAAGAGATAGAGGCCCGAGCCCGAGAGGTCATTCAAGAGATCGGAGCGACGACTCCCTCGCAGATGGGCGAGGTGATGCGCGTGCTCATGCCGCAGATGAAGGGTAGGGCTGACGGCCGCCTCGTCAACACCATAGTCACAGCAATCTTGAGCGAGACAGCCTAGTCGTCCCGCCCGCCAGCGGCTAGCCCGGGGACGGACCTGGCCGCTCGATGTCATTGTGGAGCGCTAATCGGCGCTCCCTTGCCTAACTCCAGCTGAAACTGCAGGGATAGAGTGGCTCAAGATCCGAACCACAAACCGCCCACCGGTGGTGTGCCAATCGAGCGTCTGACCGCGAGGAAGACCTTCCGCGTCATTGCGTTCTGCGTTCTCCTCGCCGTGGCCCTGAGCTTCGTGTTGATCTTCCAGTTCCTGCCCCGTCAACTCACCCTCGAGCCCGGGGACGTCAGTCCTCGCGATATCCGCGCCTCGAGCAGAATCACCTACGTGAGCGACGTAGAAACAGAGGCCGCACGCCGAAACGCAGAATCGGCTGTGGCCGAAGTCTATGACTATGACCCCGCCGACACCAGTATCGCCCGCGGGCAGATCAACCACGCGAGGAAGATCTTCGAATACGCCGCGGCTGTTCGCGGTGATACCTATGCCTCGCCAGAAGAGAAGATGGAAATGATCGCGGCCATCTCAGCCGTAGATCTGTCACCTACAGCCGTCTCCGACTCCGTGGGCATGGAGGAAGAACTGTGGGACGTAATGGTGGCCAGAAGCGTCGACATTCTGGGCGAAGTGCTGGACCAGGAGATTCGGAGCGATCAACTTGCCCCGGTGAGAGACCAGTTGCATGTCTTCGAGCCCGATCTGACGGAGCGACAAGCCGCCCTGGTCGAGGAGTGGGTGACGGCTTTCATCGTCCCGAACAGCTTTCCCGATCCTCAAGCCACCGAAGAGGCCAGGGCCAGGGCTCGCGAGGCGGTCGAACCCGTCTACATCACCCTCGAGGAAGACGAGATCATCGTCCGCGAAGGCGAGGTCACCAGCCCTGTCGCCTGGGAAGCGTTGATCAAGCTGGGTTTGCTTCAACCCCGAGTGGAGTGGACAGACATCGCAGCCCGGGTTCTGTTTGTGTCACTGCTCGTCTTCATCCTCGGCCTTTACCTGACCATCTTGCACCCGAGTTTCTGGGCCAACTGGCGCGACATGCTTCTCCTGGGCGTTCTGGCCACACTATCCGTTCTGCTCGCGAAGCTGATGATTCCCGGCCACGTAGTGCTGGGCTATCTCTTTCCTCTCGCCACCGCATCAATGCTGCTCACCGCCCTCGTGGACGCCGAGATAGCCATCGTCCTTACAGCCATACTCAGCCCCATGATCGGGTTGATAGCCGGGGGATCTCTCGAGTTTGCCGTCTACTGCTTCGCTGGTGGAGTCACGGCCTCGCTTAGACTGTGGAGGATAGAACGACTGAACGCCTTCCTGTGGGCCGGACTCTACGGGGCCTTGAGTAACGTGAGCGTGGTCCTCGTCTTCCGAGCGCTGGAACAGGACCATGACCTCCTGGGCACGTTCCAGATCGCAGGGGCGAGCGTGGCCAACGCGGTTCTCGCCATGAGCCTGACTTTGGGGGGCTTCTTTCTCTTCAGCAACGTGCTGAAAATCACCACGTCGCTTCAACTGCTAGAACTGGGAAGGCCTACCCATCCCCTCCTGAGCGAGCTGCTGCTGAAAGCCCCGGGAACCTATCACCACAGTCTGATGGTGGGCAACATGGCCGAACAGGCCGCGCAGGCGGTGGGAGCCAATCCACTTCTGGCCAGAGTCGGGGCCTACTACCACGACGTCGGGAAGATACTACGACCCTACTTCTTCGCGGAGAACCAGACGGACGGCGAAAACCCCCATGACCGGCTGGATCCTGAAACGAGCGCTAAAATCATCATTTCTCACGTGAAGGACGGGATACAGCTAGCCAAGAAGTATGGATTGCCGAAGGAGATACAGGACTTCATTCCTCAGCACCACGGGACCGCCGTATCGAGCTACTTCTACCACCAGGCCTGCGCGCAAGGGGAAGGCTCGGAACAAGCGGACGAGAAGCGGTTTCGATATCCTGGACCCAGGCCCCACAGCCGCGAGGCAGCCATCCTGATGTTGGCCGACGAGGCCGAAGCCGCTTCGCGCGCCAATCGGCCTCGGTCGGTGGAGGAGGTAGAGAAACTGATCGACTCACTGATCCGGGGTCGCCTGGAGGCCGGTCAGCTTGACGACAGCGAACTCACACTACGGGATTTGCAGAAGGTGAGAGTGACCTTCTCGAGCGTCCTTCAAGGTATCTACCATCCACGCATCAAGTACCCCGAGGACAGCCTCGAAGAGGAAGATGAGCAAGGAAAAGTTGCAGATCGAGCTAAGCGTTCAGACAGATCCCGAACTCGAGGCAAAAGCAAATCGCGAGCATCTGAATGAACTGATTGTGGGCGCCATCACCCAGGAAGCGTCTGGCGACGCCACGACGGTGGGTTTGCTCATCACTAATGATGAGAACATCAGGAAGCTGAATCTCCAGTATCGTGGAGAAGACAGCGCCACCGACGTACTCGCCTTCGCCTCGGGTGAAAGCGGCGACGGATTCATGTCTCCTCCTTCCACACCCCCCCACCTGGGCGACATCGTCGTCTCTTACCCTCGGGCCGTGGCCCAGGCTGCAGACCACGGACATTCCACCGAAGAGGAACTCGATCGCCTGGTAATCCACGGGGTATTGCATCTCCTTGGGTATGACGACCGGGGTCGCGAAGAACGAGCAGCCATGTGGGAGCGACAGGAAGCACTACTCCGGCAATTCCGTGCCCAACGAAGATGACCCCTCAAGGCCACATCGGGCACCGAGGACTTCCAGCCCGCATGAGCGTGATGGTCCAAAGGATGATCTATGAACACCCAGCACAGTACCCTCGTTGAGAGCTTCCGGTTTGCCTTCGCGGGACTGGGACAAGCCCTGCGTACCCAGCGCAACGCCCGCATCCACGCCACCATCGCGGCGGTGGTACTCATCCTCGGGGCGGCCCTTGGGCTCGAACCCATCGAGTGGGCCGTGATTGCCCTGACCATCGGCTTCGTATTCGTAGCCGAGTTGTTCAACACCGTGGTCGAGGCAGCGATCGATCTGGTCACCGAGGATTACCATCCCCTGGCCAAGCAGGCCAAAGACATGGCTGCTGGCGCCGTGTTGATCTCGGCCCTAGTAGCTGTCGCCGTGGGAATCCTGATCCTTGGACCGCCCTTGCTGGCCAAGATCGGCTGGAAACCGTGACGGACACCCGCTACGATGTGATCGTCGTCGGAGGCGGACCCGCCGGCGGGACGGCTGCGTACGGCCTAGCTCGTAGAGGCGTTCAGGTTCTGCTCCTCGAAAAGGAACGTCTCCCGCGCTACAAAGTATGCGCCGGCGGCGTCACCCTCAAGACAGCCCACCTCCTCGACTTCGACCTGAGCCCAGCCTTCGAAGAGGAGATAGTCCGCGGTAAATGCACATACCGGGGTGGCTCCCCGGTCACCATCGACTTCGGCGGACCCATGGGCTGGACGGTGATGCGCGATAAGCTCGACCACCTCATACTTCAACAGGCCGCCAGGGCTGGTGCTGAGGTGCTCGACGACCACAGGGTCACGAGAGCCGAGTTCCTCTCCGATGGAGTATCGGTGTTCACCACCCGGGGCAGCTACTCTTGTTCAATCCTGGTGGGTGCGGACGGCGCCAACGGTGTCGTGGCACGCTGCGCCGGGTTGATGAGACGGCGGAGTCTGGCCGTCGCAGTGGAGGCCGAGATCGCGGCCTCGGGGGAGGCTCTGGAAAGCCGTCAGGGTTGCGTCCACTTCGACTTCGGTTTCGTTCCCCGAGGATACGGCTGGGTTTTCCCCAAGAAGGACATCCTGTCGGTGGGTGTGGTTACCTTCCGGGGAAGGGCAGCCAACCTGAAAGTTACTCTTTCAGGCTGGTTGGAGATGCTCGGGCTTCCATCCGATCCGCACGAAGTGAGGATGAGAGGGCACCTTGTGCCCTTGGGAGGAGTGGCTCGCGTCTTGCACGGCACACGCATCCTTCTCACCGGAGACGCCGCCGGCTTGGCGGAACCGATGACGGGCGAAGGCATCTACTATGCCGTGAGGAGCGCCAAGATAGCCGCTGACACCATCTGTCAAACGCTCCAGAACAATCAAGCCGATCTGTCCTCGTACACCGCGCGGATCAATGCGGAGATAACGCGAGATCTGAAGTATGCGAAGCGTCTAGCCACGCTGCTCTACCGCTTCCCTCGCCTCTGCTTCCACTTCTTCGTCAGAAGCCCCAGAGTCCAAAGGGGCATGGCCAACGTCCTCTGCGGCCGCTCCAGCTTCGAGAACCTGAGCCACGAACTGAGTGCGGCCAGCCCCCAGATACTGCTCTCCGGGATGCGGCAACGGCGGACGCAACAGCTCTGAAGCACACCAGCGCGCCGCCCAGGGCACGTCCCGAAGTATGACGATGCTAGCGAGAGGTAGCGCGCTGAGGCCCACCCGCGTATCGGGACCGCACAAGGTAGGCTGCTAGACCTACAAGCGGCACCAGAGAGCCCACCGTCGCCCCCGCGATGAGAGCCCAGCGGCGACGCTCCGGAGGCAGCACAACCTGCAGCTTCGCCCTGCATCGCATCGTCGCCAGCAAGTCATCGTGAAGCCGTCCTCT
>Ga0307379_10008984_pt1 | contig 13404 bp, 8 predicted proteins | sample UN2MG_FD_202237 | JGI IMG/M metagenome (GOLD analysis project Ga0307379, IMG submission 202237) | Soil microbial communities from Risofladan, Vaasa, Finland - UN-2 | ecosystem: Environmental > Terrestrial > Soil > Coastal area > Acid sulfate soil | place: Finland: Risofladan, Vaasa | collected...
GAATACACCCGTTTGCATCGGTAGCAACACCTAACAACAATATGTCGCATCCTGTCAGGCAGTACGACATGCCAACTGTGTCTGTTATCGTTCCCTGTTCTCCCAATCACCTGAAGCACACGATAGACGTATTGGATAGCCTGGACGCTCAGTCATACCGCATGTGGGAAGCGATAGTAGTAGTGGACGGTGCCGAAGCCGGTGACGAACTAAAGAAAACCTATCCGCATGTAAAGTGGCTACATTTGGAAGAGAAATCTGGCCCAGGTGCGGCGAGAAACCTTGGCGCGAAACATGCCAGCGCCCCCCTCCTGCTATTCATGGATGCAGACGACTGGCTCACCCCGGACGCTCTGGAGTATATGGTTAAGGCGTATGACGCTACCCCGAACACGGTCATCTACACGGATTACTTTGCGCACTGTGTGATGGACAGGGGGCCGGAACTCCAGAGGTTAGAGATGAAGGGGAGGGTTAAGTATCATGACGACCACACGGGGAAAACTGTCCTGCTGCACAGGGCTACAGAGTTCAATTGCAATCGTGCCAATGCGCAACCAAATCCGAGCGACATGTATATCTGGAACCTCATATCGTCTCTGGTGCCCAAGAGATTCCATGTCGCCATCGGTGGGTTTGACGAAAGCATGGAGTCATGGGAGGATTGGGACTACTGGTTGCGCATATCCCACATGGGGATATGCTTTACATGGCTAGAACAACCGCTTATCGAGTATCGATTCGATACGGGATCCAGACGCGCTCTGGCGAACCCCATCGAGTCCGGCGAGTCCGGTAGACAACTAGGCGCTGATCTGATACAATATTTGCATAAGAAATACGAGGGGAAAGAAAAAATGCCTTGTGGGGGATGCAGAAAACATCATGCTACACCAACACAGAGACCGGTGGTGCCTATGGCTAACACATTGAATTCAGGGAGCGTTAATATGTCAGCAGGAGACATGGTGTGGGTCGAACTGAACGACGGAAACATTGGCTCTCACCCCATTTCGTTTGGCGGAACAAGCTACGGGTACAGGGCAAGCGGCGAGCGGTTCAAAATGATTCGTGCCCATGCCGATCTGGATCGACGAGTCAGGATTGTGGAACAGGATATTTTGCCGCCGTCCATTGAGCCGGACAAACTCCCGGAACCCGCTCCGCCTCCGCAGTATGCTGAGTGGGCCAAGGAAGAAGAAACACCTGCCCCGCCTCCGGAGCCGATCCTTGCGGAGATTCCCGAGGTGACGGAGACTTTGGCGGCAGTAGTGGAACCGCCGGGTACTACGGACACCTTGCCCGAGCCTGTCCCGGTGTATGACCTCACGAAGATTTGGGGAATCACCGAAGAGAGAGAGGCGAAGTTGCGGGAGATGGGTGTGCGGTCTCCCCAGGCGATAGAGGCAATGGGCGAAAAAATGATTGCCCAAAGGTTGGGCGTGACAGAAGTCGTATCCCGTCGTATAATCGTTTCAGCGTCTAGCGAATTCTGATGCACTAGACAACCGCATAGGAAGTCAGCGTTTCATTCTGGGGCGCATCCCTTCGGGGGTGCGTCTTTTTTATTCATGACATTTTTGAACTTACTCCTGATAGCGTTGGCCACATGGAACGTGTCCAGTTTACTGGTGCGAGAGGACGGACCCTTCCACATGTTCTCCAGAATCAGGCACCGCGTGGGAGTAAGGATATCCCATGATGGGATCCTGTACGCAGATCCCCCTGACAGTGCAATGGGGGGACTGTTCAGTTGCGTATGGTGCATGAGCAGATGGGTTGCCCTGGTGCTAATCATTTTGTTCTATTTCTTTCCTGTGCCTACGGCCTATATCTGCATAGTCTTATCGTTGTCTACTGTTGCAATTCTTGTGGACAGGTGGACCTAACATGAGCAGAGCGTCTACACCAACACTTTTGTCCTTGGACAGGTGGGCACGATTACTCGGATTGAACCCTGCGCACTTCTCGGGGGCTTCCGGAACAATCTACTGGCCGGACGTGGGCAGTTGTGATGATATATGGGTCCAGTATCCTTGGCAACATCCGCACCTGTACATAAGCAGGGAAGAACTGGCCATAGCCATTTCCGATGCAGAGCAAGAGATCAAGGAAGAACTTGGTTTTTCTCCTGCACCGATGTGGGAGACCGAAGAGGTTCATTATTACGATGCTCCTATGGACCACGGGGTTAAATATGTTCCGGGGGCACCGTCTGGCAACACGTCCGTACAGGCCGAGTGGGGATACATAATCTCTGCCGGTGTGAGATCTGTCACTGCCATAGAACTTGCGTCAGCCGTTGTGCTCAGTGATCCAGACGGGGACGGGTGGAGTGAACTGGCTACAGTGACCGCAGCGACTACGGTAACGGACAAGCGGCAAGTTAAATTGTATTTTGCCGGTGAGGGGGCCGCTCCCGAGTGGGAAATAAGACCGCTGAAGGATGTGGTGATTACTGCCGGTGTAGCGACAATAACGTTGGACAGCTATTTGTTGCTGGATCCAGATTTGTGGGATGCGGTCCCCACGGCAACTAGCTATGGGACACCGAGTTCTATCGATATCGAGGCAGTAGGGAATTATGTGACCACGGTGGATGTGTACCAGGAGGCTACCGATGTCTCGGAAGCTAGTGCCGAGTTCTTGTGGGAGAAGAATGCGTACAGCATAATCGGTACGGCTTGCCCATCTTGCCAAGGTGCAGGATGCGAGGTGTGCGCCCTGACTACGCAGGACGGGTGTCTGAGTGTTCGCGATGCCAAGGCCGGTATCGTTACACCGTTTCCCGGCACATACAATTCTACCAGTGGCTCATGGGTGTCGGCACCATTCTCTGAATACCGACAGCCGGATCAGGTAAAGATTAGCTACCACGCCGGTTACTACGATCCGAAGTGGTTGCGGGGAGATTCTCTAGACCCGCTAAGTGATTGGTTTGCCCAAGCAATCGTGTGGCTCGCCACCGCGAGGATAGAGAGGGGCATATGCGCTTGCGATAATATTCAGCAATACATCACAGAGCTACAAAGAGACATGACAAAATCGACCAGGGAGGCTTTCTTTATTCGATACGAAAGCATGGACATGTTCCATTGCCCGTGGGGAACCAGAGTCGGTGAGGTCAGGGCATGGAACAGGATTAGTACCCTGACCAGCAAGAAGCAATTTGACGGTGGAGGATTCTAGTGGCCAGGGATTTCGTGAAGATAAAGCCACTGCTCCCCGGAGCGTTCAGGCCCGACAGGTTCATGGAGGCGTTTCGAAAAGAATCTAGGGCACTGGCCGACAGGACAAAGAGGGAGTTCCAGAAAACGCACAGGACATGGCAGGAGCAGAATCCTACATGGAGAGTGGAAGTGCGTGTGGACTTCACGGAGATACGATGGCAGGTAGATACCAGCCATCTGATCTATTACTTTTTGAATAACGGCACCGACGTTCGGTATGCCGCTATGACTCCTGGCTTTCAGCCAAAAACTAAAGTCAGGTATATCGGTTCTTTTCCAGGCCAAGGGGGTTTCTCTTATCTTCGGTTCAATCCCCCACCGGGACCGGCGGGTATTGACGGAAGATTCTGGGACGAAGAGATTGCCAAGAAGATGAAGCCTATAGCATTGGAGAGGTACGGGAAGGCTATGAAATCAGGAGCCAAAGGGAGTGGACATAGCTATGGATAAAACTGTGCGAATCATCCTGCATAAGAACGATCTGCATCTGGCTGAGTGGCAAGAGGGGGGGTCATACCATCGGGCATGGGTGACTCCAGACATGTTCAAGTCATACGACAAGATCGGGAAATCTGCCGTTGTGACTAACCCTAGCGCGGGCATTCCTTACGGGTTGGACTGGTCGCGAATGGTTACCCTTAGCGCAACTCCGAGAGACGTAGATCGGGAACTAAAGAATGCAGGGATTTGGACCGCAGAGGACTTGCGCGAAAACCCCAATGGGGCGCGTGCTGCACTACAGTCCGTCTACGGTTTTGATATGGCTGCGCTACTGATGGCAGTCAAGGAATATGAGAATTAGGAGGTAAAGGCAAATGACTCACCACTTCGTATCGGGTGAAGGAGCGTTGTGGGCACAACGGGACGGTCCCAATACTGTCCCAGTGTATCTTGGCTGCCATCAACTTGGAGACGTGGACCAACCAGAAGGCGACGTTGAACTGATTTATTGTCCCGACGCAACTGGTCCTTCCCGCTTCAAGACTGTGGGTAGCTTGCAGGGTGCGGCAGGTGCTATCACGACCTCAGTCACCACAGATATCACGGACGAGTTAGACGAACTAGAGCGGACCAAGTGTCCGTTTACCCTGTTCGTCCATATGAGCAAGTCTGGCCGCAAAGATGTTTTTACGAATTTTGATCGAACATACGTGTTCGTCAACGTTCGCATCACCTCGCGTGGCCTGACTAATCTAACTGCCCGTACTCCGGACGACAACGCACGCGCCGAGCAGACGTTCGATCTGTCTGCTGAGGAGTTGCTGCGCTTGATCACTCCGACAATTACCGGGCAGTCGAATTCCGAGACAATGGCCGCGAACGACATTACGTTCTGTAATGAAGAGACCTGCCGCACATCGGAAGATCCCGCGAGTGACATCTGTCAGACTGGCTTCATCGCCTGTGACTCGGCACTCGCATCACCGTCTGCTTCCGCCAACGTCCTGAAAACCACCAACGGTGGAACCTGGACTGCGACAGCGGCAGATCCGTTCGGAGTTCAGGAAGGCATCTCTGGCGTAGAGTGCTTCGCTCTGAGTCGTGACGAAACCCGCGTTCTGGCTTCTCGTGGATCTCCGGTCCATCTGGAACCCGCGCAGGTAGCGTACTCCGACGATAGTGGGGCAAACTGGACCATTGTAAATGTAGGCTCCGTGAACTTTAGCTACATCGCAACAGGCCAGAGCATGTTCGCTTTTGATCGCAACAACATATATGTTGGTTTGACCAACGGTTACATCTACAAGTCAGTAGACGCCGGTCTCTCCTACACCGCTGTTGAATCGGCAACGATTCATGCGGGTATCTGGAATGCGATTCATTTTGCGGACGACAATGTTGGTTACGCCGTTGGCGCGGCCAACGTAGTTGCTAAGACCCTGGATGCTGGAGTGTCGTGGTCGTCCGTAACTGGGCCAACCGCCGAAGCTGGAAACGCCGCTGTTACCGTGTTCGTTCAGGACCGCAATCGTGTTTGGGTTGGCTACGACAGTGGCACACTCTACTACACGCTGAACGGTGGATCGACATGGACAGAGCGTGCGTTCTCCGGAAGCGGAGTTGGGCAAGTGCGGGACATCAGGTTCTTCAACGATAGTCTCGGGTTCATGGCTGTCAACAATGCATCTCCTATTGGAACAATCCACTGGAGCATAGATGGCGGCTACACCTGGTCGGCACTTACCACACCCACGAACACAGGCCTCAACCGGCTGTATATTTGTGATCAGTGGACGTTCTTCACTTGTGGAGAGGTGCAAGCCTCAATCGCTTTCATCGCCAAGGGCGCTATATAACCGAGGCGTGAAAGATTGTCCTGTGGGTCAAGGGGATTCCTGCTCTCCCTTGCCCCTTGGCTCACAGGACACTTATCTAAGGGAGACAGGAAAAGATGGCAGTAAAGAAGAAGGATAAGGAAATTTTTACCACGGGAAAAGGGATGAAGATCGAGCTACGCTCAGTCGATCCAGTATTCCTGCAATCGGTCATCTCGTCTGTAAAGATGCCTCCGGTTCCGACGTACACAACCACCACGATCTCTGGCCGCAAAGAGACCCACAAGATGGATGCTCAGGCGGCGAAGGAGACAGAGGGTGGAGAGGAAATCTGGAAGGAATACCAGGAGGATCTCACCCGTGCGTCAAGCGAACAGACCGAAAGGAGTTTGCGCGCACTCTTTTTAGATGGAACCGTCCCTCCCACCGGGGAGTTCATCGACCCGCAGTGGCAGAGGAAGATGGAAATCATCGGAGTGACGATCCCAGACGACCCTGTGGAGCTTTGGGTCATGTACCTAATGATGGCGATGACATCGGACGACATCATTCGTATGTCGTCTCACATCATGCGCCTGACCGGGGTAGACGAGGAGTTGATCCAGCAAGCGGAGGATTCTTTTCGGGATTCAGTACAAGCCGAGCCTGAATGATCCAAAGACATGGAAAACTCTGCCGGACTTACGCAAGGAACTAGCAGAACGTCGCCCAGGGCACTGGCAACATAGTCGCCTCTTTGAGGATGTAGACGTAGCATTCGAGGAGGGCACTACACCGTCAGAATTCTGGGAAACATGGACTGAACGAGACCAAGCATTTGCTTTGGCCAGATCCCGCGCAAAGAACACCATACGTGCGTGGGATGAACATCTGCAAGAGAGAGAGATGGCTAGACAGAGGAAAGCGAAAAAGTAGATGGCTGTCCAAGTAATCGGTCTCCAGGCCAAATTCGATGTAAAAGATTTTCAGACAGGCCTCGGCATTTATTTGAAGGGACTTGAGCAAGCTACCAAGGCCACTCGCTCTGCGGCAGCAGCAATGAACGGCCTTGGTACTGGTCTTGGTGGATCCTTCGCCAAGGCAGCAAACAACCTCAAGGCATTTTCTGCTCCCCTGAGCAGAATTAACGCCAGCATGACTGGCGTCTCACAGTCTGCACTCAGGGCGAACAACGCGTTCAGCCAGAACAAAACGATCCTCGGGGCTATCCAGGGCGAGCTTCGTGATTCTGTCAAGTTGGCAGAGACACGGGCGATCATAGAGAGCAGGTCCACATCAGAGTTCCAGAAGCAGCACGCGGCCCTGCAACAGCAGGAGTTGGCGCAAGCCAGACTCTCTAGACGGTCGTCCTTGCGGGAACTGGGGATGAGTCCGGCAGAAATAAACACTAAGCTGTCACCTGCCAAGAATGTCAAGATCGATCCGGCTAAGGATTTTAACGCCCAGGTCTTGAAACTTTTGGGCGATGAATTTCTGAACACGGAGAAGAAGGCCAACATATTCCGCAGAGCCTTGGATGCGTTGGGGGCTTCCAGCAGGAGTGCTCAGGGTGGAGTGAAGCAGATGACTCTGGCGACCACGGCAATGGCTGTGGCTCTGGGCCAAATTGCATTTAGCGTGGTCAACCGTCTAGCCCAAGGGCTGGGGAGGATTGCGTCACAAGGCGTAGAGACGGCGGCATTTTTCGAACGTCTGGGATTATCCATTAACTTCTTCGCCGCACGCACGGCGCAACAAGAGGATGCATCGCTGACGTTCAACCAGGCATTGGCGCAAACACAGAGAGAGGCACAGGGTGTCCTCCTGTGGGTCAAGCAACTCGCCGTGGCCAGTCCGTTTACAGCCAAGCAGGTCGGTAATGTGTTCCGTGTGTCGCAAGCGTATGGCTTGCTGGCAGAAGAGGCCAGAGCCATTTTGCCCCTCCTCCTGGACGTGGGTGCTGCTACGGGTTTGGATGCCCAAACCCTAGAGAATGCAGCAAGGGCTTTGGGTCAGATTCGATCTCGTGGCAAGCTGACGGGTGAAGAGATTCGGCAGTTGGGCAATGCCGGTATTCCCATTCGTGATATTCTGGTCAAGCAACTCCAGATAACCAACAAGGAATTCGATACCCTTCTGGAATCGGGTGCTCTGGTCTCCGACCTGGTTATTCCTGCCATCGTCGATTCCCTCAAGGAGTTCGAGGGAGCGTCCGAGAAGGTCGCTTTTGAGACAATCGGCGGTTTGCTCTCGGCATTCCAGGACATCAAAGAGATCGGTATCGCTGAGTTCTTCTCGGGACTGCTCAAGCCTATCGCTCCCCTGCTAAAGAATCTGGTAGAAACCCTGAACTCCCCAGAGTTTCGTGCGATACTGGTGGTGGTTGGTGAGGATCTGGGCACGGTGTTCACGGGCGCAATCAACAACCTGACTAGCGCCATAGGTGGACTGATTAAATCCTGGCAGCAATTGTCGCCGGAGACCAAGAGAAATATCATCTTGTTCGCGTCCGCGTTTGCAGGGATCATCGTACTGATCGGCGCTTTCTCTGCCCTGTTCTTTGTCGTGACTACGCTGGTAAACCCGCTGACTATCACCGCGGCCTTGTTTGCCGGATTCGTCACCCTGTGGGTGAACGGGTTTGAGGGATTAGCGTCAGCGGCCATTGCTGCTGGAAACGCCATCCTCGCCGGTTTGTCCGCTCTCGGACGTGCCCTCGTCAAGGTTGGCGATGCCATATTCGCCCCTATCGATTCGTTCCTGGATTGGTCTGGCCAATCCGAAGAGCAAGCCAGGTCCGCCGGTCGCCGCACGGGTGAGCAGTATGGCGTTGGTTTGGCAGAGGGTGGCATCGTAGGCGTCCTGAATGCCACTAACGACATCGCCAAGGCGATAACAGGGCAGATGGAGCCGAAATCTCCTCCCCCATTCTTGCCAGAAATAGACAACTGGGGACGGTTGACTGGCGAGTTGTATGGCAATGCAATGGGCAAGTCAATCGGGAAGTCAGTTGGCACTTCGCTGGAACGCACCAAGGCCTCGATAGCGCACGAAACGAGGGGGGCGGCAGATGCCGTTGTCAATTCCCTCAAGGCGGAGGAGAAGCGACTCTCCGATCAAGGGGATCGGATGGGACGTTCCATCGGCGAGGGTCTCAAGACCGGCCTAAACGACTTGTCCAGCAATGCTCCCGGTGCAATCGAGGCGGCAAATGGACCTGTCGTCGATGCTGCATATACGGCAGGTATCGCCGTTGGAGATGCATATACCCGCGGATTCGGCCTGTTGTTCCGGAAACCGGCTGAAATTATTGACCCGGCCATCCAGGAACTAATCGCCAAGATTGGCGGTGGTAGGCAACTAACTCGTGCCGGAGCGGAATCGTTCACGCGCTTCCTGGATGGGTTTAAGGACGCTGACTTCGGTGCCCTGAACGATATAAGCGGATCTGTCAGCAGCTTCATCAAGAACTTGGTCGACATAGGCGACCTGAAGGACATAGATATACCCAGGCAGATGTACAAAGTTCGTGAAGCCCTGGCCGGGTCTCTTCAGGAGTTGCGAAAGTTTGGTAGCGTCTCTGCTGAGTCGTTCGGACGAGTACGTGAGGCGGCGAGTCCCCTCGGTAACGACATTCAGGAGTTGCTGAGTAGATATCAACTTCTTGCGATGGAATCCGAGAACGTCCGTATAGCGCAAGAGAGATTGAACGATGTCACGGAGAAGTACGACAACCTCCTGAACCCATTGAAGGATGAGCTAAAGGCCGCGTCCGAAGAGCGTCAGACTGCTCAAGAAATCAAGCAGATTGCAGGTCTACAGCGCATCGTCAATAGCTCTATAGTCACTGCGGAACGCAAGCGAATCGCTGCCGCAGAGATTGTGGAGATACAGATACGCCAACGGGTGCGCGCCTTGGAGAACGAGAGGGAAAAGGAAGAGGCTGTCGCCAAGGAAGCAGTGGATGGATTCGAGAAGAAGGAAGAAGCGGCCAAGTCCGAGTACGACCTCTTCAAACAGCGGCTCGCTGCCCAGGTGGAACAACTTGGCCTCGTTGGTGAAGAGGCCAAGATTATAGAGAGACTGCAAGCAGAATTGGACAAGAAGGGGGAGAAGGAACTGTCCGTCCTGGACAGGCAGTTGAAGTTTGCTGCCCTCCAGAAGGCTGAACTGGCCGACAACTTGGCAGCAGCGAAGGCCCGTTTGGTCCTGGAGGACGAGACCAGTTCTGCCCAAGAGAAGGCAGCGGCCAATTTGACGCTCCAGACCGTGGCTCTCCAGCGCATCCAGAGAGAGTCAGAGGCGACAGAGCTTGGCTTCAAGGAAGAGGATCTGATTAACCTACGAGACATCCTGGTCACGCTGGATGACATCGGGAAAGCGAAAAAGGGAGACGGCGGCGAGCTTGAGGGAACCGGCTTAGACACGTCCTTGCTGGAGGATCCGCTGAAGAGGCTGGAAGAATGGGAGACAACCACGGAGGCAGTTAAGGCGAAGTGGGACGAGTGGATGGCCACTATTCGTGAACATCTGATTTGGATCAATGAACGTCTCCCCGGATTCCTGAAGCTGTTTCCTGAGAGTTCTAGTCCAGAGGAAGTGCCGATTATCGAGTCCATATTTCAGATTGCCGGTGGCATTATTGCCGTAGGCGCGGCATGGAAATTGGTCGACTTTGGTGGCAAGATGATTTTCCTTTTGGACAAGCTGAAGATTCTTGCTGGCATAAGTGCGCTGGGAGGCTCGGGTGGAACGATAATAACGTTCCTTGGTGCCATAGGCAGCGGATCCGTTGCTGCTGGTGTAGGTATTGCTGCCTTGGGCGCTGCGATAGCCACCTTTCTCGCCGCGCTCGCTTTTAACTGGGGTGGCGCAAGGGATGTGGCGGAAGCATTCTTCGTTGATATGAGGCAGAAATTTCGGTCGAATACGATAGCTCTACAGGCCTGGGCTGAGGCGGCGAAGCAGACGCTATTCGCTATATTTGACCCCAGCAAGGCCATAGCTGACGTAAACTATGACGAAATATATCAGAGGAAACTGAACGAAGTCAACGCAAAGAATCTTGCTGAGGGGAATCCGTTTAACAAGCCAGAAGTCAGGGAGTCCTTCGTCATGTCTGGCATCGACTCCGCCACTACTTGGCTCGATAGTATGAATGCATCTGCGGCAGATGAGCAGACTGGTTTATTGGCTACCGTCAATGGCCTTGGAGCGAACCTGTGGAGTAGTTTTCAATCCGGTTGGAACGACGTGGTTGACGCGAATCTTGGCAACCAGCTTGGCATAAAGGATCTGGTAAAGTTCGATGAGACTACGCTCCAGGAGGCTTCCAATGTCGGGGTTTCCGTGGGCACAGCAATCGGGGATGGCATACCGGCTGGTCTGATGGGATCGGCTGTTGCAGACACAAGTACCATGTCCGCCGATGTTGTGGGCGCGTTGAATGACAGCTTGAAATCTGCTGCGGGTATCCAGTCCCCCTCACAACTCACCTACGACGAGGTGGGTGTGCCTCTAGGGGAGGGCATCAGAGACGGTATGTTGTCTGTCTCTACTGCCGAGGGTACCAAGGAACTGGTCAACGGAATCATTAGCAAATTCGACAGTCTCAAGACCAGGGCAGGGACCAAGTTCGACCAGCTAAATACCGTGCTCGGGATCAAGAACAAGCTGTTGCAGACAAAGTTGACCACGCAGACAGAAGAGACCAACAGCATGATCCTGGAATTGTTCACGACGTTTGTGGCAGACGTTACGTTGAAGTTCGAGGATATGTTCGGGACCATTCTCGCCGGGTGGACAACGCTGGGGACTGAATCCGTAATTGCCGTGACGACTACATCCGGAGAGATCGTGGGTGTGTTCCAGCAGATCCCTCCTGCGATATTTGACGGTCCCCTGGGTTTGGACCAACTCGCCACCGACATTGTAGGCCTGTGGAATACGATTCGCCTGGATCAGCAGACGGACTTGCTGGGCGTGAGGGACGATATCGTGGGTATTTGGGTGTCTGACCCAGACAGCATAATCAATCAGTTGCGTACAGCACTGTTCGGCGCTGCGGTTGGAGAGGGTTCGCAACAGAGTCCTGTCTGGTCTTTGGGCGGCAGCATGATGTCCGGTATTGCTCAGGGCATCTCGGACAATGCGTATCTCGTCACGAATTCTCTAAACGAGGCTGTGTATGCATCCCTGGCTACTGTCGCTGACAATATCTTTGCAAACTCCCCGTCCTTGCTTGCCGCCGAGATGCTCGGGCTACCGATTTCGCAGGGTGTAACGGCAGGTGTTTTGGCAGGGGCCGGTCAGCTTTCCGCCGCAGTCAATGGGGTAGTGACTGGTGCCATAGCTAGTGCGTCCGCACCACTTTTGTCCGGCGGCTTGTCATCCGCTCTTCCGTCTAGTATAAATAACATTAGCCGGACTGAGCAATACAACCTGAACGTGAATTCTGCGTCGGACAGCCAGGGAATAATTAACGATTTCGCCATCATGAGGGTGATGGCGGCAATATAGGAGCAATCATGGCATCAACGGGGGGCAAGTCTCAGGGCGTAAGGGTGGTAACGGACGCAGAGATTGCCGCACACCAATTCGAGATACAACCTGGGCCTGTTCTGCTGGTATCTGCCTTGGCTTCGTCTGTGCGTGGCGTCTTGGGCGGACCCTCCACTGCTGTGTATCCTGTCACCCTGGCGGAGGCTAATCGTAGGGGGATCGTAGGCGGAAAGTCCATGCCTGTGACCGACGTTACTGGTATTCGCAAGACAACTAGCGACAACCTGGCCATACCTGTTTACGTTGTCGAGGGTTCTCTTGGCGGATCTCCTACTCCGCCTACTCCGCCTACTCCCTATCCAGACACGGGTGTGGCCAACCCCCTCTGCATGTCTGGTGGGGGAAGTGTTGAGTTTGGTGCAATTCCTGCGATGGATGATATTCATGATGGAGACTTCACCATCGAGCTATGGGCAAAACCGAACAACACGGGCGTAGCCGGAATACTTCACAAGTACAACGATGCCGTTCCGCAAACAGGATGGTATCTGGCAGTCAATGGCATATTCAACAACTTCACTTTCGTGATGTTTGCCGATGTCGCCACATATGCAGAAGTGACTATTCCACCGTTCACTTACACGGAGGGGGCATGGCATCACCTGGCCGTGACGTTCGATGCGGTCACTGGATTACTAAGCCTGTTCGTCAATGGCGTAGATCAAACGGATGCTCAAGTTGCCACGGCTCAACCATTCTACAGTGACGTTGGGATACCAGTGACAATCGGTGGAGACGCCGGTGCTGCGTTCGAGGAATTCGACGGTTGTTACAACTGGATCAACGTCACAAACACTGTTAAGTACACCAGTACATTCGTGCCACCATTGCAGGGAGAACAGCCCGACACTACGGACAGCATCTTTAACGTCCCGAACCAGGAGGACGAGGGCACGAGTGTGATAGATGTGATCAGCGGATCTCGCGGCTCAATGAGTGGGGGCAGCACATATTGGGATGGAGAGAGTGCTCCGGCGGAAGCGGCAGCATCGTTCATGTTCCCAGAGTTTCCCGTCACGGGCAACGATCACAAGAATATCGATGAGACTTGGGGAAGGGACGTACTATGACCAATTACTACGTTAGAGTAACCGGCTCTGATGCTGCTGCTGGAACATCTCCTGCTGCTGCGTGGGCGACTATCGCTCATGCAATTGATAATCTAACAGCAGGTGACACCGTATACATCGGTCCTGGCTACTACTATCATAACGATCCTGCCCATTCTGATTATGCTGGTAGTAATGGAAGCCCCATCGTGTTCCAAGGAGATCCTCACGGTGCGTACACAGGGGATGCTCCTGGTCCTGTTATTATCGGATCGGCAAAAACCGACTTTAGTCGTGTTGGACAATACC
>Ga0307379_10008985_pt1 | contig 13403 bp, 13 predicted proteins | sample UN2MG_FD_202237 | JGI IMG/M metagenome (GOLD analysis project Ga0307379, IMG submission 202237) | Soil microbial communities from Risofladan, Vaasa, Finland - UN-2 | ecosystem: Environmental > Terrestrial > Soil > Coastal area > Acid sulfate soil | place: Finland: Risofladan, Vaasa | collected...
CCGGATCGCTCCGGCGATGCTTCCGCATCTGGCGAACCGACCGCTCAACCTCCAGCGCTTTCCCGATGGCGCCGGTGCTCCCGGCTTCTGGCAGAAAGACATCCCCGCTACGGCCCCGAAGTGGTTGACCCGCTGGCATGAGACGGGGGTCGATGGGCGCGATGACCGGCGGGCCAACGACCACCTGATCGCTGACCGAGCCGCGACACTGGCCTGGCTCGGCAACCAGGCGAGTTTCGAGATCCACGCTTGGACAGGCCGCCTGCCCGACCCCTGGAGACCCACCTTCGCCTACATCGACATCGACCCCGGCGAGCAGACGACCTGGGAGGAGACGCTCGTCCTGGCTCGCCTCTACCGGACGGCGCTCGGGCATCTTGGCGTGCGCGGCTATCCCAAGACGACCGGCAAGCGCGGCCTCCAGGTCTGGATCCCGATCCTGCCGCGCTACACGTTCGAGGATGCGAGCACGTGGGTCGAGCGCATATCGCGGGCCATCGGGGCGACCGTGCCCGAACTCGTGTCCTGGGAGTGGGCGAAGGGAGCCCGCAAGGGCCGCGCCCGCCTCGACTACACGCAGAACGCGAACATCAAGACCCTCGTGGCGCCGTACGCCGTCCGACCGGCCGCGGGAGCGCCCGTTTCCGCGCCGATCACCTGGGACGAGCTCGACGATCCCTCGCTGCGCCCAGACCGCTGGACCATCCGCGACATCGTCGAGCGGGTGGCCGATCGAGGCGACCTGTTCGCCGCCGCCCAGACCGACCTGCAGGAGCTGCCCAGGCTCTGAGCCGGGAACCGTGTCTCGCGGCCAGTCGTGCGCGGCGGCTCCGGTTTGACCCCTGGGCTCCTCGGCCGCGAAACTGAAACTATGGGAACCAAGATCGGCATCCGCTGGCCATCGAACGGGTGAGGGGGCATCTGTCGTGACCGTCGGATCCAAGGGAGGCGGCCGTCTCCCGCCGCGCTGGGTCGTTCGCGGGGCCTGGGCCATTCACCGTGGGATCTACGCGATCACCGGCGGCCGCCGGGGACTTCGGAGCGCCAACGATGTCCGCTGGGGCATGATGCGCCTGCGGACGGTCGGGCGCCGCTCGGGCGAGCAGCGGACGGCCATCCTCGGCTACTTCGAGGACGGTCCGAACCTGGTGACGATGGCGATGAACGGCTGGGCCGATCCCGAGCCCGCATGGTGGCTCAACCTCCAGGCGCACCCAGACGCCACCGTCGACTTGCCGGATGGGTCGCACAAGGTCTGCGGCCGTGCGGCAGACAAGGACGAGCGGCCGCGCCTATGGGCGAAATGGGCCGTCTATGACAAGGATCTCGACGCCTCGGCCGCCAGGCGATCCCGAGAGACCCAGGTCGTCATCCTGGAGCCGCGACAGACGTAGGGTTTCGCCGATCGCGCCCGGAACTGGTGGGCGTGGCACGATGGGCCGATGCACGACGAGGCGATCCAGATCCGACAGCCGACGGGCGACACCGAGACGCTGCGCGCGTTCATCCGCCCGGTTTCGACCGCCTTTGCCGATGACTACACGGACGAGATGTTCCAGATGGATCGACAGCTCTGGGAGGTCGACCGGCTGATCGGCGCCGTCGACGGGGAGACGTGGGTCGGAGCCGCGGGGGCGCTGTCGATGCGCCTGACCGTGCCCGGTGGCGAGGTTCGCGCTGCGGGCCTGACCGATGTCGGTGTCGCACCCAGCCATCGGCGGCGAGGGATCCTGACTCGGATGATGCGCTGGCTCCTGGACCAGGCGACCGAGCGCGCCGAGCCCGTCGCGATCCTCTATGCATCCGATGGCGCCATCTACCCGAATTTCGGCTTTGGCATGGGCACGCTGCGCGGCACGTTCGAGATCGATCGCCATGCATTTCGCTTTGCCCGCCCGGCCGAACCGCTCGGACGCGTTCGACTCGTCGATGTCGATGAGGGCATGCGCCTCATCCCGGCGTTGTTCGAACGCCTCCGGACGGAGCGAGTCGGCGAGGTCAGTCGCCATCCCGATCGATGGCGGCTCCAGCTGCTCGCTGACGACGGCCGGATGCGGCCCGGTCTGGGCATGAAGTCCAATGCGGTCCTTGAAGTCGATGGTCAACTGCGCAGGTATGCGATCTATCGGGTCAAGAGCGAATGGGACGAGCGCGGTGCCAAGAACACGCTCACGGTCCTGGAGCTTTCTGGCCTCGACCCGGCGGCGGAGCGTGCGCTCTGGGAGTGGTTGGCCGGGATCGACCTGGTGGCCAAGATCCAGGCGTGGCGGACCTCAGTGCCCTCTCCGCTGTTCCTTCAGATGGCCACTCCGCGCCGCCTTGGACTCACCATCGCGGATGGGATGTGGATCCGCTTGATCGACCTTCAGGCAGCGCTCGAAGCCAGGACCTACGCCGCGGGCGGGACCGTGACCCTCGAGGTGACCGACGCATTCTGCCCTGCCAACGAGGGGCGCTGGACCCTGGACGTGGCGAGCGACCGGGGAATGGCTTCGGTGTCGGCTGCCACGACCGCTGTCGAGGCCGACGTCGCCCTCGACACGACGGATCTCGCCACTGTCTACCTCGGCACGTTCTCCTTTGCCGACCTGGCGCGGGCCGGCCGGCTGGCGGAGTTACGACCGGGCGGCGTCGCCGCAGCGGATCTGCTCTTCAGGACGGCCGAGGCGCCCCATTCCGCGACGATGTTCTGAGGACTGACTCGGAAACAGGACCGAATCGACGTCCTAACTGAGCGACAGCAATCCGAACAGGGACTCGCCGGTCGATTGAAGCAGGCCCTCGCGGCGTACGTTCAGGCCCACGTCGGCACGTTCTGGCCAGTTCGGATCGTAGACCGAGATCGCGATCGCATCGCCGTCGATCTCGTAGGCGTAGGCCAGGACCTGGTGGCTCTGCGTCAGGGCGACCGGGTTCCCGCCCAGGTGCCGGACCAGCCCGACCATGGCCAGCCGTCCGGCGTCGATGTCAGCGCGGATCCGGGGCCACTCGAATTCCCAGGTTCGTCGCAGCGCTCGCTCCGGACCCAGAGCGCTCATTCGCCAAAAGCGGTATGGCGTCCGAAACCAGTCGAGAGACATGACCTGGCGTCGGACGAGCGTCGTGAACAGCACCGACCCGCTCGGCGGTGCGTCCGTGGCGGTGGGAACCGGCAGTCCTGCGTCGAAACGCTCACGGACATACCAGGCCATCCCGCCGCACAGGCCGGCTGACGCATCGCCGACGCCGAACCAGCGTGGATCGATCGGCCCGAAACGCACCGTCGGTCCCGGCGGGAAACGATTCGCAAAGTGCAGGCCATGCGTGCTCGGCAGGAAGCCCGGAACCGCATTTGACTCGACCATGGCCTCTCCGATTCTACGCCTTGACGCGCGCCCACTGCCTCGGGTGCTAACGTCCGACGATGAGCGAACGGGTAAGCGCCGGGATCCTGCTGTACCGCCGGGTCGACGGTCAGAAGCACGCCTTCGAGTTGCTGCTTGCCCATCCTGGTGGGCCGTTCTTCGAGCGCCGCGACCTTGGAGAGTGGACGATTCCGAAGGGCGAACCGAATGGCTCGAATGAACCGCTTCGAACCGTGGCCTGGCGCGAGTTCGCCGAGGAAACCGGGACACCGATCGATGCCGAGGCATCCGCGATCACACTTGGATCGATCGTCCAGAAGGGCGGCAAGGTCGTCCATGCCTGGGGAGTCGAGGGTGACCTGGATCCGGCCACCGCCGAGTCGGACACATTCGAGATGGAATGGCCGCCCAGATCCGGACGCCGCGAACGTTTCCCTGAGATCGATCGCGTGGCTTGGTTCGACCCCCAGGAAGCACGTCAGCGCATCAAGCCCAGCCAGGTACCGTTCATCGAGCGCCTCGAGGAAACGCTCCTGTAACAGGGCCGATCAGTCGGCCGAAGGGGCCTCGGTCGGGGCTGCCGCGACAGTGATCCGGACGAGGGTCGGGTTGGCACCCGTGGCCACGAGCGAGCCGTTGTCCGGCGTGACGACATCCAGCACAAGCAGGTATTCGCCCGGGGTCGTCGGCGCCGTGAGTTGAAGCGTTGCACTTGAGGATTTGCCTGGCTCGAGACCGATCGGCAGGATCGCGTTGGCGGTCTGTTCTGCAGGATCCGTGTGCAGATTGGCGCCGGCCGACAGCGGGATCCAGCGACCAACCAGGATCGCCGGCCTGGCCGGGGTGAACCCGGACAGATTCGATGTTGGCGGGACCGCGGGCAAGCCCCACGCCGTCAATCCGAGATTGGCGACCACGATGCCGAGTTCCGCGCTGGAGCCGGCGGTCAGCTCGGCCGAGGGCGCCGCGACGATCGAACCGTCGAAGTCGCCGGTGACGCGCACGATGAGGGACGGCAACATCGCCTGCGTCGCGGCATCGTAGGCAACACCGTCTGCATCGTGGAGCGAGATCCTGAGGCGATACCGACCCGGAGCGACGGGCAACGTTACCGGGATCGTCAGCGCCTTCTTGGTGAACTTCAGCCTGGCCGGCGAGACGACGTCACCGACTCGCTCCGGCACGACCAGCTCCAGCGCGTCAGCGGGAGGATCGATCCGCGGCGTGACGTCGGGCCCGACGGATGGGGCCGGGTTGTCGTCCGACCCGGAGATCGGTACGGGCCCACCTCGGGCGCGTCGCGCGCCGATGCCCTCGGTCGTCGGATCGGCGATGCCGGCAGTCGGACCGTCGGCTGGTATCGCCTCGGGCGCAACCACTGTTGCCGGATCGACCGGAACGATCTGTACATCGATCGGGTCCCAGCGAACGCTGGCCTCGACGCCGCCTGGGAGTTTCGTTCGATCCTTGATCCTCAATGGGATATCCAGGCGCGCTCGAGTCCCGGCCGACGGCAGATCACGGAAGTTCGGGATACCGAGCCGGATCCCGGTGGTGGCCAGACTCGGCTGCAACGTGATCGGAGGGGTGGACGACGATCGGAACGATGACCCGGCGGCCCCGGCCAGGACGTCCGCCGGTGCGAGCCCCGTCCGCATGACGATCGACCGGCTGAACCCAGACGACGCGGTCTCCGTATCCATCTGGGCGACGTACCCATCGCTTCGCTCGCTCGGGAACGCGATCCGATGACCGTTGGCGCTGGGGGCGTTCTGCCAGGCGCTCTGGATGGACCGGCCGCTACCGAGGACGGCCTTCACGAAGTACGACGGGCTGTCATAGGCTTCGGCGACAACGGCGGCGGCACCGGCCCTGATGAACCCCGCGGCGTAGTTGTCCACCCGCTGGCGTGCCTGATCGAAGGTTCCCACCGGCAGCCCCGGCTCGGTCAGTCCACTGGCGTAACAGAGGTGATTCAGCAGGACTACCGCATTTCGGGCGAGCTTGACCTGCGAACCGACGACACCCTCGCCGAAGTACTGATGCGTGGAGTCGCCGCTGCCAGCGCTGGGGTTCAAGCCGAAGCCATTCTGGGTGGGCGGGAACAGGTCGTCGCGATATCGGCTCGGCCAGCCATTGCCGTGGCCCATGTAGACCACGAGCGATGCCCCATTCAACGCCGCTTTCACGGCCGGCCAGGTGGCGTTCGGCGAGTAGATCTCAACAACATCCGGCGTATAGCGCCGGGCGACCGCCGCGGCAGCCCGCGCCTGAGATCGGTAGCCATCCGTGGCGGCCCCCGCCGGGCCCACGACCAGCACGACCTTTGGAACCGTCGCACCGCCGGAAGCGCTCGGAGACGCAGCAAACGATGCCGGGGCGACGAGGCCGACGGCGATCAGAGCCGCGATGGTAGCAACGCCTATTCGTTTCACGACAGAGGGCAGTCTCCGTGTGCAGTTAGAAGATACTGCTGAGCGTCCGGGAACACCATAGCGGCCGGCCATTCACCCGCCGTTACCCGCCCAGAGAAATGGGTGCACGCGCGCACCACCGCTCGAACGTCCTGCTACGCGTACCATCGACCGATGCCCAACCGCCTGGCCGGAGAGACGAGCCCCTACCTCCTGCAGCACGCGAACAACCCGGTCGACTGGTATCCATGGGGTCCTGACGCGCTAGCCGCCGCATCGTTCCGCGACCGGCCCATCTTCCTGAGCATCGGCTACGCGGCGTGCCACTGGTGCCACGTCATGGAGCGCGAATCGTTCGAGCATCAGCCGACGGCTCGATACCTCAACGACCACTTTGTGTCGATCAAGGTGGACCGTGAAGAGCGGCCGGACCTGGATCAGGTCTACATGGCCGCCGTCCAGTCGATGACCGGGGGCGGTGGCTGGCCGATGTCGGTCTTCCTGACGCCCGATGGCCGCCCGTTTTACGGCGGCACCTACTTCCCGGACGAACCGCGCCATGGCATGCCGTCGTTTCGCCAGGTCCTCGAGGGCGTCGATCGGGCCTGGCGGGAGCAGCGCGCCGAAGTCGAAGCAGCCGGTGGTCGGTTGGTGGCCGGATTGGTCGAACAAGGACGAATCACGGCCGGCTCGGACTCGCCCACCGCGGAGCTTCTCGAGGATGCGACGGTCGCCCTTGAGAGCACCTTCGATCAGGTGAACGGCGGCTGGGGTCGGGCACCCAAGTTCCCCCAGGCGATGACGATCGAATTCGAGCTCCGGCGTCACGTCCGGATCGGCGACAAGGGTCCGCTCGCGATCGCCCGAAGAGCGCTCGATGCGATGGCCGATGGTGGACTACACGATCAGCTCGGCGGCGGCTTCCATCGTTACTCAACCGATGCGTACTGGCTGGTCCCGCACTTCGAGAAGATGCTGTACGACAATGCGCTGCTGGCAAGGGTCTACGTCCACGCCTGGGCGCTGACCGACGACGAACGGTATCGAGAGGTCGCGCAGGCGACGCTCGACTACATGATCCGTGAGCTGACCACATCCGACGGCGCATTCGCGGCAAGCCAGGACGCCGACACCGACGGCATCGAGGGATTGACTTTCACCTGGCGTGCGCCGGAGATCCGGGAGGTCCTGGGCGAGGCGGCCGAGCTGTTCGGGGCCGCTTATGGGGTCACCGAAGACGGCAACTGGGAGGGCGTGACGGTCCTCAGTCGGGTGGCGCCGGACGAAGATCTGGCCGCAAGCCTCGATCTCGCGCCGGACGTGGTTCGGACGCGCTTGGCCGAGGCACGACATCGCCTGCTCGCTCGTCGCGGCCATCGGCCCCAGCCGGCTCGCGATGACAAGGCATTGGCCGCATGGAACGGGCTGGCCATCGGCGCGTTCGCGGATGCGGCCGTGGCGCTCGGTGAGATCGATCCCGCGGCCGCTGACCGATACGCAGCGGCGGCCGAGCGGGCGGCCTCGACGATCATTGCCGGTCTACTCGCGCCGGATGGCTCGCTGGGACGCTCCTGGAAGGACGGTCGGGCCGTTGGCCGCGGCGTCCTTGAGGACTACGCCAACCTCGCCGACGGGCTACTGGCCCTCTATGAGGCGACCTTCGACGAACGCTGGTTCACGACCGCGCGCGGATTGATGGACCGAGTCCTCGCCCGCTTCGCCGATCCCGCCGGTGGATTCTTCGACACGGCGGACGATCACGAGCGGCTCGTGACCCGGCCCAAGGATGTCCAGGACAACGCGGTCCCATCCGGTAACGCGATGGCCGCTCAGGTCCTGCTGCGGCTGGCGGCCTGGACCGGCGAAGGTGCATATCGTGATGCCGCCGAGCGGGCGATGCGGTCGGTCGTTTCCTTCGTGGCCCGCTATCCGAGCGGCTTCGCCCACTGGCTGAGCGCGATGGATCTGGCCCTGGCTCCGATGGTGGAGGTGGCGATCGTCGCGCCCGCGGAGTCTCCCGCACTAACGGTGACAGGCCCAGGCGAGCTCCTCGCCGAGGTGCGTCGCGGGTTCCGGCCCGGCCAGGTCGTGGCCGCGACCCGAGACGTGGCCGCCACGGCCGTCCCGCTGCTGCTCGATCGGGTCGCCATCGGTGGTGCACCGACGGCGTACGTCTGTCACGACTTCGCCTGTCGGCTGCCGGTCACGGACGCCGGCGCGTTACGCAGGCAACTCCACGAATGACGGTCGAGATCCGGCCGGCCGCAACCGTCGTCCTCATCCGTCCCGGCGAGCTCGGCCTCGAGGTGTTGCTGACCGTCCGTCCGTCGACGATGGTGTTCGCTGGCGGGATGCATGTCTTCCCCGGGGGACGCGTGGATCGGGCCGACGCGGACACCGATCTCGAGGCGCGGTCTGTCCGAGATCCGTTGGATGGTGCGTCATCGCTTGGTGGCGATCTGCTCCCCCACGAGGCGCTGGCGACCTACCTGGCTGGCATCCGCGAGCTCTTCGAGGAGGCGGGCGTGCTGCTGGCCGACCATCGCGCGCCCGCAGATGCGATCGGCGCGGCCCGTTCGGCTCTCCTGCGCAGCGAGGCGACGCTGGCGTCGATCGCCCAGGATCTCGACCTGCGTCTGCGCACCGACCGCCTGATCCCGATCTCGCGCTGGGTGACGCCGCCCGGGCTGCCGCGCCGGTTCGACGCTCGGTTCTTCGTCGCGGTCTTGCCCGAGGGGGTCGAGCCGACGTTCGAGGGTGACGAGGTCGCCAGCCACCGGTGGCTGCGCCCGACCGACGGGCTTCGATCCATGACCGAGGGCAGCCTCAAGATGTGGTTGCCGACCAGCTCCACGCTCCAGCAACTCGAGCACGCGACATCGGTCGACGAGATCGAGCAGCGGATGACGCCCCGCCAGCTGAGCCCGATCGAAGTCGACGAGTTGGCGCCCGATGTTACCCGGATCGTCATGCCTGCAGCCGCCGGGGTATCCGGCCAGCCGGTCAACGCCTACCTGATCGGTGGTCGGCGGTTCGTCCTCGTCGATCCCGGCGACCCTACCGGCCCATCACTGGACCGGGCGGTCGAGTTGGCGACGCAGCGCAGCGGCGCCATCGAAGCCGTCGTCCTCACCAATGTCGACCCGGATCATGCGGCCGGCGCCGAATCGGTCGCCAAACGCCTTGGGGTTCCGGTGCTGGTCGGGCCAGGCGGCGGACGACCGCTGCCATACGCGGTCGTCGAGATCGGCGATCTGGAGTACCTGCCGCAGTGCGACCTGCCCTTCCAGGTGCTCCACGCGCCAGGCCCGCGATCGGACAATCTGGCGTTCATCGTGGGCGAAGGTACCCACCTGGTCAGCGGTGATCTCGACGGGGTCCGAGGCGCTCGGTCGATCCCCGGGCCGTCCGATCAGGTGGCGTGGGCAGCATCGATCGAACGGGTCAGGATGCTCGCCCCGAACGCCACATGGCTGCCAGGACACCCGGTGCCCAACGACGCCCAGGTGACACTGTGACCAGGCGCCCGTGGGTGAGTCCCGCCATCGCACTCGGCTTCGTCGGGCTCGCGATCGCCGACCTGGCCTGGTATCTGACCAACCAGCCGTTGCCGTCCGATGGATCGATCGCCGATCTCGTTGATTACGTGTTCCAGATCCTCCCGGCCATGGTCGCGATCCTGCTCCCCGCGATCTTGCTTACCCGCCACCCTGACGCCGCCCGTCGAGCCCCTGTCCTCCTGTTCGGAACGATCCTGTTCGCATCGGTCCAGGGATTGATCATCCTCAACGGCGAGCTGCAGGAGTTCTTCGCGAGTGTCTCGCCACCGAGCGCCGAGCTGCCATTCCTCATCCCGGCGGCGACGGTTTTCAACGTCCTGGTGAGCCTGACGACAGCATTCGGCGTGGCGTACATAGCGGTCGGCCTGTCACAGGTCCGCCGCCATGAAGACCGCGGTGCCACGCTGACCGTCGCGTTCGTCCCGGCCGTCGCGATGCTCGCCACCATGGTCGGCGTCATATCGGTTGGCCAGATCGATTTTGGCGACACGCCCATGTCGCCGACCCTCGCGATCTACCTCGGGGTGTCGGTTGTCCTGGGCGTTATCCGGATCTCCGCCTGGACCTACCTGGCGGCCGTCGCGACGCGCGGGTGGTTGGCGGACGAGCAGCCCGCGAGTGGATGGGGTTTGGGCATCGTCGCGGCCGGACTCGTGATCGCCGCGCTTGCTCTGGTGAATCTCGGCGGCGTGATCCCGCTGACCGATGAAACGGCAAACAGCCTGTACGGTATCGCGATCGTCCTCGCGTACGGGTTCGGGCATCTTGCCCTGTTCGCCGCGTTCGCGGTCGGCCTGCCGGCACTCGATGGCGAGATCGATGGGGAGTCGGACCGCTAGGGTCGGTCGGTCGGCAGCGCAGCGGCCAGGTTGCGCAGGAAGTTGAGGCCCTCGTCCACCTGCTCGACAGGTGCGTACGGGCCTGGCATGAGAAAGCACGGGCGTCCCGCGAGCGCAACATCCTGGAGTTGACCCCATGGCTCATCCAGGTGCCGGCCCGCCGTGATATGCGCCGCGCGTTTGTAGATGAACATGATGGCGGCCGGCCGCCAGATCGCGACCTTCTGCCAGAGCGGACCGACCCCGCCGGTCAGCGCTGCGTCGCTGGCCTCGTCCCGCTCAGTGGGAGGTTTCAGGAGGTCCGTGATGCCATGGCCGGCTGCCACGAGCGCATCGTCCGCTGATTCGATCGGGGTGCCGGGCGGGATGATGCCGGCGGTGATCAAACGACGCCAGAAGGTTCGACCGAGCTTGCCCTGATGGTAGTGGCCGGCCTCGACACTGATCGGCGACGGGTTCAGGCCGACGAAGAGCAGGCGATCGCGAAGTGGGGGCAGGTCGGCCAGCGTCTCGACCGGCGCGCCATCGATCTCGATCGTGGCATGGTGCGTGCCAGGCCCGGGACGGTGGGTCAGCGCGTCGAGGTCGTCGGGGATCAGTCTGGTCGATCCTGATCGCCGTCGGTCGGCGTCGACTCGTCGCTCGTCCGTGCCTGGATCTCGGCCTGGGCCTTGGACGCCTCAGTCTTGGCTTCGCGCACGCCACGGCCGAGCGCCTCCGCGATCTTGGGCATCGTCTTTGGCCCACGCCACACGACGACGACGACGAGGATCACGATGAGGACGAGGAGAAGGTCGGTGCCCATGCGCTCGATGGTACTCCCGGGACGCCAGTGCGCGGGGCCGTCAGCGTGGACGACGGGCGACCGGGATGACCAACCGGAGCGACGTGCGGGTCGATGAGAACGCGGCGACCTTGTTGTCGACCAGGCCGGCTCCCCGGGCAGCCTCGATGACGTCCATGTCGCGCAGGGTCGCAGCCTTGCCCTTGCGCGACACGACCCAGATCGCGCCGTTCGGTCGGATGCGGGTCGACAGCGCACGGAGCGGTTTGAGGGCATTGATGGTGTCGGCGCCCAGCAGCACGAGATCGGTATCCAGCCCTGGCCAGCCTTCGGTGATGTCGGTCGTCCGGTCGGCGATCAGCCCTCGGATCTCGGGGTCGTCGATGTCGATGAGCGCGACGCGCATCCCTGGCCGCAGGCCGAGCTTGTCCAGCAAGGGCGTGGTGTAGCCGCGCTCCATGGCCGGTATCGTGCCACGCGGCCCTCGCGGGCGCCGGGCACGACGTGCGGGTATCGTGCCGGGCATGTTGCTCGTCTATGGGCCGCGGTCCGGATCATACGACTTTGGACCCGGTCATCCGCTCACGCCGCGGCGATTCGGTCCGGGGATCGATCTCCTTCGCTCCGTCGGCGCCGAACCTGGGCTGGCGCCTGAGCCCGCATCCGATGACGAACTGCTGTGGTGCCATACCCGCTCGTTCGTCGACCTGGTCCGGCATTTCTCGGCCGACCCGTCCCGGTCTGCTGAGGCCGGCATCGGTGCCGGCGGCGACGATCCGCCATTCGCTGGGATGCATGCGGCGGCCGCGACGGTCGCGGGCGGCTCCCTCCGCGGCGTGGAAGCGATCCTGCGCGGCGATGTGGAGCATGCCTTCCACCCAGGCGGGGGTCTTCATCATGCGATGCCAGATCGGGCTTCCGGCTTCTGTATCTACGACGACCCGGCACTGGCCATCGCCCGTGCCCGGCAGGCTGGGCTGCGTGTCCTGTATGTCGATCTCGACGTGCACCACGGGGATGGTGTCCAGGCCATTCACTGGGCGGACCCAGCGGTCATGACCTTGTCCTTTCACGAGAGCGGCCGGTACCTGTTCCCGGGCACTGGAGACGTCGATGAGCTGGGTGAAGGCCCGGCCGCCGGCACCGTCGTCAACGTTCCACTGGAGCCCGGGACCGGGGAGCGCCCCTGGCTGGCGGCCGTCGAGGCGATCCTCCCGGAGGTGGCCGCTGCGTTCGGGCCGGACCTGATCGTGTCGCAGCATGGTGCCGACGCACATGCCTGGGATCCGCTCGCGCACCTGCGGGTCACCACGACCGCGATGGGTGAAGCCGCACGGCTGGTCGATCGTGTCGCGCACCGGTATGCGGGCGGCCGGTGGCTGGCGACCGGCGGGGGAGGGTACGACGTCTACCGTGTCGTGCCACGGAGCTGGAGCCTGGTCTGGCTTGCCGGAGCGCACCAGGCGACTCCGGCCTTCACGCCGATCGCCTGGCGAGAACGGTGGGCAGCCGATGGGCTCAGGTACGGCCAGTCGCCTCTGCCCAGCCGATTCGAGGACGACGCGAACGCCGGTTTGTCGATGGACGCCTCGCAGATCGCGGCCGAGGCAATGTCCGCCGAAACAATCGACCTGGTCCGACGGCTGGTCGTGCCGCGCCTGCTTCGCGTGGCCCGGGATCAGGGTTGGTGGGATCCCCTGGCCGCCGCGCCGGCGGCTTCCGCTGGGATCGCAGCCCGCGAGACGGCCGCTCCCACGATCGTCGCCGAGGTGGATCGAGCAACGTGGGCGCGGCTTTCGCTGGCAAGCGGGGTGATTCCCCCGGTCGACCCAGGTTCCGCGCACGCACTCGTCTCCGCGGGGCTCGTCGACGGACTGCGATTGGTCGTGGCGGTCGTTGGTGCGACCGTCGTCGGCGCCTCGGTCTCACACGACAAGGCTGATGGGGCTGGCGACGCCCTGCTCGCGCTTGGTGTCGCACCGGCCTGGCGTCGGCAGGGCCTGGCCGGCCACCTGCTCGCGGCCCAGGGCGAGGAGCTCCGTCGTGAGGGCCGCACCCTGGAGGCAGAGGTCACCGTTGCCGAGCGTGACCCGTTCGATCCGCTCGACGGCTCCGTGCGGCGGTCGATCGCCAGCCGGCTGCTCTCGGCCAGCGGATTCGAGGTCGGTCGCCCGGGCAGCGGCGGCCTTCTGAGCGCGGTTCGCCGAGCTCGCTGAGCGACGTGCGCGCCGAGACGGCCGATCGTGGAGCCAGAGTTCTAGATCCGAATCGAACATCTGGTCGAAAAGAAGTGACGACGCTACACTAGCGACCCCATGGTCGCGCCCGCCGCCCTATCCGACCCACTCGCCCCGTTCTCGCCGGCCGTCCGCGACTGGTTCAGCTCGAGTTTCGAGGCGCCGACCGACGCCCAGGCCCTCGGTTGGGCCGCCATCTCGGGCGGCCGCCACACGCTCATCCAT
>Ga0307379_10008986_pt1 | contig 13403 bp, 9 predicted proteins | sample UN2MG_FD_202237 | JGI IMG/M metagenome (GOLD analysis project Ga0307379, IMG submission 202237) | Soil microbial communities from Risofladan, Vaasa, Finland - UN-2 | ecosystem: Environmental > Terrestrial > Soil > Coastal area > Acid sulfate soil | place: Finland: Risofladan, Vaasa | collected...
GTTCGGCCCACAGAGTTACGTTCTCCAGCGTGGAAGGAACGATACGTCCGTGTATGTTGAGGACGCGACTCGACTCCAGGATAGCGCGTTCGAAGTTCCCTGTCACCGCGGCCATGGCCGCGATGAACAGGTTGCCGAAGCTGTGCCCGTTGAGGCCTTCAGCTTCCCCAAAGCGATACTGAAACAGTCGAGCGGTCAGCGATTCATCGTCCGCCAGAGCCGCGATACAGCTGCGGAAGTCTCCAGGTGGCAACAAGCCCAGATCACGCCGTAGACGCCCAGAACTCCCACCGTCGTCCGCCACGGTGACGATGGCGGTGATGTTGTCGGTGTGCTCCTTCAGCCCCCGCAGGAGCGCCGACAACCCTGTGCCGCCGCCTATGGCCACAACTCTGGGCCCGCGGCCACGCTGCCGGTGGTTGTAGACGATGTCGGCCAGGCTGCTTTGCCCAGGCGCCCGGAAGACCGATAACAGTGACCTGTTGAGTTGCAGGACGGCGATGGTGATGGCTGCGACACCTGCCACACCAAACAGGAATCCTCGCCAGGCACGGGGAATGAACTGCAGAGTGAGGTAGTAAACGACCGAGGGAAAGGTCCAGGTCCGATAGACGTCCACCAGGAGGTAGCCGACACCCAGGCTCACGATGGTGATCCCGGCGAAAAGGAGCAGCAGCCAGCGCTTGACCCCCATCCCTGGTATTAGCCATTTCAGAGCGGACCCAAACCTGGGACCAAAGCGCATGCAAGCCTCTCCTGCCCCACGAGTATCATACTCCACCTTTGGTCGCATGTCAATGAGGGCCAGCCCGTCATAGCGTGCGGCCGCGCGGGAGGCTCCCCGAGGACACTCTCACCCAAAACAGAGCGGGCCGGCTGCTGTGCTGGCCCGCTCCTGCTTTCTATGCGGCAGGATCATCAGACGGGTTTCTGTCCCAGATAACAGGACCCATGCAGCCTTCCAGACCTACCGGCGTCGGACGAAATCCTCCATCTCTTCCGGCGGCACCCTGCGAGCAGGCAGCGCTGAGACTGCCGCAGCGGCGCCCGTATTGGAGAAGGTGACAGCCCTGGCTTCGTAGGACGACCCATAGCCGTACGGACCCTCCACCCACACCTCCCAACCACATTGTGTCCCAGGCTCGAAGCCGCTGGGCAAGCTGTTCAAGGTATACCCGCCCACATAGCCCAGCGTGGGATCAGTCCACCACCACGGATCAAAGTCCCAATCGTACAGATCGAATTCGTAGTCATCGGTAGGCGTGGCGGGGCGCGGGGTCCAGTAAAAGGTGCGAGGCAGCGAAACAGTGGCCTCATCGGCCGGAGAAACCAAGGCGATGTCAGCGATATCAAAATCCCCAGCGTGAAGGTTACTGCCTGCTGTGTATGACATGATAGACCAGGTGGACCATCCCCATAGCCGCCCGGGGGTGCCAGACGTGTTCCGGTAGAGCACGCGGTACCGCTGGCCTGAGCTCAAACTGGGGACGCCGGTGAAGAGGTAGCTGCCGTCGGTCTGCGTGATCGCGCCGCCCACGATGGACGACGAGGAGCCATCCCAGAACCACAACTCCAAGGGAACTCCCGAAGCGGCACCTCCGTTCTCAGTCACGCGTCCGTAGATGCCTAGTTCGACTCCTGGCGTGAAGTTCTTCATGACCAGGGGGACGTAGACCGTGCTGCAATCGCTGGATACAAGTGGAACGTAGGCGTAGTCGTCAATGTAGCATTCCCCATAGGCTATCCTGAACCACCCGCTCTCGCCCCAATTGGTGCCCCAACTGTTCTTGACGATCCAGTACCCCTCTGTATCATCATACCCCACAATGGTGACCGCATGGCCACCTAGATACTCGCCCCACGTGTGCGTATAGACCCCTCCCAAGTAATCTCCAAAGTCTTCGTATATGTAAAAGGTGGCTTCGAAGGGGCCGGAATCGAAGAGAGCCTGTTTCATGTCGGCGGTGCTGGTTACCCCGCTCCAGCCACATATCTTGGTGACACGAGCCTCCCAATCGTCGCATGGATCACACGGCTGATCGTAATCCGTGTAGGGGAAGCAGGCCTCATCGGCGACTCCTGTCCTGGTGGCAAAATCCATTGCCTGAGTGGGATTCCACCCTGGGTCGCAGCAGTTGCCACAGCCACAGTAGAAGAGGTGCGCCTCCGAGAGGTCTGGATTGAGGGCTGGGTTCTGCTGATTGACTTCTAACCGCGACTCAATGGCTCCGTTGGCTCCGAAGGCGACACAAGACCCACAGTTGTCCTGATCCCGAATAGCGGTCGTGTAGTCCTGTCCGCCGACGTTGCGCCAATCCCAACTTGAAGGGTAGCTGTAGCTGGCGTATACTCCGTCCGCCTCCTGGCTGGCCTGCGATTGTTCCCACTCCATTACTTCCAGCGGCACGCCCAGCAATCTAGCGAACTCCACCGGACTGAGTCCTGACACTGAAGTCTCTCCGGCCACCCACCCCTCGGGCTGAGGACTTGCTGAAGGGGCGACCGTGGGTTGTGGCGGCGGGACATTAGATAGCGGCGCTGACATGCCCATAGCTTGGGCCCCTGTGAGAACCACCAGTACAAGCAGTATAGTGAATGCTGCGCTCAATGTGATTCTCATCTCCGCTCCTCCCTCTGAACCGGCTCCTCAAAGTCAATCGTAGAGTGCGCCCCTAGCGGCTGTGCAAAGGGCCAGCGCCTTCGCGCGTGCTGGGCCCGTACTCATACTTCCAGCACTACCAAACACAGCTCACAAACAGCTGCCTCGGGCAGGCGCCAACCATTGGAGAGCGCTACTGGCTCACGCGGCTGTCTGGGGCCAAAGCCTCGGTAGAAGAACATCGGTCTGTGTGGCTACCTGTCGACGGTCCAGCCGTGACGACCAATTAGGCCTTGCGAAGAGCGCTGGTCTGGTGTGAGGCCTCCGCTCTCGAGCCTTGCCCTTCGGCAAGGTTCCCCATTAGAGACTCCCGGTAGAGACTCCCGGCGAGTCTGCACGCGCAATGCTTGAGCATCCATGGATGCAGTAAGTGGAATGAGCACTCCATAGCTATCTTCCAAGAGAGAGACAACCGCTGGCCTGTTCCACTATCAGTATACCACGTACTACGTGTCCTTGTCAAGGGTGGTTGTGGTCAACTCGGTGCCAAATGCGCAATCTTTAAGGTTTGTGGCGCGCTCCAGCTGCTCTACTCGATCGCCTTCAGCGGAGGATGAGGACCGCGTGAAACGGACACATTGGGCAGACACCGTGGGAGCCCATGCCAGCAACCATGGAGAAGCATGAAGCAGCCGCTGCAATTGGCCCTAGCCGAGCCCATCGGGGCCACTTGTACAGGAATCAGGCCATGAGTATGACGGCTAACAGCTCAAGTGGAGTGCGGCAATGACCGGTCCCAGTTCAGCCAGGCGATTGTACGTCTCGCAGGCCTCACCCGTCCGCTGGACGATGACTTCGAACCCGGCGGACTCCAGATGGTCAAGGGTCGCGGCCGGAACCCGCATCAACCCTGCGTTGCCAGTGCCCACCACCAGTGTCCCTGCCTGGCCCTGTAGCAGTCGCTCCAGGTCCTCCGGTACGAGCCTGTGCCCGCTCTTGCGCAACCAGTGGTCCTCCACACGATCAGGGTAGATGAACAGATCCGATGTGTAGCTCTTCCCGTCAACGACGATGCGTCCGAAGCTGTAGGACTCTATCATCTCTGGAATCCTGGCGCGGCCGTGGGATGCTGACACTTCCATTCTATCAAATGGACTCTCCACCTACAACGCGCGCCTAAGGCGCTGCCTGACCGATACCCATGCGCATAGGGGCGACATCACTGTAGGGATCATCCTGCCGGTGCGTCGAGAACCTGCAACCCGCCGGGCCGCGCGCTCCAATGCTCCCGGCACCGGCCCAGTCAACGCCGTCGGGTCCACCTACCATCCTTGTACCGGGAAGCGTTGTGGAGCGCCCGCAGCGATGCTATAATGTGTCGGCCTGCTGCATAGCAGACATCGTGAACACTGCCCTCGATCGAGAGGCTCACACTTGGAGAAGCTCACCTACAGGGCAATCGCCCTGCTCTACCTGCCTCTGGCCTTGAGCTGGGTACTGATGCTCATGGAGGCACCCCTCATCAACGCCTTTCTGGCCAGAGGACCCCATCCCGAGCTATCCCTAGCCGCCTTTGGGGTTGCCCTGGGCATCATCCTGGTGGTCGAGGCCCCGATCCTGATGATGCTGGAGCTGAGCATCGCTCTGTCCAAGAACCTGGCGGCTTTCCACAGGATACGGCAATTCTACATCATCGTCGGCCTTGCCATCACTGCTCTGGGCATTGTCCTCTTCTACACCCCGGTATGTCGGCTTCTCCTGTGCGATCTCATGCGCATCCCGCCCTTGATTGCGGAGGCCACGGTCCCCGCACTGCGCTTGCTTGTGTGGTGGTCTTTTCCCATTGGTTGGCGGCGCATCTATCAAGGTGTCCTCGTAAACGACGGGCGTACCAGGATCATCAGCGTGGCGACAGGCGTGCGCCTGCTGGTGCTGCTTGCTGTGATGGCTGCCGGCCAGTCCCTAGGCACAGTGCCGGGCGCCACACTGGCCTCTGCGGCAATGGTCCTGGCCGTCGTTGTCGAGACTGGCATCATCCACTGGGCAGCGGGAGCCACCTTCGAGGGCAGCCTGTCCCGGAAGCCCGTGGATGGAGAAGCTCTCTCCCTCCGCTATCTGTGGTTGTTCTACCTTCCCCTGGCCATCACCACGGTACTGCGCCAGGGCATACGGCCGGTGATAAGCGCGGGTATCGCGGCAGCACCTATGGCCGAACTATCCCTCGCCGCCTGGCCCGTGGCTTTCAGCCTGGCAAGCATCTTCTGGGGGCCCACCATGGGCCTGCAGCAGATCACCATCGCTTTGACCAGCGACCGAGAATCCTGGCGCACCGTGAGTCGCTTCGTCCTTGCCGCTGGCCTCGCGCTCACCTCAGCTCTGGCCCTGATCAGCTTCACGCCTCTTCTGTGGGTGGTTCTGGGCCCTCTCTTCGGGCTATCGGACGTCGTTGCGGCGCTGGCCGCCCCCGCCGTCAGGATTTTGGTCCTGCTGCCCCTGGCCTACACATTTCACGCCCTCTTCACCGGTCTGCTGGTGAAGCAAAGGCGTACGACCACAGTTCGCACGGCCAAAGCGATCAACATGGGTGTCGTGGGGCTGGCGCTGTTCCTCGGACCGGCATACGGTGGACTGTGGGGTTCCGTGCTGGGCGCGGTCGCTGTATGCTCGGGATCCTGGGCGGAGGCCGCCTGGCTGTACTGGCGCAGCAGGCCAGTGATCAGGCTCGTGGGGTGGTCTGGCCACGATTAGACCCCCAGCCAGGTGCCAGTACCAGCATCGGCACTTTCCCGCCTGCTTTCCAACGACCTCTGCTTCTCCCGCACACGGAACGAGAGTATAATAGGGGCAGAAGGAACATGAGCCTGCGATTCTTCCTGGACAAGGCAAGAGAGTCTCGCCTACTCACTGTGGTCACTGACGAGGTCGACCCCCACCTGGAGATGGCCCAGGTCATCAGCAGGCTGGAGGGGCCGCCCCTGCTCTTCGAGAGGGCGAAAGGCTACGATTACGGCGTCGTTGCCAGTCTCTGCGGGGCGCGAGAGAACCTCGCCCTTGGCCTGGGAGTGGAAGCCGGTCATTTGCTTCTCACCCTGGCGGACGCCGTGGCCCACCCATCAGTACCCCCCGTAGTCGAATCAGGTCCTTGCCAGGAAGTGGTCGAGGAACAAGTGGACCTGGAGACGCTCCCCATCTTGACCCATCTGCCACAGGATGCTGGTCCATACATCACGGCTGCCGTAGCGGTGACGAAAGATCCAGACCATGGGCGGAACGTCTCCTTCCATCGCCTGCTGCGGCTGGACCGTAGCCACCTCGTGGCACGACTGGTCGAGGGGCGCGCAACGGACATGCTGCTGAAGAAGAGCCCTGGCGGCGTGGAAGTTGCCATCTGCATCGGCAACTCCCTGCCCGTTCTCGTAGCCGCGGCCACCACTCCGTCTCCCGACGTTGATGAGTTCAGCATCGCCAACGCTCTGCACCCCACGACCCTGGTCAAGTGTCTTACCGTAGACCTGGAGGTGCCGTCAGACACCGAAATCGTGCTGGAGGGACGTTTCACGCGAGCCACCGCCCCGGAAGGTCCCTTTCTCGATCTCACCGGAACCATGGACATCGTCCGCCAGGGCCCCATCGTCGAGGTCTCCTGCATCACCCGACGCCACGACGCCATCTACCAGGCACTCTTGCCGGGCGGGCTGGAGCACAAGCTCCTCATGGGCTTGCCGCGAGAGCCCACCATCTTCGCCGAGGTGAGCAAGGTTTGCCGCTGTGTGAATGTGTTGCTCACCCCGGGAGCGGGTACCTGGCTGCATGGAGTGGTGCAGATTCGGAAGCAACACGCCGACGATGGCCGACGTGCCATCGAGGCGGCATTTCGGGGCCACCCATCCTTGAAGCACGTGGTAGTCGTGGACGAAGACATCGACATCTACGACCCCGACGAAGTGGAATGGGCTATAGCTACCAGGTTCCAGGCCGACCGGGACCTGATGGTCTTGGAGAATCAGCCGAGCAGCTCTCTCGACCCATCAGCCACGCACGTGCCCCAGGAGAAGACGCGCACCGCGAAGATGGGTCTCGATGCCACCATCCCCTGGCACAAGCCCAACGGCGAAACTCGCACCCTAGAGGAGAGAGAGGGCTTCAGAAGGATCAGGTACGAAGCCTAGGAACATCCCGTGCATCTGAGCGACGAAGAGCGAGCCATGTTGTCCGGGCGAGAAGGCCCTGCTGTTCAGAAGGCCATGGAGATCGTGGCTGCGCTGGGAGAGATATACGAAGCAGAGAGGCTTGTGCCTGTGGCCAGCGTCCAGGTGGCCGGAGTCAGCTATGGGAACCTGGGAGAGGCAGGATTGGATTTCCTCAACGAGTGGGCGGAGCAAGGGGCTCGCGTAGTGGTGCCAACCACCCTCAACCCCGCGGGGATGGACCTGGAGGCCTGGCGCGAATTGGGCGTACCGGAGCAATATGGCCAGCGCCAGTTGGAGGTGATCGAAGCTTACCGCGCCATGGGCGTCAGCATCAGTTGTTCCTGCACGCCCTATCTAGCGGGAAACACCCCTGGTTTCGGGCAGCACATCGCCTGGAGCGAATCGTCCGCCGTGGCCTATGCCAACTCGGTGCTCGGAGCTCGCACCAACCGCGAAGGCGGCCCGAGCGCCCTGGCCGCAGCCATCACGGGCCGTACGGCGCAATACGGCCTTCACCTTGAGAAGAACCGGGTAGCCCACCTACTCGTGAAAGTCACCTGTGCGTTGAACTCGCTCTCCGACTTCAGTGCGTTGGGATACATGGTGGGTGGGAGAGCAACAGACAGGCTACCCTATTTTCGGTTAAGCTCGGGGCTAGAGCCAGATTCGGACGAACTGAAGTCCCTGGGCGCGGCCATGGCGGCCAGCGGAGCCGTAGCACTATTCCATGTGGATGGCGTCACCCCTGAGGCCCGTTATCTCGACATGTTGGCCGATGACGCCACCAGCATCACCATTCAGTCCCTCGATGAGGGCTATGAGGATTTGGACGGCACGAGCCAGGACATCGACCTGGTATGGATCGGTTGTCCCCACGCCTCCCTGGCTGAGATTGAGCGCACAGCAGATGAGCTCGGTGGCCGACAGCTTGAAGCAAAGCTGTGGGTCACCACCTCGCGCGACGTTCTCAGCGCAGCAAGGGTTGAGGGATCAGTCGATAGAATAGTGGCCAGCGCCGGCCGCGTGGTCGCCGACGCTTGCTTGATAGGTGCTCCACTGCACGAAATGGGCATCACCAGCGTTGCCACCAACTCCAGCAAGGGTGCGTTCTATCTCCGTAGCCACACAGGGGTGCAAGTCCGGTTTGGGTCCCTGGCCCAGTGTGTGGATGCCGCCGTCAGGGGAAGATGGCTCACATGAAGCTCCGTGGCAGAGTGATCAGGCGAGGCCGTGCGGAGGGAGAGGCGCTGGTGTCCCAGCAGGCGATAAGCTTCTTCGGGGGGGTTGACCCGGAGAGCGGAGTCATTGTCGAGGCAGGCCACGAGCTGGAGGGCAAGTCCATCAGTGACAAGATCCTGGTTTTCCCTCGGGGCAAGGGCAGCACGGTTGGCTCCTACACTCTCTACCGCTTGAGAAGGAAGGACCTTGCGCCAGCGGGGATTATCAACGCACAGAGCGAGGCTATCGTGGCCGTGGGCGCCATCATTGCCGACATCCCCATGGTCGACCGCCTGGACATCTCTCAGATCAGGACAGGGGATGAGGTAACCATCGAGGGCGCTCTGGTAAAGGTCAACCGCGTGGACAGTCCGCCATGAGAGCAACCGTACCGAGACGAAGAGGCAGACTGCCAGCCGACGCTGGTCCGCGATGCCTGGTTAGAAACCACTGCCCTTTCTGAACCAGGCTCCTGTGCTGAATTCGACTCAGGGGAAAGCGCTACCGTCCGACCACGCGCCTGAGGATCGAGAAAGGGGGTGAAGCGAAAATGATGGTCCACTCCTCTCTGTCCATTCTCTGCGCCGCGGGGGATGACGATCCAGACCTCGAGCCTCTGTTCAGCTATCTGCGCGCCATCGACCACGTCCGACTTGCTATGAGACCGCGTCTGCCAGAAGACCTGGCCCCCTACGACGTTGTGCTCAGCACGATATCCGACGCTCCCGGTGACGGCGACGCTCGAATAGAGCACTTCGTACATGCGGGCGGCGGATGGTTGGGTGTTGTCGAGCCCTCCGCCAAGTCGCTTCCTGAGCTATTCGGAGTTCAACCCGGACGCCTCGGTCCGTGCACCGAACTGCGGGTCCATTTCCACCGAGTCGATCATCCGGTAGCAGCCCGCCTGCCCGAGTCCATCTATGTGAAGGATTATCACCGATCTCTGGAGAGAACATCCGACGATGTTGAAGTGGTCCTCTGCGCCGACTGGCGGTGCGAGCAGAGCCCGATCCTGGTCACGCGCCAAGTTGGCCAGGGCCGGGTTGCGTGCACGACGCTAGAAGCGTATAGACAGCCCAGGATACAACAGATACTCTACCGCCTCCTGAGCCATCTCGGCGGGCACGCATCCAACCACCGAAGCCTGGGGGTCGGGATCGTAGGCTACTCGCCCTCAGTTGGACAGGCGCACGGTCGCGGCGTGGAGGCCACGCCTGGCATGACCCTTGTCGCGGCATGTGATCTCGACCCAGAGCGACTGGAGGAGGCGCGGCAGGACTTTCCCGAGGTGAGAGCTTATGAGTCGGCCGCCGCACTGGCTGGTGATCCCAACGTCGAAGTGGTCATCGTTGCCACACCCCCAAACAGCCATGCCAGATTGGCGCTGCAGTTGATGAAGGCGGGAAAGCACGTGGTATGCGAGAAACCACTAGCGCTGAATCAGCGAGAAACGGCCGCCATGGTGGAGATGGCTGACCGGGAAGAGGTGCATCTGAGCTGCTACCAGAACCGCCGTTGGGACGTGGACTATCTGGCCATCAAGCAGGCTGTGGCCGAGCGACTGATTGGCGATCTATTCTACGTGGAGACCTTCGTTGGCGGCTTTGAGCATCCTTGCGGTCTCTGGCATTCCCACGAGGCCATCTCGGGAGGCACTGCGTACGATTGGGGCGCCCACTACCTCGACTGGGTGGTGAGCCTGATACCAGAGGAGGTCAGGTCGGTCATCGGGACCCACCATAAGCTGGTCTGGCACGACACCACGAACGCGGATCAGGAGAGAATCCAGGTGCGATTTGGAGGGGGGCAAGAGGCAGAATTTCTGCACTCAGATATCGCCGCGGTAAGAAAGCCAAAATGGTATGTCCTGGGCACTGAGGGTGCCATCGTGGGTCACTGGCGAGACGTTACCACGTACGAGATGGACCCCATTCACTACTTCCAGGAGCACGACATACCAGCCACAGAGATGGCAGCGGATCTGGCCCTGTACAGTCGCCACCGTTCAGGCCAGATCGTGGCCCAGACGCTGGCGCTGGCTGAGCGAGAGCCGTACGCTTTCTACCACAACCTCGCAGACCACCTGCTCACCGGCGAGCCGATCGTCGCTCCGTTGGAGCAGTCGGTGCGTGTGGTGGCCATCCTCGAAGCAGCCGCGCGTTCTGCGAGACGGGGCGGCACAGTGGAGGTACTACATGGTTGAGCGCGTCAAATGGGGCGTCCTGGGGAACGCGAACATAGCGCGCGCGTGCATCATACCGGCCATTCGCAAGTCCTGCAATGGCACCTTGCATGCCCTCGCTACCCGTTCGCCGGAGCAGGTCTGGCAGCTGGGCACCGAACACGAGATTCAGCATGTCTACGACGAATACGACGCGCTGATCGCCGATCCTGAGATAGAGGCGGTTTACATCCCCCTCCCCAACCATCTCCACCACCCCTGGACGCTCAAAGCGCTCAGCGCAGCAAAGCACGTGCTCTGCGAGAAACCCATAGCGTGCAATGCCCGGCAAGCAGAGGAGATGGCCGAGGCGGCGGAGGATGCTGGACTGCTGCTCATGGAGGCGTTCATGTATCGATTCCACCCTCGCAGCAGACTGATCAAGCAGATGGTGGACGACGGTCACATCGGCACGCCAAAGCTGGTGCGATCTGCCTTCTGCTGCCTCATGGATGAAGACGAGATGGCGAGAGAGGACAACATACGCCTCAGGCCCGAAACGGGTGGTGGGGCGTTGCTGGACCTGGGATGCTACAGCGCGAGCGTTGCCCGTTGGCTGATGGGCGGTGAGCCAACGCACGCGCAGGGCCAGGCAGCCTATCACCCCAGTGGGGTCGACCTTCACTTCGTCGGCAGCCTTCGCTTTCCCGACGGCGGCCTGGCCACTCTGGAGGCCAGCTTCACGTCTGCGCTGCAGCAAACGTACACGGTAGCGGGGACCGGGGGCGCCATCGACCTGCCTCACGATGCGTTCATACCCTGGGAAAAGGATGCCCAGTACACTATACGCAAGGCGGACGAGGAAGGGGGAAGCCAGCACACAGTGCCGGGGGCGGATGAATATCAGCTCATGGTGGAGCACTTCAGCGAAGCCATCCTGGGTCAGACGAGCCTGGCTTCTCCACCGGAGGACAGCGTCCGCAACATGCGGGTACTAGATGCACTGGCGGAGGCCGCACGGACCGGCCAGACCGTTGCCCTGCCTCACTAGTGTCTGAGCTAGCCTGGGCTCGCTCAGACACCTCTGATGCCCCCTGGTTTCCGCCATCCCCTCCGAGTATGCGGTGCTGAAGACCTATCCAGGAGTTCCCCAAACACAGGCGAGGACACGGAGGTCGCCTTCGCCAATACCGTGGAGATCAACAACATTGACAGCCTGTGATCGCTGTGATAAAATGGGACCTCAGACGGCACTGATGGGCGCGTTTGCCGCGAGTGCTGGGGACGCCAAGCTACTGACGGCAGCACTTGACCGATCCTCTCTTCACAGGCATTGCGGCCATCCTGTGATACTCGGAGTTGAAGATGTCAGAGATGATCAACCCTTACATCGCTGGCGCTCCAGTCACCGAAAAGACCATGTTCTTCGGCCGTCAGGATGTCTTCGAGTGGGTGCAACGCTCCCTCACCGGCAAGTTCGTAGACCACATCCTGGTCATCCATGGCCAGCGCCGAATCGGGAAGACCTCCGTCCTCAAACAGATACCCTTCCACCTTCCGCCCACCTACATCCCCGTCTTCTTTGACCTTCAAGGGCGCACTCATACAACCATCGATCGCTTCCTATGGCGCCTCGCCAAGGAGATCACCCGCACCCTCCGCACCGCCGAGGACATCTCCCTACCAGAACTCACCAGAGAGGAGTTCTCTGAGGACCCAGAGCTGTTCCAAAACCAGCTCCTCCCGCAGATTAGCCAAGCTATCGGCGACCGCCGGCTGCTCCTCATCTTCGACGAGTTTGACTCCCTCGAGGAACCTACCGCCAGGGAGATGCTGACCCAAGACCTGGTCCCCTACTTCTCCCGCCTGATGCACGCCCCTGGCCCCCTCGCCTTCATCTTCTGCATAGGCTCGTCTGGCCGCAAACTGGAGCACATGCAGGCCTTCTACACCGAATCCTACCGCATCGCTCTCTACAGTAGGATCAGCTTCCTGGAGAATGAAGAACAGCAAACGGCCGAGCAATGGCTACGAGGCGAGGAGGAGATGGACAAAGGACTGGGTGACAGAATCAAGTCCGTCCTACCCGGTTTCAACAAGAAGTACTGGCCCATGATGGGCGCTTTCGTCAAAGAGATCTCAATGAAGCTGGTGGTGGACGAAGTAGTGCACTGGACCACTCTGCTGCTCTTGCGGTAGAGCGATCACCGCTACCCCAGATACCCCAGACCCCTCAACCGTTCCTTGATCTCCTCCTCCGCTTCCTCTGTGTACGCGGTCTCGTGCAACTCCCTGGACGAGCCTTCTTCGCTCTGGAGGAGAGTGACCTGGTTTCTGAATTCCTCGGTGAAGACCTCCGAGAGCACTTTGCCGTCCATGTCCTTGGGAACAGGGGATCCCATAGCATAGAGGATCGTCGGGGCCATGTCCTCGATTCCAGCACCCTCTATGTTGGCACCTTGTCTGACCCCCTTGCCGGTCATCATCAGCAGACCGAAGTCGCGGTGCATACCCGAGTACCGGTAGACCGTATCCACCGTGGCGTTGGAGCCGAAGTCGGCCAACCCAAAGAAGATGTTTCTGTCATCGCGAGGGCGCAGGATGAGATCGGGTGCCCGATCCAGATACGGCCCTTCGTAGATGTCTTCTCTCCTCAGGATCTCGCCGATGAGAGGTTCCCCCGTTCGCGGATCGACGAATTCGCGGGCCAGGCTGATGACCTCTTCCCGTACTTCTTCATACTCCTGGCCTGGTTCCACGATACCCTCTGGCTCCCTGCCCTTGACGTTGAGATAGATGGAGCCCAGATGACGACCAAAGGAATAGGCCTTCGATCGAGACCAGTCCACATCCAAGAAGGAGAGGAAGATCAGTTTCATTAGATAGTCCATCGAGTACAGGCCCTTGTACTCGGCATGCTTGGCCAAGCCAAGCCTGTCAGCGACGCGATGGACATTCCGCAGCGTGAATCCCGCATCGAACAGCCACCGCTTGAACAGTCTTAGAGGATCGCGCTTCAGCTGAAGCAGGCCGGAGTTCAGCAGCCAGTTATTGAGGACGATGAAGTTGTGGGCCGGCCCCATTCCGTGGTCGGAGAGAATGATGATCACCGTGTCCTCGTCAGCTCTGGCCACTATCTCCGCCAGTTTCTCGTCCACCCGCTGAAAGTACCTCACCACAGGACCGCTCTTGTCCGTTCCGTCACCAGGCTGGCGCCACGGGTGTCCAGGATCCA
>Ga0307379_10008988_pt1 | contig 13403 bp, 9 predicted proteins | sample UN2MG_FD_202237 | JGI IMG/M metagenome (GOLD analysis project Ga0307379, IMG submission 202237) | Soil microbial communities from Risofladan, Vaasa, Finland - UN-2 | ecosystem: Environmental > Terrestrial > Soil > Coastal area > Acid sulfate soil | place: Finland: Risofladan, Vaasa | collected...
TCGCTTGCAATTTCGTCCAACAGGCCAGGCTCCCGGGCCTCGACCCACCCTACGCGTTGTTCCGCGAACACCCCAATTAGGAGCAACACCTTGAAGGAACCCATGGCACGTTGGCTCCTCCGTGCTGCGACAAGCTTGGCGTTTTCGACCTGTGTCGTCGCCGCCAGTGCACGCGCGGCAGGCGCAGAGAACCTCGCCCGCTCGGCCAATCTCACTGCCGCCCGCAGCTTGAGCGCCGGCCCGTACCGCATCGCCAACGTCGTCGACGGCAAGCTCACCGCCAACGAGGATATCCAAGCCTGCGAGTCGTGCTGGGCCGGGGATGTGACGAACCTGAGGGACGATCCGCTCGACTTCATCGTCGACTTCGGCGGGCCCCGGGTCATCGACCGGATCGTGGTCACCACCTGCCGGCTGAAGAACCAACCGCGGCTGACCGATTTCGACGTGTACGGCTGGGCGGGCAGCGACTGGGACGGCCACCAGCCGCTCTCCGTGGTCCGCGGCAGCCGTAAACTCCAGATGGAGTGCCGTTTCCAGCCGGTCGAGACCGCGAAGGTCTGCATCCGGCTCTTGGACAACGTCCGCCCGACGCACAATTTCCCCCACATCAGCGAGCTGGAGATCTTCGCCGCCGAGGGCCCGGCCAAGCGGCGACTCGAGCCCGGCGGAATGCCGAGGCCGCTTTCCGAGCTCTCGACCGCAAGCGAGCTCGAAACGGAAGCCGCCCGGCTCCGTGCGCTCCTCCCATCGAAAGACCAGGCCGCGTGGGCGGCCCGGCGATTGGAGCTCGTGGAAGAGAAGCTGGCGGCCCGTCGGGAGGCCCTCCGCTGGATCGGCGAGCTTGAGAAGATCGACCGCCAGACCGAGGAACTCCTGGCAGCGGGCGTTCCCGAGTGGGCCGCGGCTCAGCGCGAGGCGCTGGCGAAGTACGTGCTCTGGATCCACTGGTGGATCGACCATCAGCAGCCCGACGGCCAGTTCGGCGGGAGCTGGAACGACGACGTGGAGTTGGTCTGCGGATGGCCGGTGGCCTGCCTGGCCGCAAGCGACCGGCGAACCTTCGACTCGCTCAAGCTCTTGGCCGAGGGCGTGTGGAATTGGGGGCCCGTCGCCAAGCACGGCTACTCCCGCTACACGGACGTGGAACACTCGGCCGAAGAGATCTCGTACAGCCAGCCCCGGATGGTCGTGCTCGACTACGACGACCCCGAGTGGGCCCGGCGGTGCCGCGTCACGGTCGAGACGTGCGCCCGCGAGTTCCTGGGCGAGAACGCCCGAGGCATGCTCCAGTTCAAGTCCGACTGGTTCGGCTACCGGGGCGACGAGCCCGTGGTCGACGCCGAGCGGCCGTTCGACGTGCCGGAAGGGGCCAAGGCCCTCAAGCCCGGCCTGTACGCGGCGTGGCGCGGCGACGAGGAGATCCGCAAGATCGTGCTCCGCTACGGCGACACGTGGCTCGACGCCGCGATGCAGGAGTATGAAGGCAAACCCCGCGGCCTCTTGCCCGAGCGCATCGACTTCCAGACCGGCAAGCCCCAGGGCATCGCCCTGCGCATGCCGCCGATGCGGGCGGCGCACTATCACCTGATCGGCTGCTACCTGCTCAGCGACGATCGGAAGTACCTCGTGCCCGCGGAGGAGACGATCCGGTACTTCCTGGTCGAGAACAACCGCGCCGACCTGCCGTTGATGCAGTCGGGCGACCACGAGCACATGGGCCTGGGCGACCAGCTTGCGGTGATCGCCTCGATGTGGCGCATCCTCACCGGCGACGAGCAGTTCGATCCCCACTTCGCCCGGTGGAGCCGGCGCCTGGCCGGCGTGATGGACGACCGGTATGCCAGCTACGCCTACGTCGACACGAGCACGCCGGGCTTGTGGGTCCGAAAGCCCCTGGAGGTCGGCGCGTTCCGAATGGCACGCCGGGCGTGCGGGGCGCAGCTCTACGTCGGCTGGCTCGCCACGGGCGACAAGGAGCTTCTGGTTGACGGCTGCTACAATCTAAGCTGCGACCTGACCGACCTCTGGGAGCCGCTCACGAGTTGGTTCTACGACCCGACCGAGCGGCGCGTCACCAGCAACGACCACCTGGCCCACTCCATCCAGACGGCGGCCACGATGCTCATGCTGATGTACACCGGCGGTTACGGACCGATCGAAGCCAAGTACCCCACCATGGCCGTAAGCTGGGAGGGGACCACGCCGGAGTTCGCCGCGCTGGTGCTCGAGACGGACCAGAAGCACGTGAAGCTCCTGGCGTGCAACCTCGAGCCCGAGGATCGCCAGGTGACGATGCGTCTCTGGGAGCTTGCCCCGGGCACGTGCCGGGTGACGCGAGGGCCCGACGCCGACGGCGACGATCAGATGGACGAGATCGCCGAGTCATTGACCGTAGACGTCAAGCGAGGGACGGGAGTTGTTCTATCACTGCCGACGCGCAGCGTGCAAGTCGTGTGCGTCGAGCGCCAATAGCCGGCACTTCGCAGGAGGAGACCAAGCGGATGAGAAAACGATCGGTTTCCGTCGGCTTCGCGCTGGTGGGGCTTTGGGTTGTTCTAGCCTGCGGCGCCCTGTCGCAGGAGAAGCCCAAGGTCGTCGACCCGGAATCGCCCTCCGGGCTGGACTACTACGCCCAGGGAGGAGTGGTCGTGGACGGCGTCGCGTATTTCACTTCGACGGACGGGTGTCGGCGCGAAGGCGTCGAGAAGTCGCCCGATTTCCCCAGCGTCGTTGCCTTCGACGTGCGCACCTTCCGAAAGCTGCGGACGTACCGTTTCGCCAGAACGTACGACAGCACTCCTCTCGTCTTCGACAAGCGAGACGGCACCCGGCTCATCATCGCCCACGAGCACGAGAAGAAGCGGACCACGGCGATCCGGCGCGACACGGGCGAAGTCGACTGGATCAGTGCCCCGAACCAGCCCGGGGCGTACTTCTTCGGCTACTCCTACTACCAGCGAGACGATGGCTCGAAGATCATCCTGATGGCCTGCCAGAACGGGCTGCACGCCATGTCGGGCGAGACGGGCGAGGATCTTTGGTGCATCGAACGGCGGACTACCGGCGGGATCACTCCCTGCGTCGACCAACAGCGGGGTTGGGTCTTCTATCAGTGCGACGGCAAGGTGCTGAAGATACGAGCGGAAGACGGCCATGTGCTCCAAGCGGTCGAGGTCGACAAGCCCAATATCTGCATCTCGTGGAACACCGTGCTGGTCGACGACCCCCACGGCTACTTCGTGGCCACGCGATGGTATGGCAAGCCCGAATGGGACTCGGCCATTCGCGTGTACGACAAGGACCTCCGGCTCGTTTGGGAGAAGACGGCGCTGCCGATCGGCAAGAAGTCGACCCTCACCTATGCGGAGGGGAAGCTGGTGGTCGGCGGCGGGAACTCGTGGAGCAAGGAGTACTCGGGCGACGAGTGGAAGCACGTCACGGCCTATTCGATCGCCGACGGCCGGGTCGCCTGGCGGCTCGACGCCTCGCAGTTCGCCTTCGCGAGCATCATGAACGTCCCCTACGTCGACGGCTACCTCTACGCAGAAACGCAGAACGGACCCGACGCAAGCCAACTGCTGCGGATCCGGGCGTCCGACGGCCACTTGGACGAGGTCCTCGACTACGGCCGGCCGGTCACTTCCTGCGCCACGTGCATCGCCGCCCACGGGATGATCCTCAGCGGCGATCTCTACCAGGACGGGATCGTGGCGACCCGGATCGCCGAGAGCTCGAAAGCCGATTGGCCGGGCACGTTCGGCGACCCGCAGACGCACCAGATGGCCTCCCCCAGCGACCCGGAGGCCCGGCGGGTTCCGATGCAGGAGCTTTCCGACGACGATATCAAGCGACAGTGAACTCAGTGGAGACCCAGGCGATGCAACGTATGAGCCTTTCCCGGCGTGGCTTCCTCGCTTCGGCGGCAACTCTGGCGGGAGCCGGATTCGCAACGGGGCCTGCTGCTTCCGATGCGGAAACGACGCGAGCGGCCGTCGGCGGCGACTCGGGAGGCGGTGGCCGACGCGCTCGCAACCGCGTCGGCGCCGTCGCGTACGGCTATCAGTACTCGATCGGTCTGTTTACCTACCAGGACCGGCCGGGCGAGAAGTTCGACGCCGTGGAGTTCGTCGAGGCGAGTCACAGGGCGGGCGGCGAGGTGGCCCAGCTCTTCTTCACGATGATCCGCGACCTGGATGAAGACGGGCTGAAGCGCCTTCGTCGCCGTGCGGAGGAGTTGAACGTGCTCCTGGAAGTGCACGGCGGCACCGCTCTCGGGAAATGGAGCAAGTACGAAGACACGATGAAGCGTGCGGCCGCCTTGGGGGTGAAGGTCGTCGGCTGCACGTTCGGAATGCTGATGCGCCCGGACAAGATCGCCACCCTCGAAGCTTGGGACGACCACGCCAAGCAGTGCGAAGCCCGATTGCGCGAGCTGGCCCCCCTGGCCAAGTCGCTGGGCGTCACGATCGGCGTGGAGAACCACCTCGACTTCACCGTCGAGGAGCTGCGCGACATGATCCAACGAGTCGGTTCGCCCAACGTGGGCGTGCTGTTCGACGTGGGCAACACGATCGGCACGCTGGACGATCCCACCGAGGCGGCCGACGTGCTCGGACCGCACACCGTGGCCACGCACTACAAGGACTTCGCCATTGAAGAGGTCGCACGCGGCTTCCGCTTCACGATGGTGCCGCTTGGCTGCGGCAGCCTGCGCCTGCCGGAAATCACGGAGCGACTCCTGAAGCACGTCGATCCGGAAATGGGCATCTCCATCGAGATGATGAACGGCCAGCACTTCGAGGTCAATTGGCTCGAAGACCGTTTCTGGATTCCCTTCCGCCACAAGACGGCCCGTCAGGTTGCCGCGACGCTGCGCCACGTTCGAGGAAAGGCGATCGACATCGACGAGCTCCGACTGGTGGAGGAAATCGACAGATTGTCCCACGAAGAGCATCTCGACCTCGAGCATAAGCGAATGACGCACTGCATCGGCTATCTCAAGGAGGTCCTGAGCGGACTGACGTAGACCCGATCATCCCGGCGGTGGGAGGCATGGGCATCCTCAACGTGCTGCCGCGGACGCACTGGCAAGACTGAAGGAGAATCCGATGACCCGACCACTGCTTTTTGTCACGTGTTTGCTGCTGGCGGTTCCGGCGGCTGCCGACGACGACCTCACGGTGCTGCCCGACGCGATCGACGGCGTCGCCCCGCGGGAGATGATGCGCGCCTACTTGCTCGGGCGTGCCTTGGAAGCGCTCGACCGCCGCGACGCGGAGTACGAGAAGATCAAGACGCCGGAGGACGTCGCCGCCTACCAGAAGCGAATGCGGGAGTTCTTCGTCGACCAGCTCGGCGGCTTTCCCGAGCGGACACCGCTGAACCCGCAGGTCGTCGGCAAGGAGGACCGCGACGGCTACCGCATCGAGAAGGTGATCTTCGAGAGCCAGCCGCGGCATTACGTCACGGCGATCCTCTACCTGCCCGATGCCGAGCCGCCCTATCCCGGCGTGCTGGTCCCGTGCGGGCACAGCGCCAACGGCAAGGCCCGGGACCTCTACCAGCGGGCGCCGATCCTCATCGCCAAGAACGGAATGGCCGCGCTCTGCTACGACCCGATCGACCAGGGCGAGCGCCACCAACTCGTCGGCGACGACGGCAAGCCGATCATCGCATCGAGCACCATGGGCCACTGCCTGGCCGGCGTGGGGGCGACACTGTTGGGGCGCAACACGGCCACCTACCGTGTCTGGGACGGCATGCGGGCGATCGACTATCTGCAAAGTCGCCCGGAGGTCGACCCCGAGCGGATCGGCTGCACGGGCATCTCCGGCGGCGGCACGCTCACCAGCTACCTGATGGCGCTGGACGACCGCATCGTCGCCGCGGCCCCGGGCTGCTACCTCTGCGGCTTCCGGCGGCTTCTGGAGACGATTGGGCCCCAGGACGCGGAGCAGAACATACACGCCCAGATTGCCTACGGCATGGACCACGGCGACTACGTGATGATGCGGGCCCCCAAGCCGACGCTGATCATGACCGCCACGAACGACTACTTCGACATCGACGGGGCGTGGAGCCTGTTCCGCCAGTCCAAGCGCCTTTGCGAGCGGCTGGGATTCGCCGAGCGCGTCGACCTGTTCGAGACCGACGGCAAGCACGGCTGGCCCGAGCCGATGCGCGTGGCGGCCGCACGCTGGATGCGGCGGTGGCTGCTGGGGATCGACGACGCGATCACCGAGCCGGAGTTCCCCGTGTCCGCCGACGAGGAGGTATGGTGCACCCCGAAAGGCGAGGTCATGCTCCTGCCGGGGGCGCGAAGCGTCTACGATTTGAACATCGAGCTCGAATCCAAGCTCGCCCCGGCGCGCAAGGAGTTCTGGCAACAGGCCGGCAAGGCGAAAGCCCTTGAGGAAGTCCGGCGGATCACGGGCATTCGGCGTCTCGGCGAGTTGCCCGAGCCGAAGTGCGAGAAGGTCGCGACGCTCCAGCGCGAAGGCCATCGCATCGACAAGCTCGTGCTGCGGCCCGAGCCGGGCATCCACCTGCCGGCGCTGGCGCTGGTGCCCAAGGAACCGAGCGGCGAGGCGTATCTCTACCTACACGCCGACGGCAAGCAGGCCGACGCCGACCCGGGCGGCCCGATCGAGAAGCTCGCCGGCGAGGGGCATCTCGTCCTGGCCGTCGACCTGCGCGGCCTCGGCGAAACGCGGAACGCGCAGAAGCACGGCTTCGCGCAATACCTCGGCTCCGAGTGGCGCGAGCTCTACCTGGCCTACATGCTCGATACGTCGTACCTGGCGATGCGCGCCGAAGACGTTTTGGTCTGCGCCCGGTTCCTGGCCGGTTACGAAGCCGGCGAGCGGCCGAACCGCGTGCATCTGGTGAGCATCGGCCGGACCGGGCCGCCCGCGCTGCATGCCGCGGCGCTTGCGCCCGAGTTGTTCGCCTCGGTCAAGCTACAGAACGGCCTGATCTCCTGGTCCGACGTGGTCCGCACGCCGCTGGCCGAGCAGCAACTGGCGGGCGTGGTGCACGGCGCCCTTCGCGTGTACGATCTTCCCGATCTGGCGGCCGCACTTGGGCCCGAGAAGATCGCGGTGGTCGATCCGCTCGACGCCCAAGGAAAGCCGGTCTCGCTTGACGCGGTTTTCGAGCCCGATGTGCGGAAGCAGCGTTCGCGTTGAGCAGGAATCGGGGGCCGGTACTTGGCCCGCGGCCCGGTTCCGGCTATGATCGCACGTGTTGAGCCCCGCACTTGGGAAGGGAGCACGTCCGCGGCGCTGGTGCCGTCGAAGTAACGAGTACCTCGTTTAGCCGCAAGCCGGAGGCGTGCGCGCGACCGCGTGTTTGCGTTGCCCGGACGCGCACGCCTCCGGCTTGCGGTTAAACGACATTGACCCCAACAAGCACAAGATCAGGAGGAACGTCATGGGAAATCTCTACGTCGGAATGAATATGGAAGCCATTCGGCGTCACGAGAAGCCGTTCGAGTGGGGCGTCGAGAAGGCCGCCGAGCTGGGCTACGAGTACATCGAGCCGATGGTCCACTTCGGCCGCGAGCTGATGAGCGAGGCCCACTACTACCACACCGTCTCCATGTTCGACGACCCCTACCGCATGAAGCGGGCGGCGGACGCGGCGGGTGTGAAGATCTCGGGCCTCCAGGCCCACGGGCCCATCTGCCGGCCCGAGGTCCACGGCGAGTACCTCAAGATGGCGATCCGCGTGGCCGCCGAGATCGGCGTGCCGGTGGTCAACACCGACGAGGGCATCAAGGCCCCGTGGACCACCGAAGAGGAAGACCACGTGCTGATGCGATACACCCTCTACGAGGCCGCCAAGATCGCCGAGCCCCGCGGCGTGATGATCGGCCTGGAGTGCCACGCCCAGTATTCCAGGACGCCCGACGGCCTGGACCGCATCTACAACCTCGTCGACTCCCCGGCCATCGGCATCAACCTCGACACGGGCAACGCCTACCTGGCCGGCCAGGACGTGTACGCCTGGCTGGAGCGGGTCTGCGACCGGCTCGTCCATCTGCACGCCAAGGACATCACCGTCGAGCACTCCGAGGCCGAGCGCGGCAGGGTGAGCGGCACGCCCGTCGGCTGCGCCTGCGGCGACGGCGTGATCGACTGGGCCCGCGTGATCGCGATCATCCGCAAGGCCCCTCGCGATATCGTGATGTCCGTCGAATGCGGCTCGATCGACGAGGCGGAGCGGAGCTTGAAGCACCTGAAATCGCTGCTGTGAAGGTCGAGGGCATCGAGCGCGGGTTTCTCTTCGCTCGACTCACCCTGCGATTATCCGGTGCGGTCGTGTGGGAGGAAGGATGTGTCGCGGACGCAGCCTTTCCGATACGCAAGTCACGCCGGAGTCTCGGCAGTCGCGAGCCGGAGTACATCGCCTTGGCCCTGAGGATTCGTGGCCTTCTGGCGACCGCTTTGCGCGTGCCGTTCACTCAGATCCATCCCGCGACGAAGTTTCGAGACCTGTTCTCGATGGAGTTCGACGGCGCCGCGGTCGACCTGCTCATCACTATCGAAACGGTGTTCTCGCTTCAGATCCCGGGCGACGTGGTCGAGCATATCGAAACCGTAGAAGACTTGGCGCGATACCTATACACAGTCCGGCGGAGCGCCCCAAGCAACGACTGCGATTGACGTGGGCGGGCGCTGCGCAGTGTGGACGGCGCGAGAATTTCGGGGGCACAACAGGAATCCCGGCGGGGAGAACTGGATTGCTGCCGACTTCGGCGGCTGGGAGGGCGGGGAATCGTGAAATCGCTGGCATCTGGATTTGCCAGCCGATACACTGGGGACAGTCACTCAGACGGAACTCACACTCACCGGAGGCTGAAACCGATGCTAGGTTCCTCGCTGATTCTCTCGGGCCTGTTCCTGCTGGCGGCCGATGGGGATGTTCTCCTGCAAGAGGACTTTCAAGGGAAGCTCCATGCCGATCTCGCGTGGGTCCGCGAGGACAAGAAGGAATGGCGCATCGAAGACGGCCACCTTCACGTCCGCTCGCAGGCGGGGCGCATTTGGGGCGGAAACGACGCCAAAAATCTTCTCCTCTTCAAGGCCCTCCCCGCTCAGGCGATGGCGGCACGCGTGACCGTGGCCCACGAGCCCAAGGAGAAGTGGGAGCAGGCCGGCATTCTCTGGTACGTGGACGACGATAACTTCATCAAGCTCATCAGCGAGCAAATCGACGGCAAGATGTACATCGTCGTCGCCCGAGAGATCGCCGGTCGCGGCAAGGTGATCAGCAAGATCGAAGTCCCCACGGCCAACCTGCAACTGCGTCTTGCGGTCGAATCGGACGGCGTCACCGGCCAGTGGCGGCTCAAGGACGAGGACGACTGGTCCAGCGCCGACAGGTGTACCTTCGAGGCCAAGGGCAAACCACGCTTCGGCCTTTTCACGCAGAACGGTTCCAAAGACGTCGTCCGCTGGGTCCGCTTCGATCGGCTGATCGTCGAGAAGCTGCCGTGAGCGTCGGGGCTTGGGAACCAGTGGACCTCGTGAACCGGAACGTGAGGAGGTGCGAAAATGGACCGTGTTCGAGCAACTGCCGTGGTGGAACGTCGTGAATCGGACGTGACTCGGCGGGGGTTCTTGGCGGATTGCGTCCTGGGTGCGGGTGCGGTCGCGGGGGCGATGTGTCTGCCCGGCCGGGGGCACGCCGGGGAGGAACGCCCGACCGGCGATCGCGGCACGGACGGGCCGGCGATTGACGAGGCGGTCGACCGGGCGCACCACGAGCTTTGGCGGCGGTTCATCGACCCCACGTGGCACACGTTCTACGACCACGCCGGCATGGACGGCCAGGTCGTCCTACCCACGCCCGAGGAGTGCCTCGCCGACAAGCCGAACGCCCTCTCCTGGGACATCTCGGTCACCGACGGCGCGATGTTTGGCGGGCTCTATATCGAGGGGGCCATCCATCGGTGGACGATCACTCGCCAGGCCGAGGACCGCGAGAAGGCGCGGCGGATCGCCCGGGGGCTGATGAAGCTGGCCACCGTCGGCGAGACCAAGGGCTTCATCGCCCGGGGCTTGACGGCCGACGGCAGCGCGCACTACGCGCTGGGGTCGAACGACCAGACGCTCCCTTGGCTCTACGGCATGTGGCGCTACCTGCAAAGCGAGATCCCCGACGAAGTCGAACGCCGGCAGGTGAAGGCCGAGATCATCGAGGTGGTCGAAGCGTTGCGGAGCCGAGGGTGGAAGGTCCCCGGCGATCGGCCTCCGTTCGACGGCTTCGGCTCGTTCGCCGATTTCGGTTGGTGGGGCGCGCCGCGCCTGCTGTTTCTCCTCAAGATGGCCGCCGACGTGAGCGGCGACCGGCAATGGGAAGACCTCTACCGGCAGACGGTCGCCGAGAAGAACCGCTCGGGCAAGCCCGGGCGGCTCGAAACGTGCGCCCAAGGCATGGTCTCGGCCCTGAAAACGTATCACACCTGGACGGCCTGTCCGGGCGTCGTCGGGCTGCGCGGGCTGTGGGAGCTGGAACGCGATCCCCGGCTCAAGGCCGCGTATGAGGAGGGGCTCAGGGCAAGCGCGGCGGTCGCCGCGGAAAGCCTTCCCCTGGCCCTGGAGTTCGACAACAACGATCAACAGACGTTCCTTCTGGACTGGCGCGCGATGAATTCACTGTGGCGCGAGCAGAAGTCCGTGAAGGAGGCTCGCGATCTGGCCGTGAGACAACTTGAGCTGTTGGATTCCCTCTCGCCCCGGCGGGGATACGAGGTCCGGCTAATGCGCGAGCCGTTGTTTGCCGCCTGGGTCATCACCCTCTGTCCCGACCCGGCCGTGCTGCGGCGCCACGCGCCGGCGATCCTCGAGGCCATTCGCCACTACCGTTACGAACGGCTGTATATCTCCCAGTTTTTTCCGGCGGAATCGGCCTACTATCGGCTGAGGCTGAGCGGCGCGATCTAGGACTTGAGACGCCCGTCGTGAGCTCTGGCCCTTTCTTGAGCAGGAGGTAACACACCATGCGGATCAGCATCACCACGCTTGTCCTCGGGCTGCTTGCGGTCCTTTGGCTTGGGACTGCCAGTCGGGAAGTATCGGGCGCGAGCGGAAGTCGGCCGTCCGCCGGCGCCGAGAAGGTCTTCCGCGCCGGCGCCTCGTGCGTCGACATCACGCCCAAGCAGTTGCCCGCGGTCGTTAGCGGGGGGTTTCTGGAGCGGACGGCGGGCGAGGTGAAAGACCCGCTTCACGCCCGGGCCCTGGTTCTCGACGACGGGGCGACCCGCCTGGCGATCTGCGTGGTCGACACGCTCCTGATGCCCCGCGATCTCGTGGACAAGGCCAAGGGGATCGCCGAGGAGGCGACCGGCATCCCCACCGATCGCATGCTCGTGGCGGCCACGCACACGCACTGCGCGCCGTCGGTGGTCGGGGCGCTGGGGACGGGCGTCGACGAGAACTACACGTCGCTACTACCCGGCTGGATCGCCCAGGCCATCCGGTTGGCTGCAAAAAACCTGGCCCCCGCCCGGGTCGGCTGGAACGTGGCCTCCGCCCCCGACCACACCAACTGCCGGCGTTGGATCCTCCGGCCGGATCGGGTCGGCATGGACCCGTTCGGCGGGCGGACCGTCCGGGCGATGATGCATCCGGGGTACCAGAACCCGGACTATGTGGGGCCAGCGGGGCCGGACGATCCGGGCCTCTCGGTCCTCTCCGTCCAATCGCCGGCCGGCCGGCCGGTTGCGCTCCTGGCCAACTTTTCCATGCACTACTACGGCGCCGCCCCCATCTCGGCCGACTATTACGGCCGCTTCTGCCGGATGATCGCCGAGCGGATCGGGGCCGACGAGCTCGATCCACCCTTCGTGGGCATCATGTCGCAGGGCACCAGCGGCGACCTGCACTGGATGGACTACAGCCGGCCGGCCAAGCCGCGGAGCATCGACAAGTACGCCCAAGAGATGGCCGACATGGCCTACGAGGCGTACACGAAGATCGACTACCACGACTGGGTCCCGCTGGCGATGGCCGAAACCACGCTCACGCTCAAACGCCGCACGCCCGACCGAGCACGCCTCGCGTGGGCCAAACGGACTGTGGACGCGTTGGAGGGTCGAAAGCCGACGAGCCACCCCGAAGTCTACGCGCGCGAGCAGGTGTTTCTGCACGAAGACCCGGTCCGCGAGCTGAAGCTCCAGGCCGTTCGGGTCGGCGAGCTGGGCATGGCGGCCATTCCCAGCGAGGTATACGGCATCACCGGCTTGAAAATCAAGGCCCAGAGCCCCTTGCAGCCGACGTTCAACTACGAGCTGGCCAACGGGGCCGAAGGTTACATCCCACCGCCGGAGCAACATTTCTTGGGCGGCTACACCACGTGGCCGGCCCGCTCCGCCGGGCTGGAGGTCGAGGCCGAGCCGAAGATCGTCGATACGGTGCTCTCCCTCTTGGAGAAGGTCGCTGGAAGGCCGCGTCGCAAGCCGGTCGATCCGTTGGGGCCGTATGCCAAGGCCGTGCTCGACTCGAAGCCGGTCGCCTACTGGCGGCTGAACGAACTGGCCGGGCCGCAGGCCGCCGACGTGTCCGGCCGTGCAAGCCCCGGGGTGTACGGGCCCGGCGTGGCCTTCCATCTGGAAGGGCCCCAGTCGCCCGGCTTCTGCGGCGCGGGCCACGTCAACCGGGCCGCCCACTTCGCCGGCGGGCGGATGAAGGCGGAGCTCGCCGAGCTGGGCAGCCAGTACAGCGTCGAGCTCTGGTTCTGGAACGGCATGCCGGTCGACGCCAGGGCCGTCACCGGCTACCTGTTCTCCCGGGGCGTCGACGGCGCCAAGGGCGCCCCCGGCGACCACTTGGGCATCGGCGGCAAGCACGAGGAAACGGGCGCCGCCGGCAAGCTCTTCTTCTGCAACGGGGACGACCTGCAGCAAGTGCTCGTCGGCACGACCGAGATCGAGCTCCGCACCTGGAACCACGTCGTCCTGGTTCGCGACGGCCACCAGGTAGCCGTGTACCTCAACGGTCGGACCGACCCCGAGCTGGCCGGCCAGGTCGCTCCCGGCTGCCCGCCCGACGTAACCCGACTCTTCCTCGGCGGGCGCAACGACAACCTGTTCAACTTCGAGGGCAAGATCGACGAGGTGGCCCTCTACAATCGTCCGTTGACGGTCCAAGAGGCCGCAGGGCATTTCGCCGCGGCCAAAGAAAAATAGTCGCGTTGTTCTCTACCTGCGGAGTAGCAGGCACACGCCGTGTGCCGTCCGCTGGTTGCGGCACACGGCGTGTGGGCTGCTCAAAACGGCGGTCAATCACTCGCCACATGGTGTCCCGTTTGTGTTCCATCCCCATACGCCGAAGGCGTTCAACAACACAGCCCAGGGTTGCGCAGCTACCCTGGGTCCCGGTTCCGACGTCGCCCGT
>Ga0307379_10008989_pt1 | contig 13402 bp, 9 predicted proteins | sample UN2MG_FD_202237 | JGI IMG/M metagenome (GOLD analysis project Ga0307379, IMG submission 202237) | Soil microbial communities from Risofladan, Vaasa, Finland - UN-2 | ecosystem: Environmental > Terrestrial > Soil > Coastal area > Acid sulfate soil | place: Finland: Risofladan, Vaasa | collected...
TCGTCCGCCGCGACGACATCGACGCCGTCATCATCGGCACGCCCGACCACTGGCACGCCATCACGACGATCGAGGCCGCGCGGCACGGCAAAGACATCTACTGCGAGAAGCCGTTCTCCCTGACCGTGGCCGAAGGCCGGGCCATGGCCGACGCCGTCAAACGCTACGGACGCATCTTTCAGCACGGCACGCAGCAGCGGTCCGACCGCAACTTCCGCCACGCCGCCGAACTGGCCATCAACGGCTACATCGGCGACATCACGATCGTCAAGGTCGGCGCGCCCGGCAGCGCCCGCGACAATGGCAAGCACAAGCCCACGCAGCCGCCCGAAGGGTTCGATTACGACTTCTGGCTCGGCCAGGCGCCCGTCGCCCCGTATTACGACGTGGTCTGCCAGAGCCGCGGGTGGTATCACATGTCGCCCTACACGGCCGGGTTCATCTCCGGATGGGGGGTCCACCACGTGGACTCCGCCCACTGGGGCATGGGCGTGGACCTGACCGGCCCCGTCGAACTCGAGGGCAAAGGCGACTACCCGACGCAGGGCCTCTACGACGCCGCCTGCACGTGGAACGTCAACCTGGCCTATCCGAACGGTCTGAAGATGCACTTCACCACCAACAACATCAACGCCCAGGGCGTGCGGTACGAGGGAACCAAGGGTTGGGTGTACGTGAGGCGCGGCCACATCGACGCCAATCCGAAGTCGCTCCTTGCCGTCAAGATGGGCCCGAACGACCAGCACCTGTACGAGAGCCGCCACCATCAGGGCAACCTGCTCGACTGCATCAAGAGCCGCAAGCCCACCGTCTGCCCGGCCGAGACGGGCCACCGGTCGAACACCGTGTGCCTGATCAGCGACATCGCCATGCGGCTGGGTCGGAAACTGAAGTGGGATCCCGAGAAGGAACAGTTCCCCGGCGACGACGAAGCCAACCGGATGCTTTCCCGGGCCATGCGCCCGCCGTGGCATCTGTAAGGCACGCGGCGCCGACGCGCCGGAATCATTTAGCCGCCGCGCTTGCGCGGCGCGCGCTTTGGTGGCAGGAGCAGCCATGCACAACGCCAAACGCCTGACCCGCCGCACCCTGCTCGCGCGCGCTGCCGGCGCTGCGATGGCCGGCCCGCTTGTCGTCTCCGCCCGAGCCCTCGGCGCGGGCGGCGCCCCCCCGCCGAGCGACCGCATCAACGTCGCCAACATCGGCATCCGGAACATGGGCGGCGGACACCTCCGCAGCCTCGTCCGCAACCGCGAGGCCCAGGTCGTCGCCATCTGCGACGTCGATTACAACATCCTCGACGCCGGCAAACAGACCGTCGAAAGCGCCTACGGCCAGGCCGCCAAGGGCGGAACGTTCAAAGGATGCTTCCAGACGCGCGACTTCCGCGAAATTCTCGCCCGGCCCGACGTCGATGCCATCGTCGCCGCCGTGCCCGACCACTGGCACGGCGCCATCACGGTCGCCGCATGCAAGGCCGGCAAGGACGTCTACTGCGAGAAGCCGCTCAGCCTCACCATCAACCAGGGCAAGGCCATGGTGAAGGCCGTCCGGCGGCACGGCCGCGTCTTCCAGACGGGCACGCAGCGGCGGTCGTGGGCCACGGCGCGGCACGTCTGCGAGTTGGTCCGTAACGGCCGCATCGGCCGGCTCCAGAGAGTGACCTGCGGCGTCGGCGGGTGGAACCGCGAGTGCGAGCCGACCTGGCAGCCCGAACCCGTCCCGCCGGAACTCGACTACGATATGTGGCTCGGCCCGGCCCCGTGGGAACCGTACCACCACCTGCGGTGCCACTACTCGTTCCGATTCGTCATGGACTACTCGGGCGGGCAGATCACGAACAACGGCGCCCACTGGTCCGACATGGCCCAATGGGGCATCGGCGCCGACGGCTCCGGCCCGGTCGAGGTCGAGGGCACCTGCGACTGGCCCACGACCGGCCTGTTCACCGTCCCGAAGAACATCGACGTCACCGCCACGTACGCCGGCGGCGCCAAGGTCAACTTCAAGGACAGCGGCGGCTCGCCCAAGTTCTACGGCACCGAGGGGTGGGTGAGCCTCGACAACAAGGCCGACCCGCCGTCGATCCTCAAGTCGGCCATCACACCCGACGAGATCCACCTGTACGCCTCGCAGGGCAGCCACATGGACGACTTCCTGCGCTGCGTCCGGACGCGCAACGACCCGGCGGCGCCGGTCGAGGTCGGCCACCGAAGCGCCACCGTCTGCCACCTGGGTGTCATCGCCATGCGCCTCGGTCGCAAAGTGAAGTGGGACCCCGTGGCCGAGCGTTTCATCGACGACCCCGAGGCCGATCGTATGATGGACCGCGCCATGCGCTCGCCCTGGAGCATTTGACCTTTTAGCCGCGAGCCATCGGCGAGCGCGGCAGTTCAGGAGGCCGAGATGCACGCAGGAACACGCACCACAAGGCGTCAGTTCCTCAGCGCAGGGGCAGCCCTCGCCGTTGCGACAGCGGGTCGGGCCCGCGCCGGCGCGAAACCAGCCGCCTTGCGCTTCGTCGAACAACCCGGCGGCCGCCTCCAGATCCTCGAAGGCGAGCAGCCCGTCCTCACCTACGTCTGGGGCAACCAACTCAAGGAAGGCGTCCCCGAGCGTTACCGGCGGGCCTGCTACTGCCACCCCGTCCGGGCGCCCGACGGCACGATCGTGACGGACGACTTCCCGAAGGACCACTACCACCATCGCGGCATCTTCTGGTCCTGGCCGCAGATGAAGGCGCGCGGCAAGACGGTGCAAACCTGGCACCTCGAAGGCATCGCTCAGACGCTGCGCAAGTGGAACTCGAAGACCGCAGGCGCCGAGGGGGCGTCGCTCGACGTCACGAACGACTGGGTGCTGGAGGGCGGCGAGCGCGTCGGCAGCGAGAGGATCCTCGTGGTCGCGCACCGCGCGTCGGCGGTCGGCCGGGCCATTGACTTCACGCTCACCTTCGAGGCCGAAGGCGGCCCCGTCGAACTCCTCGGCGCCAAAGGCAAAGGCTACGGCGGCTTCTGTTTCCGCTTCGCGCCCCGCACCGATACCGTCATCACCACCGACACGGGCGTCCAGAAGGGCGACAGCGACAAGCAGACGCCGAAGTGGGCCGACCTCTCGGCCAAGTTCGAAGGCGCAGACGGCGTGGCCGGCGCGGCCATCTTCGTGCATCCCGACACGCACCACAAGCCCACGGGCTGGACGCTCCGTCACTACGGCTTCCTCGGCCCGTCCTGGCCGGGACTGGAACCGTATACGCTCCAGCCCGCTGCGCCCGTCACGCTCAGGTACCGGGTGTACGTCCACCGGGGCGGCGCCGTCGAAGGCAAGGTGGCCGAGGCGTATGCGAAGTATGCCTCGCCGACGGCGCTCAGCAAGGGAGTGTGAGAATGGTCCAATTCCGCCTGACGCGACGAGGCTTCCTGAGAGCCGCTGCCGCGGCCGTCGCCGCACCCAGCGTCGTCCCCTGTTCCGTCCTGGGGGCCGATGCTCCCAGCAACCAGATCACGATGGGCTGCATCGGCGTCGGGCGGCAAGGCTCCGGCAACATGCAGGGCTTCCTCGACCGCGTCCGCGTCGTGGCGGTCTGCGACGTCGATGCCGGCCGCGCTCAGGCCGCCAAGCAGACGGTCGAACGCCGCTACGCCGAACGCCTCGGCAATGGCGTCTACAAGGGCTGCCTGGCGTACAGCGACTTCCGCGACCTCCTGGCCCGGCGCGACATCGACACGTGCCTCATCTGCACGCCGGACCATTGGCACACGCTGCCGGCCGTCGCCGCCGCCCAGGCCGGCAAGGACATGTACATCGAGAAGCCGCTCACGCTGACCGTCCCGGAAGGCCGGGTCCTGAGCGATGCCGTCCGCCGCTACGGCCGCGTCCTCCAGGTGGGATCGCAGCAGCGGTCCGACACCCGGTTCCGGACCGCGTGCGAACTCGTGCGCAACGGCCGCATCGGCAAACTCCACACCGTCACCGTCATCCTGGCGACGGACCCCGGCTGCGGGCCCGAGCCGACCATGCCCGTCCCCGACGGCCTGGACTATGATTTCTGGCTCGGCCCGGCGCCGCTGGCGGCGTACACCGAAAAGCGGGTTCACCCGCAGCGCGGCTACGGCCGGCCGGGCTGGCTCCGCATCACCGACTACTCGGGCGGGATGATGACCGGCTGGGGCGCCCACCACAACGACATCGCCCACTGGGGCATGGGCACCGAGTACACGGGACCCGTCGAGATCGAGGGGACGGCTGAGTATCCGAAGGACGGCCTCTGGGACGTGCACGGCAAGTTCCACGTCGAGGCCAGGTACGCCAGCGGCGTCCGCCTCGTCATGCACGACGGCAGCGACGGCGTCCGGTTCGAGGGGTCCGACGGGTGGGTCTTCGTGAAGCGCGGCCGCCTGGAGACCGAGCCGAAATCGATCCTCAGCGAGACGGTCGGCCCGGAGGAAACGCGTCTGTACCGCTCGAACGACCACAAGGGCAACTTCCTTGACTGCGTCCGGACCCGTGCCGAGCCCGTGGCGAACGTCGAGATCGGGCACCGCTCGGCCACGGTGTGTCACCTGGCGAACATCGCCATGAGACTGCGGCGGAAACTCGCGTGGGACCCCGACCGCGAATCTTTTGTGGACGATGCCGAGGCAGATCGTATCATGGTGCGGACCATGCGGTCGCCGTGGACGCTCTAGTGGACCGTCAGGCTTGGCCCGTCGGGTGCCACTGGCGGCTTGCCCGCCAGTGCGTTTCGACGTTGCGGGAAACACTGGCTGACAAGCAGCCAGTGGCACCCTGCAAGGCAACCCACGGTGCCGAACGGGCAGAATGAGACGTAGGGGTGAGGCATGCCTCGCCCCTACCAGCCACGTTGGTGTACCGAAGAACGCCTGGAAGGAGGGGATGATGACGTATCTGACGCGTCGCCGTTTTCTGAAGGGGGCGGCTGCGGCTGCGTTTGCCGCGCCGCACGTCGTCGGCAGTTCGGCCCTGGGGGCCGACGGCAGCACGCCGCCCAGTGAGCGAATCTGTACGGGCCACATCGGCTTCCGCGCCCAGGGCGCCGGACACCTCAGGAGTTGCCAGAGCAATCGCGACACCCAGGTCGTCGGCGTCTGCGACGTCGATTACACGGTCCTGAAGCGCGGCGAGGAGACCACCGAGAAGGCCTACGCCGACCAGACCAAGAGCGGCCAGTACAAGGGCGTCTTTGCGACGCGCGATTTCCGCGAACTCATCGACCGGCCCGACCTCGACGCCGTCGTCATCGCCACGCCCGATCACTGGCACGCCTGCATCGCCGTCGCCGCCTGCAAGGCCGGCAAGGACGTCTACTGCGAGAAGCCGATGAGCCTGACCGTGGCCGACGGCCGCGCCATGGCCGATGCCGTGGACCGTTACGGCCGGGTGTTCCAGTGCGGCAGCCAGCAGCGCTCCGACGGGCGGTTTCGCTTCGGCTGCGAACTCGTCCGGAACGGGCGCATCGGCCGGCTCCAACAGATCGAGGTCGGCATTCCCGGCAACAACAAGTCGTGCGAGCCGACGTGGACGCCCGAGCCCGTGCCGCCCGAACTCGACTACGACATGTGGCTCGGCCCGGCGCCCTGGGCGCCGTACCACACCCAGCGGTGCCATTACCAGTTCCGGTTCATCCTCGACTACTCCGGCGGGCAGGTCACCAACTGGGGCGCCCATCATCTGGACATCGCCCAGTGGGGCAACGGCACCGACGACACCGGCCCGGTGGAGATCGAAGGCAACGGCGAGTTCCCGAAGAGCGGCCTCTTCACCACCGCCACGAAGGTTGACTTCACGTGCACCTACGCGAACGGCGTCAAACTGCGGTGCGTGACGGGGGGCTCCGGCACGAAGTTCATCGGCACCGGCGGCTGGGTCTCCGTGCGGCGCGGTTACATCGGCGCCGAGCCGGCCTCGCTCCTTAACGAGAAGATCGGCCCGGACGAGATCCAACTCTACCGGCCGCACGGCAGCCACATGGGCGACTGGCTCTACAACATCCGGACGCGCGGCAAGGGGGCGGCCCACGTCGAGATCGGTCACCGCTCCGCGTCAATCTGCCACCTGGGCAACATCGCGATGCGCATTGGCCGCAAGGCCAAGTACGATCCCGCGGCGGAGACGTTCCCCGGCGATTCGGAGGCCAACGCCTACCTCGCCCGTGCCCCCCGGTCGCCCTGGCCGCTGTACTGATAACATGCGGGCCCCGGCCCGCCCATTTTAGCCGCGACCCGCCCGGCCGCCGAAGCCTTGGCGAAGGCGGCAAGGGGAGCGCGGCGTATAGGAGGCATCCGATGACCCGACTGCAGTCGATGCTGGTTGCGGCGTTCGCCCTCGGCCTGTGCTTCGCGACCGACGGCCTCGCCGCCAAAGAGAAGGCCGCCGACAAGGTCAACATCGTCGTCGTCACGGGCGGCCACGGCTTCCAGCAGGAGCCGTTTCTGGCGATGTTCAAGGCGTTTGAGGGCGCGGGCATCACCTTCACCCACGCGCCGCAGAAGGACCACAGCGAACTGTTCGAGGACATCTCGGATTGGAAGTACGACGTCATCGTCCTCTACAACATGACGCAGAAGATCAGCGAGAAGCGCCAAGCGAACTTCATGGCGCTGCTCGACAAGGGCGTCGGCGTGGTCGTGCTGCACCACGCCCTCGGCGCGTGGCAGAACTGGCCCGACTACGCCCAGAAGATCGCCGGCGGCAAATTCTATCTGAAGCCGACCGAAGAGAACGGCGTCAAACGTGAAAAGTCGGGGTACAAACACGGCGTCGATTTCACCGTCCACATCGAGGACCCGAACCACCCGATTACCCGCGGCGTGAAGGATTTCACGATCCACGACGAGACCTACTGCCGCTACAGCGTCAGCCCCAAGGCCAAGGTGATTGCCACGACCGACGAGCCCACGTCCGAGAAGGCCATCGGCTGGACCCTCGGCTGCGGAAAGGCACGGACCTGCTTCATCATCAACGGCCATGACGGAAAGGCCTACGAGAACCCGAACTTCCGCAAACTCGTGGCCAACGCCATCTGCTGGGCGGCGGGCGACTGAACGAAAGCCTCGCGCTCGACGTAGGGGCGTAGCATGCTAAGGAGCGTATTTGGCGTTGTCATTCTGAGGGTCGCCTCGGCGACCCGAAGAATCTCGCCGTGGTCTTTACTGTTTCGCCGTTCCCACGGCGAGACCCTTCGCTTCGCTCAGGGTGACAGATTCAGCTTACGCGCCAAACACATACATGCTACGTGCCGACAACGCATGGCATGGCGACGGTTGCGTGGCCATGCCACCCGAGAGGCGGATGAACTCGAAAGGTTAAGGAAACCGATGCCCCACCGCGTGACTCGCCGCCGGTTGTTGAAGGCCTCCGCAGCCGCAGCCGCCGTGACGATCGCCCGCACGGCCGTCGCCGGGGAAACGCCGGCCAAGCCCGACGATATCAACCTGGCCATCGTCGGGACGGGCCTCCACGGACGGCAGTTGATCAACTATGTCCTGAAGATCCCCGGCGTCCGGTTCAAGGCCGTGTGCGACATCTGGTCGTACTCCAGCCGGTACTCCAGCCGCCTGCTGAAGGCGCGCGGCCAGCCGGTGACCGTGTACGAGGATTACGGCGAGATGCTCGCCGGCGAGAAGGACCTCGACGCCGCCATCATCGCCACGCCCGACGCCTTCCACGCCGACCAGACCGTGGCGTGCCTGAAGGCCGGCCTGCACGTCTTCTGCGAAAAGGAGATGCACCACACGCTCGAGGGGGCCCGGCGGATGGTCCGCGCGGCACGCGAGACGGGCAAACTCCTCCAGATCGGACGCCAGCATCGCTCGAACCCGCGGTACTACATCGCCCTCGGTCTTCTCGACAAGAAGAAGGCCGTCGGCCGCATGCTTCACGTGTACGGACAGTGGCACGGGCACAAGCGGGTGCCCTTCACGTGGCCGGAGAAGTACAAGATCGACGATGCGGTCCTCGCCAAGCACGGCTTCGCGTCGATGCAGGAGTTCCGCGACTGGCGATGGTCGAAGACGTTCAGCGCCGGCCCCATCGCCAACCTCGGCTCCCACCAGATCGACGTCTTCAACTGGTTCCTGCACGCCGTGCCCAAGGCCGTCACGGCGAGCGGCGGACGCGATTACTACGATTTCTACGATTGGTACGACAACGTCTCGTGCGTCTTCGAGTGGGACTACGCCTGGCAGGGCAAGACCGGCACCGTCCGCGGCGACTACCACATTCTGACCTCGACCGACGACGGCGGGTTCTACGAGCGGTTCACCGGCGACGAGGGCTCGCTGACCGTCTCGGAAAACGAGTCGCTCGGCGGCGTCCGGCGCGACCGAAACGCCCCACAGGCCGACTGGGAGAAGGGCCTCGAAGCCACCACGCCCGGACGCAACTACCCCTCCATCCCCTACCCCGGCGACCCCGACAAGGTGAAACCGGTCCACCAGTACCACCTGGAGAACTTCTTCGACGCGGTGCGCGGCGAGGCGAAACTGACGTGCCCGGCCGAGGTGGCGCTCGCGGCGACGGTGAGCGCGCTGAAGGTGAACGAAGCCATGGCGGCCGGCCGGCGGCTCGAGTTCAAGCCCGACGAGTTCACCGTCTGACGGCACACGGTGCGAGAGAAAGCGAGGCAAACCATGTCCGGACTGCGATGGCTCGGAGTGGCGCTTCTGGTCGTCGCGTTCGGCGCCGCTCACGGCGACGTCTGCGGCGCCAAGGAACCGATGGCCGACACGGAAGGTTTCGTGCCGATCTTCAACGGCAAAGACCTCGCCGGCTGGAAGGCCGACGACGCCGCCAGGGAGCACTGGAAGGTCGTCGATGGCGTCATCACCTACGACGGCAAGAACAAGACCCTCTGGACCGAGGCCGAGTTCGCCGACTTCATCCTGAAGGTCGATTGGCGCCTGCCCGCCAAGGGCGACAGCGGCATCTACCTGCGCGGCTCGTCCAAGGCCCAGTGCAACATCTGGGTCGATCCCCTCGGCTCCGGCGAAGTCTGGGGATACCGGACCGACAAGAACCAGCCCGAAGCCGTCCGCCAGGCCGCCACGCCCAAGAAGGTCGCCGACAAGCCCGTCGGCCAGTGGAACACCTTCGTCATCACCATGAAGGGCGACCGCCTGACCGTCGTCCTGAACGGCGAGGAGGTCATCTCCGACGCCCAACTGCCCGGCCTCAAACCGAGCGGGCCCATCGCCCTGCAGCATCACGGCAACCCCATCGAGTTCCGAAACATCCTCATCAAGGAGTTGAAGAAACCCGAAGCAAAGTGACCCGAACCACAACAGAAAGGTGAACGAGCATGTCGCATACCATCCGTCTGTCCATTATGGCCCTGGCTGGTGCGTGCCTGGTGCCGATGCTGTCGGCCTCGCCCGCTGCCGCAGCCTTCGAGTTCAAGGACACCAAGGGCGAGCACCTCGACGTCGTCCTCGACGGCCGTGTCGTCGCCCGCTGGATGTACGCCTACGACAAGTCCACCCCCGAACGCCTGCACGAAACGTACAAACCGTACCTGCACGTCTTCGGGCCCGACGGCGCGAAGCCCATCACGAAGGGCGCGGGCGGGCAGTACAGCCACCACCGCGGCATCTTCTGCGGGTGGAAGATCACCGTCGCCGACAAGACCTACGACTTCTGGCACATCATGCGCGACCTCAAGAACTGCCAGAAGAACCTCGATAAACCCAGCCACCTCATGCTCCACCAGAAGTTCGTCGACCAGAAGGCCGGCGCCGACGTGGCATCCTTCACCGCACTCATCCACTGGAACGACCCGCAAGGCACCGTCCTCGTTGAAGAGGCGCGAACGCACGTCTTCACCAGGCGCCCCGCCCCGGCCATCATCCAGGTGGACCTCGTGACGCATCTGAAGGCCGTCGCCGACGACGCCAGGTTCGCCGGAGACCCCGAACACGCCGGCGTCCAGTACCGGCCCGCCAACGAGGTGGACGGTAAGCAAACCAAGTACGTCTTCCCCGACGGCGTGACCGACGTCAAGAAAGCGCCCGACCTGCCCTGGGCCGCCTGCCGGCATACCATCGAAGGCAAAACCTACAGCGTCCTCCAAGTGAACCACCCCGATAACCCCAAGGGCACACGGTACTCGGCGTACCGCGACTACGGCCGCTTCGGGGCATTCCCGGTGTTCGACGTCGCCAAGGGCGCCGAGCAGGTCCTCCGCTACCGGTTCCTCGTCATGCAGGGCGAGATGCCCCCGACGGCCCAGTTGCAGAAGGAGTCCGACGCCTTCGCCAAGGCGCCGACGAAGTAACCCGAGAACACGCAGGAGAAGCATCATGCGCATCACGCGAAACCTCATCCTGGCCGCCGCGCTGGTTGCTTGCGCCCTTGCGGCCCCGGCCCCGGCCGCCGATTCGCCCTTCTCCGCCAAACTCCAGGAGGGCCAATACTTCGACGTCTTCCATAACGGTCGCCGGGCCGTCCGATACGTCATCGCCTGGGACCCCGACCGCTACAAGGAGACCTACAAGCCGTTCCTCCACGTCTTCGACGCCGAGGGCGCTTCGCCCATCACCAACGGCACCGCCGCCAAGCAGTACCCCCACCATCGCGGCATCTTCATCGGATGGACCAAACTCGGCTTCGGCGGCAAACGCTACGGCTTCTGGGGCATGGGCGGCGGCGTGCACCAGAGGCACGTGAAGATGCTCGCCAGCAACCTCGCGCCCGACGGCGCCGTCTTTGCCGGCCTCGTCCACTGGAACCTCGCCGACGGCAAGACCCTCATCGAGGAAGAGCGAACCCAGGTCCTCCTGCCCAGTGCGAAGCCCACGCTCGCCCTCATCGACTTCACCTCGCGCCTCACCGCCGTCGCCGGCGACGTCGTCCTCGACGGCGACCCCGAACACGCCGGCGTCCAGTACCGCCCCCACGACGACGTGGACCGAAAGGCCACCAGGTACCTGTTCCACGCCGACGGCGTCACGCCGGGGCGCGGCAAAGACACCGATATGCCGTGGGTGGCCGAGCAGTACACCCTCGCCGGCAAGACCTACAGCGTCCAGCACATGAGCCATCCCGACAACCCGAAGGGCGCCGAGTGGTCGGCCTACCGCGATTACGGCCGGTTCGGGCCGTGGATCAAGAAGGATTTGAAGAAGGGCGAAACCCTCGCCATCCGATATCGCTTCCGGGTCACCGAAGGGGATATCCTCTCGCGCGAGCAGTACCAGAAATCGTGGGAACAATTCGCCGCCTCACCCACTCCAAAGTCGTGTAGGTGAGCCGCCGGATTGAGGGGAGAGTCCATGAGACTGCGACGCTTTGTAACAGCCTGCACTGTGGCTGCCGCCGTCCTCGGCCTGTTGACTTCGCACGCACCAGCGGAGTCCGGCCCCGCCGTGGACGACCGCCTCCGCGCCATGGTCGAAGACGACTGGGCCGCCCAGGAAACGCGCCTCGGCCGCACCGCCGGGTCGCCCGAGTCCGTCCAGGAAGCGCTCAAACGCGCCGACCTCCTGCTCACCGACCTCCGCGCCATGGCCGGCGCCCCGGACCTTCAGTCCGACGCCGCCGCCCTCAAGCGCCTGCGGGAAAAAGCCGCCGACGCCGAATCCCTCGGCGAACCCGACCGCCTCAAACTGTACCGCGAGGTCCGCTGGCTCGTGCGCAACGTGGCCCTGAAGAACCCCCTCCTGGCCGGCAAGCCCGTCATCTTCATGAAACGCCGCCGCTTCGCCTGCCAGATGCTCCACGAATACGTCGCCTACTTCGCCGAACTCAGCGGCGTGTACGGCGGCAGCGTCTACCTGCTGGAGCAGCCCGGCCGCTCCCTTGCGACGCGCAACCTCATTAACGGCCGCCTGCCACCCGGATGCATCTCCACCCTCGCTCTCTCCTACGACGGCCGCACCCTCTACTTCGCCCAGGGCGAATGCAAGGGCAAGCGGCCCGTCTGGGGCGCCTACGACCAGCCACGCTACGACATCTTCGCCCTCAACCTCGACGACGACGACCTCATGCAATTGACCGAAGCCCGCACCGACGATTTCGACCCCTGTCCCCTGCCCGACGGCGGCATCGCCTTCATCTCCAGCCGCCGAGGCGGATTCACACGATGCAACAACCCCTGGGAACCCATCCCCGTCTACACCCTCCACCGCATGGACGCCGACGGCGAGAACGTCCGCACCCTCTCCTTCCACGAGACCAACGAGTGGCACCCCAACGTCCTGCACGACGGGCGCATCGTCTACACCCGCTGGGATTACGTCGACCGCTCCGCCGCCAACTTCCACGGGCTCTGGGCCAGCAACCCCGACGGCTCCAACCCCGTCTCCCTCTTCGGCAACTACACCCGCCGCATCAACGCCTGCTTCGAGGCCCACCCCATCCCGGGCTCGCACCGCATTCTCTTCGTCGCCGGAGCCCACCACGCCGACGTCGGCGGGGCGCTGGTCATCTTCGACCCGGCCCGCGCCCGCATCGACCCCGAGACCGGCACCGACTCCTTCGAAGCCATCGAGGTCCTCACGCCCGAAGTCACGTTCCCTGAAGGCGACCACAAAGACGGCGGATGGCCCACCTCCTACTTCCACAGCCCCTGGCCGCTGTCCGAGAACTACTTCCTCACCTCCTTCGGCTACGGACCCATACCCGGAATGAGCAGCGGCGGCAAACGCGATTCCACCGGCATCTACTACCTCGACCGCTTCGGAAACCTCGAACTCCTTTACCGCGACCGACGCATCGCCTGCATGTACCCCATCCTGCTCGCGCCGCGGCCCGTGCCGACCGTCTTGAAGAGCACCCTCGACCCGAAACTCGGCGACGAAGGCGAGTTCCTCCTCACCGACGTCCGCCGCAGCAACTTCCCCATGCCCGAGGGACGCGAAATCCGCGCCCTGCGCGTCTTCCAGGTCTTCCCCAAGTCCACCCCCACCGTCAACCAGCCCCGCATCGGACACGCCAACGCCGAGGGCGCGCGGATGCTCCTGGGCACCGTCCCGGTCGAGGCCGACGGCTCGGCCTATTTCCGCGCCCCCGCCCGAAAACCCATCTACTTCCAGGCCATCGACGCCCAAGGCCGCGCCGTCCAGACCATGCGAAGCGTCACGTACCTCCAGAGCGGCGAACGTCGCGGATGCGTCGGGTGCCACGAGCCGCTCCGCGCCGCCCCCGTCCCCGCCAGGACGCTGGCGTCGGCCCGGCCCCCGTCAACGATCGAGGCCGGCCCCGAGGGGACGCGGCCGTTCGGATACCCGCGCCTCGTTCAACCCGTCCTCGACCGCCACTGCGTCGGCTGCCACGACGGGTCCACCGGCAAAGACAAGAGCCCGCTCGTCCTGACGGGCGACGCCGCCGGCGCCTTCTCCCGCTCCTACGAGAGCCTGAAACCCTACCTGAAATGGTACGAGTGGGG